>Ga0131853_10017921_pt1 | contig 12895 bp, 9 predicted proteins | sample TergutLab28metaG_FD_92764 | JGI IMG/M metagenome (GOLD analysis project Ga0131853, IMG submission 92764) | Labiotermes labralis P1 segment gut microbial communities from Petit-Saut dam, French Guiana - Lab288 P1 (version 2) (version 2) | ecosystem: Host-associated > Arthropoda: Insects >...
TCGAAACATGTAGAGAATGAATGACGACTACCCCTGAAAATAAAGGATAGTCCACAAGTGTCATCGTGTTGGTTATTTTTTGAAACAATTATAATGATGCACGGAACAATGAATGTAAAAAAACCCCAATATTTCTCAACCCTACTCATTCTTCATACCTACCTGCCTATGAAGATAGAACGGAGTGTTCCGAAACGTCGGTATATAAAATTCAGACGCCGGAGAATTACCCAGAAGAAAGACAACAAATAGTTTTAAATTTCAAAGACACGTCTCACGTCAATGTAAATCTCAACATAAAATGCACCTGCAATATTACTATTCGAGATATATATATATATATATATATAACAGTCCCGTTACAGGCCTGGACAGGCCCAGAGGGTTCCAGGAAGTTAGGGTTCCCAGATTTCGTGACAACGGCAGAGGATGGTGGTAGGTTGTCAGCCTTACGCACCGGCCGCCTTTACCCCCAGGAAATGCTCCTGGTACTCATTTCTGTCAGAGGCTGAGTCGACCCCAGGGCCACAGTGCGGAAGGATTTTATGTCAATGAAAAATCCACTTACACCAGCTGGAATCGAACCAGCGACCTTCCGATTTGTAGTACAGCGCCTTAACCACTGTGCTACCGCGGTCCCCATATATATATATATATATATATATATATATATATACGAGATATTATGTAAACGTCATTCTTTGCATTTTAATTAATTATGTTGCCTTGCATATACGCTAAGATTATCACATTCCAATACATTCGCAGAATCATAACAGCAAACACAAACTTTAGACGTATCTATAAGCTTGTATCAAAAATATATTCTGCTCTGAGGTCTGGTGTATTCTTGGATGTGATGTCGTGCAGTTGCGTACATAGGCACCAACATTTCCAACGAACCTGTTTCCTCCAGCTTCAAGGTAGAAGAGTACACCCTTGTACCCTGGAGATGGGCACTTCAGGTTTCTCTGAAGGTTAGGTGTCCTTTTACCAAAATTCACGGTGTCGCGTTGCATAGTCACCACTGTGATTACAGGTAGCCCTTGGTTTACTACGGGGTTACGTTCCTGGAGGAACTGCCACAAAAAAGAATCGGTGTGAAATGAACATCGCTGTATCATGTAAGTCACTGGGATATCAGTGATTTGCTTTCCAGGCCCCTTTCAAAATTCACGTAAACAGTACGGTAGGTATTATTATAATATTATTAAAGTCATGAAATAAGCACTGTGAGTATAAAAACGGCATTTTTTTTGGATATGAATGAATTAAGTGTGATATAAAATAACCAAATTGCATTTAATGAAATAAAAATTAAATTTTTTGCATTTACTTTGATATGTTCGAATCCAATTTATGTAGGCGTTACTGTAAGGCCCGTGCATTGATCCTTTTCTGACCGTGGCGTAAGGCCGAGATTCTACTGCTCTGATACAGTCCCTGGTTGAGGATCTTGCCCCCTTTTTTTTTTACTTTTTTAGCCACATTTTCACATTCACTTGGTTCCACTGCACTTCTCTGACTAGACATTTCGGCTCCTGTGTTAGTAATTTATTCAGCCTCTTTCCTTATTAGCTTAGATGGCAGATGGAGATAGCTTTCATGTCTCTTTGAATGTGCTGTTTCTTTACATCACATCCGGTGTTTATGTTTGCGCATTTTTAAAAGTTTAAAAATTTTTTTTTTTTATATTTTTGGCCGTCTGTTTTCAGAACCGTCTTTATTTTTGAATCGTCGCAAAACAAATGATCGCAAACCGAGGGCTACCTGTATTTAATAATCACAGAAGTCGTCGTATATTTCGTGAGATGCTGGCAGCATTAGTGGTTATAACTGAGGAAGATCACAGGACTGAATGGAACTGTGTCCTATGAGATGTAACGCCGTTCAGTCTGGTAGAAATAGCTGACTGTTTGAAACTACGTGCTGCCTTCTCCTTGAGAATATTTTCTACCGTGATGAAGATGGAGGCAGGACGGTTCTCCTGAAACGTCGGGAAATTTCCACTAGACTGCGCGGCGTCACATTCCAAAATGTAGTCATTGCGGCGGGAAGCTAGAAACACGGAACTGGATCTTTTTTTTTTTTTTTTACAGTGTGTCCGAATAACCCACCACTTTCCACATTTGGAATTTATTCCCTATGTTACTCGTGCTGGGGACCCACCCCGCCCCGCTCAGTCGGTACATGTCTCCGTTACATGGTTAGACACACACGAAACTAATGGTGCTATTAGTTGGACACCGTGTCGCCGTGTAAATTGGGCAGCGACAGATACAGTGTGGTCTGCAAATCTGACGGCAGTCTTACTACAGAGTTTTACAAAAGGTATATAGCATTGAAAGCACTGGCACAACCCGAGAAACAATATTTATTATATATCACAAATTATTGCAAACGCTGTCTTATTAGGGCTGTGAATAACCGTTTAAAGACGAAACACAATCCGCTTTATATAAGGAATCAGTCCGTACCGCGCTGTAAACACTTTCCACCACGGTTATAAAAACCATTCAGTTAGTGATGTATAAAGCAAACGTCGCTGTCTGTTTAGATATCCCTATAAAACACTCAATGCAAAGCGAGCACCTTGTAGATTTTTTGAATGTTAAATCTCGCTGTACGTAGAGAAACCGCTAGGCTTTAAAACGTTAATATCTTACATGAAGAGTACTCGTGTGAATGAGTGAGTGAAACCCATCTTAAGATTCTTCCGAGAATCTCCGTTAAATGGCGTCAAAATCTTTAGTTTTGAGGTTTTGTAACGTGCTATGGACAGTTTTTTGCTAAATAAATAGGGTTGCCAATCTTACGGAAAGAGATTTCTTAAATAAAATTAGGTTATTATTTCAAAATCATTTCAATATGCCATTGACAGTAGGTGTTTTGTAACGTGCTATGGACAGTTTTTTGCTAAATAAATAGGGTTGCCAATCTTACTGAAAGAGATTTCTTAAATAAAATTAGGTTATTATTTCAAAATCATTTCAATATGCCATTGACATAGGCGTTTTGTAGCGTGCTATGGACAGTTTTTTGCTAAATAAATAGGCTTGCCAATCTTACGGAAAGAGATTTCTTAAATAAAATTAGGTTATTATTTCAAAATCATTTCAATATGCCATTGACAGTAGGTGTTTTGTAACGTTGCATGACATGTGCCACTTGTCGTCCGTTAATAATGACAAGTCTCAGCTGTATTGACAACTTGATAATAATTCAGTAACCATTTTTGTACCAACTGTCAGTAAACATAAATCAAGATATATTCTGAATTAACGTGTTGATGTTCTGTCAACCGTATTATACGACGGGCCAGTTTGTCGTTATAATGCAAGAGTGGATCATGTGCTTAATTGTAGCCGTAAATGTAAAGAAACTGGGATGAATACGTGGGATGTGTATGTGAGATGTCCTAATATCTGACGCCGTCATGTTACTTTCATTTGTTGACTTTATATTAATATATTTTTTTCAAGTTGTAATTATTTTTCCCCTAATACCAATTGCATATGTGGGCCGGGTAGCTCAGTCGGTATAGTGACTGACTACGGGCTGGACGGTCCGGGATCGAATCCCGGTGTGGACGAGATTTTCCGCCCATCCAGACCGGCCCTGGGGCCCACCCAGCCTCCTGTAAAATGGGTACCGGGTCTTTCCCGGGGGTAAAGTGCGGTTGGGGCGTGCTGCTGACCACTCACCCCCTTATAGTGCCGCGGTCATGCAAGAGTAAAGCTATACCTCTACGCACCCTCTGGGCCACACCGGGCCTGTAACGGGATCACTTTACCTTTTCACCATTTTACCAATTGCTTATGTCTTGTAGTATGAAAGGGTATTCCATAATACCCTTTTTGCATTCACTTCACGTAATCTGTCTTACGACAGGTCCAGAGCCTCTTCCAAAGCCAGTTCTCCAGAGGGTGCAATTTTGTTCTACCTCTTGCAGTTTCCATTATCTTTGTATTTCCTTCAGGTCATCCAGTAGCTGCTTACGTCTTTTCCCCGGCTTCCCGTCTCTTATATCTTTCTGTGACATCTCACATCACGCGTAGGATTATCCCATATAATGCAGCAATTATGTAGGTTTACCATACGCCTATCACAAGAAAAGAGGACATTTCACACTGATCGACCATAAAACAGAAGGCATATAATGAGTCCAATTGGTGTTAAATAAACATAGCGTCGTCATTGCAAAGACGGTGTACAAAATTTAAAACAAAACTTATTACTGTTTATGTATAAATATATGATATGATATATTTGTTAACTGCAATTGGGTTGACACCCGGTGACTGTAGTACAGTACACATTTACACACAAACAATTCATAGAAAGACACAATTAACAACTTTGGTTGGAAGGCTTTCTGGGATTCGAACCCAGAGTGGTCAGACTAAAATTAACGATGAACTGCGTAAAAATTATCGCCTAATTGGGAAGAGTGCAGGCCGTGCCCCGTCTTTGCGAGTTATACCCTGGCATTTGTCTTATAACTGAGGAAAAGCAGGGAAAACCCTGTCAGGATAGCCGAAGAGTGCCAGTTGGCACGATAAAAACAGAATATACAGAATGTGCAGTTTACATTCTGTCGCCAGTTCTCCAGACGTCTTTCTTTTTGTGTGCGCACTCAGATGTCTTCGCAGATCGGAATTTTTCAGTGATCGTACATTGCTCTTCAGAAAGGTATGGAAATCTGTACAAGAAATTCCTTTGGAGATATTTTTAAATTATACTGTAGGAATATAAGCGCTCTGAGCGACTCAACATTTAACTTATTCCTCTACTTTGTCCAGTGTGGCTCGCATCAGTCAGAAAATTTGCCGTACTTTTTATTATGAGGGGAATGACAAATAACTGTGAAATCTTACACAGTTGTGAGTGTCACTCGCCAGTATCCAAGATTTCAAAATATTTGGTCCGCATCTGGTTTGCCAGAAAACTGGTGAACTGTTCATCATTTGGTCCTAACAGCACGTCATCAACTGGCGCCCACTCGAGCAGAAGGCTGCACCTCATTCCATTTCGCTGGCACGGTACCGTTAAGCCCGCAGCTCCTCGGAGCAGTAACAAGTACTCACATTCCGGACTTTTTTACAAGTTTAAAAAATCCGCCCGAGCGTAAATTTTTTTAGGTAGAAAAAGCGGATATGGCCGGGCAAAGGAAGACGTCTGGTAACACAAAGTAACAGGGAGAGTGACATGTTTTTTAAATTTTGACGTTTTGTTGACCGTGCATCTCAGTATATTTATCTCAGTATTTAACCAACTTGATGCACAAAATTTGTATCACAAAGTTTTATTTCATGCGTCTACATGTTTCGAGCACATGTGCTCATCATCAGGAGGTCAAAATTGCATTACACAGCCTCTGGTATCATTCACGCGTATGGGTGGCCGTTCTGTGCACAGGTTGAGAGAGGAATATGCACGGGACGGCCACCTATAGGTGTGAATGATACCAGAGGCTGTGTAATACAATTTTGACCTCCTGATGATGAGCACATGTGCTCGAAACATGTAGAGGCCTGAAATGAAACTTATTGTGATACAAATTTTGTGCATCAAGTTGGTTAAATACTGAGATAAATAAATATTTTTAAAAATTTGTTGAGGTCATTTGGCAAAGAGAAAGTATGTAGAGTTTACATTAGTTGCCCTCTTTGTACTTGTTGGTTAACTCTTTTCGACTGCCGTACGTTGTTACTGAGCGACTGACTGACTGACTGACTGGCTGGCTGAAGAAAAAAATGAAAAGAAGAAAAAAGATAAGGCCTGGGGGGTTTGTAGTGAGAGACACTACATTTATTAAAAAGGGGAAACACTAAATTCACAGTTCTGAAGGTACCCAGGGAGTGCCTTCTCGTCTTTGTGTCCAAGATTGGCTGGAGGCAAGGTTGGAAGTTGGGAAGGGAAGAAGGGAAGATGGCGGGAAGCATAGTGTTGGAGCATGTAACAGAAAAGAAGCTGAGTGGGCATTTGGTTTGAATTTTAAATTTTGTGTTTAGACGAAATTTATACCGGTGTTATTATTATTTTTTTCTTCGTTTTGTGTTTAGGCTGAAATTTTGAAGATAGTCTCCGGAGGGCTGCATGAGAAGCGTAATTAACTGTATGCAATTCCGATAAAAAAAAAATTGCGGAAAGCCTCTGATGACTGACGTTCATGTGAAAGTACCCTTCTTTTCTGTGCTGAACGTTGCTGTATTTGAGGGCTCCCTGTCTTGACCCAACTGTATTTCTGTTAAAAACAGTATCAAAATAATGATCGATATGGGACATGGTGTCTGTTTATTTTCATCAGATATCTTTGATGATTTTTTTACTTCGGGGTCATAATTACCAGTAGCTATATTAGATCAAATTTCTTCATACGCCCAAGCCGAGGATCAATAAATTTTTCGCTTTTTTTGTGCAAGACAATATTGCATACACTCTCATTACAGCAGCGCACCACATATTCCATTTACGCCTGCGTCTTCTTTCAGATTTCCTCATCAAAACCTTCTGTGTATTTCTCGTCTCCCCCGTAGGCGCCACATGCCCAGCCAAATTAGTAACCGCTAGGTTTTTAATATCCACGCCATATGTGGGGGAGAACAGGTGTAGCTTCATCGTTAACCCCTGCACCAGATGGGGCTGAGTGGTCAAATTTGCGCCCCGGCCATATTACCCCCAGGAAAGAACCCCGGTATCACTTGAATATGGGGTGGGGTGAACCCCGTAGACGGTCTGGTTGGTTTTGAGGAGGAGAAAAATCTCTTTACAACTGCCGGGTTTCGAACCCCACCTTTTCCATCCTGTACATTAGTCGCTGTACCGACTACGTTATCCTGCAAAGGGAAACAAAATGTTGTTCTTTGTAGCAAAATAAACTCTTAACTGTATGGGCACCGGATAGGCTGGTATCTTCGAGAGTTGAATACATGACCGCTTGTTACCAGGATTTATATCTTCATACGTAACTGTCGGGCGCCAGTATGCTTTGGCAAGGGAACGCTGATCTTGTTAACGGCGATCCCGCTGTAGCGCACGGTTCTAGTAACAACAGCCATGCGATCAACCATACACGGTGTTTCCACCCACATTCTCTCCACTTGAATCAATCTTCTGACCTCATCCTCATGCCCCAAACTCTGCCTCACCCCGGTATTTGTTTAAGAAACACATAAATAATTATTCACTTCTATACCTGTCTCTTCCCACCATCTTATCCTAAGTCAGACTTGCTTACACCTTCCTCCTGTTCTTTATTTAGTCATACAAATTATTATTCTTGTTTCTTCATTCTTTTGTGTTTAATGTGTTCGAAGGAGGCCCAGTACACATGCATCTAAAACGCAGTAAGTGCAGAATATTGGAGCCGTGCGTTGTTGTGGCGGTAAAGGTAATTCAATCCCATTACAGGACTGGACAGGCCTGAGGCTTCCAGAAGGTTGAGGGTCCCAGATTTCAAGACAATCGGCACATGAAGGTGGTAAGGTTGTCATCCCTACGCACCGGCCGCCTTTACCCCCCAGGAAATATTCCTGGTACTCATTTCTGTTAGAAGCTGAGTCAACCCCAGGGCCATAGTACGGCCGGAAGGATTGTATCAAAGAAAGATTCCAATGTGTTGTGGCGGTAAACCTATGGATTTGTATTCGGAAAGCACCCGGTTCGATTGTCACCTGATGCCTGTCTTTAGGTTTTTCGTCGTGTTCGTCGCTTCCTTTCAAATACCTTGCTATTTCCTCTATCAGGATACGGCCAGAGTGAGGGCGAGACTTGTTAACGTTTAGCTGTAGTCTGCATGGAGGACGGTGGGTAGATTCGCGCTTCGACCATTTTACCCAGGGGAAAGAACGTATGGTGTCCGTGTGGTGCCTTTTAACCCGAACATTTTGCCTAAATCTGCCAAACTCTCTCATATATTTATGTTTATTTTTTAAAAATAAAACAGTGTAAACATTGTAGCGGGTATCTAAGGCAAAGTGATTGCATATATTTAACAATCGTATGTCCGTGCATCGCTAATATATTCGCAGAGTACAGCCAACAAGATGCAACGTTTCACAATTTATTTATTTCTGTAAGACGCTCTACATGTTTCAGATGGTTTTTCCGTCCATCATCAGGAGCTCAAAACTGCACGTACAGCGTCAGGTATTTGTCAGACCGATACTGCTACCTGCTGCTAGCCAGGCTAGCAGCAGGCGTCACCTGCATTGGTAGATAACAAGAGATTCTGCCGTTGTTGGTCATGATCTGATTTGTGTCGTTACAAACTCACACGTCATTCTGTTACTGCAAGTAAATATGACGCTGTTTGTTGGACGTGTTTACCAGAAGACTGTGTCCATAGTTGCGAGAAATTCAGCAAACTGCACTATCGAGCAAGACGGTGTGGCCATAAGGATCTAGAAGTCTGTTCGTTAAGACTAGTCGTAACCTGCCAAAAAAAAAATCATGATGCACCAATGACGTTCATAACTCACATTTTATGGACATCTTCCACCTCATCCAAGTCACCAGCCGACAGCATCGTCGGTGCATTATATTATCGCCCGAAACATGTTGGTCGAGTTGCACCTCATCCAAGTCACCAGCCGGCAGCACCATCGGTGCATTGTACCATGAGCTGTAAACACAGTCTAGTGCTCCTGAGGATGGGTGAAATTATCGCCGGAAATATGGTGAGCTGATTGAAATTATTAATAAATTGTTATTGTTGTATTTAGTTGATTGTTTACATTATTATATCAATGATGCACGGTCACACAAATATCAAAGTCTTAGAATTGTTACTGCCAACGTTCGGTATTACATACTGCCCACATATCATCTACACGCTCGATGAAAACTCACCACCTTACTGCATCAGGCATCACCCCACACAGATTACACAATTTTAATTTTCAAATAGTTAATAATTAACTATTTTTAATCTATATTTATAAAGTTCACCCTATAACAGGCCACGAAGGCCCATAGGGGGAGTAGAGGTATAGCTGTACTCTTTTTTAACCTCGGCGCTAGATGAAAGGGGGGGGGGGTGGTCAACGCCACGCCCCGGCCGTTTTACCCCCGAGAGAGACCCAGTACCCATTGTGCAGGATGCTGGTTAGGACCCCAGGGCCGGACTGGACGGGTACAGAAAACTTGGCCCCCACCGGCATTCGATACCCGGACCGTCCAGCCCGTAGCGAGTCGCTATACCGACTGTGCTATCGCGGCCCCACACTACATTTGTATTAATTACATAATTTTAACTGAAATTGTGTTTGTTATGGAGTGACGGTAACTCAGCTTACCACATTTGTACCTTTGTATTGTAATAATATCACCCTTCGCATGTTTTCTTTCGCTTTAAACCCTTTTCATTTCTTATGTTTAAGTGTACCGTTACACAGATACTTTTACCAGAAAGGAAGGATTTCTCTTTAACCCACTTCTCATATTACGGTTTATTTTACGTAGAACTGTGCAGGGAATGTGTCAGGATACGGGCTGTACCATCCGGGGTTCGTTTCTCGACATGGGGAAGAGATTTATTTCTTCTACAAAACGTTCGGCTCGGTGTTGGGGACCAACCAGTCTCCTAATTTAACCATTTAAGGACGTAACGTAGTCCATTTTATTTAAAGGCCTAGGTCGTGCCGCGCAGTAAGCACTTGCCTCCTCGGTTATAAAAAGACATTCGTTGAGGTTTGTATAGGGAACACTTCGATGTTGTTCCAGAGACACGTACAAAAGATATAAATATTCTGTGTGAAGAATGTGTAATTTTTGAATGTTTGTACTAGTGGTGGATACAGTATTCGCTTGTCTTTAAAAGCTTAACACTTTAAACGCCGAGTTAAATCTCATCTGCCATTTGCTGGCATTATTAGGAGCTCACCATATTCTCTACGTTAGCAGGATAAGGGTTTATGGTTACTGACTGAGGGCTTCTTAATCATCATCATAATAAACGTTAAGGATTGGACTCTTTGATCCGTTCCATCTCCATAGTTACAACTGCTCTCTCCAACGTTTCTTCGGTCTTCCAATTGTTCTCCTTCCTTGTGGTGTGTAGTAGTATGATTTCAAAGGGCTTCTTTCCCGTCCTAATTCGTTAAGTTGACAACTCCATCTAGTGTCGAATATTAGAATGAGTGTAGTTATATTTCTGTTCCCCGTATATGACCTCATTTGACCTATAAAATGAACGGCCGTAATGTCCATATAATACATTATTAGGGAAGTGATTAAACCACTAAACAAATTCTTTTTATTTTTTGGGTAGGCATAATTGCAAGTGTCGGGAGCAAAAGGGATGTCCATGGACATGGGGAAGGCTGTGGTAGACCATTGCATCAGGAAAATGTGGAACACAAACTTGTTTAATGAGCAGCTGATCCTGGGCGACACTTTGAGACGGGGTGACAGCCTGCACGTGTTAAGGGTTGCACCTTGCTGAGAAGAGGCCGCACTGCGGGGAGTCCCCGTTTGATTTGATAGATAGATGACAGCGTGATGGTGCATACTGGGGGTGTAATAACGTAACCCCCCCTACTGGGACATGGAATTAGCTAACGTCCTCCTCACGCATACGTTGATGTTCGTAGTCACTGCATTTCCTTGAAGGTCCACATACAGCAATTCTGCGTTCAGGTTTTTTTTTTACAGCCGGTTACTTAGGACTTGGCAGGAAAACTCTGAAGTAAATCTGACTGTAGAAGCAGTGAGAAATATGTTTTAATGTAGTGGAATTAAATTTGTACAGTCGCATTATAAGAAAGTAACTCCGTGGGGGAGAGTAGTTATCAGTAATCCAAAGGATGGTCGAAAAATATCCCCCCCTTTTTTTTACTTACCGGTAAGGTTAGTTGCCGTATTTACACTGGCCCTTGTCCTGGGGCACATTAATCTCCCTCACACCTCCATATCCCCTGTATTCACGATTAATTGTAATGTGATCCCGTCTTCACGTCTCTGGCTTCACAGTTAATTTTGCTGTCTACGTTTTGCGACTGAAGGTTTTTTTTTTGTTCATTTCCTCTTCCTCTCCCTGCGTATTTAAGGGTCCTTGTCATCTCATTGTTGATCTTATAATATTAGTAAGAAATAGTTCAGGTACAGCAATTCCATTACAGGCCTGACAGGCCTTGAGGTTTCCAGATTTGAAAGACAGTCGGCATATGAAAGTGGTAAGGTTGTCAGCCCTACGTACCAGCCGCCTTTACCCTCCCTAGGAAATATTACTGGTACACATTTCTGTTAGAGGCTGAGTCAACCCCAGGGCCATACTGAGGCCGGAAGGATTATATCAATGAAAAATTCCAATGTCACCATCGGGAATCGAACCTGCGACCCCCCCCCCGGTTTGTAGCGCAGTGCCTCAACCATCTGCGCCACCGCGTAAAGGGTACAATTTGTGAAATTCCTCTCTATGAATTTTTTTTCTAGCTTTTTATCACTACCTGCCTCGTAGGTGTCGATATTTTCCTCAGCATCTCCCTCTCCGACGGTGCTTCGCGTCAATACAATACGTCAGGCAATAAGCGACTGGAATGAATTAAACGCTTATAAAATGTGCACGCAATCTTAACTAAACTGATTGCTTAGCGAAATTGAATAATAGCATTTCCAAATGAAATGATAAATCTAGAGAATATGTCTTTATTCTTATAATAAACACAACTAGATGCACAGATTTCTCTAAATTTTTGGAATAAAATTCTACATGTTTCGGACGGTTCCTCTGTCCATCAACGGGAGTTTTTCACTGTACACACAGCAGTGGTATATGTCTCACACTAGTTTGCTGACATATACCATTGCTGTGTGTACAGTGATAAACTCCTGATGGTGGACAGAGGAACTGTCCGAAACACGTAGAGTTTTATTCCAAAAATAAATTTGGGAAATTAGTGCATCTAGTTGGTTTTATTATAAGAATTTATCATGATGCACGGTCACCTGAAAGCCAAATATGTCCTTAGTTCAAGCGGAGTTAGAATTCGTGACACAACTTAAAATCGGGAACGTTTTGGCATGTAGTAGGTTGAACAGTTTGAAACTCGCATGTCATACAACAAGGAGAATTCGAGAAAGCAAAGCTTACTTATTTGTTAAATGCATTTATAGTTCTGCATATATATTGGTAAAATTAGTGCAGTTTGGGCGTAATTTTGTACAGAACTCTTAAGTTAATCACATTTTTCTGCGGATGTTGAATTTGTCGGATTGAACGAAGGTTTGCTTCACAGACTCATAAACAAAACTTACTGTTGAGGACACTCTTCAGAAACGACAGTATCAACACTGTGAAAACCTCAAGTCTCACAAAAATTATTGTTATCATTATTATTTTTATCAATGACTTTTTGTGTGCAAATACATGTACTGCATTCTTAATATTAAATTTGTCCCCCATGACCTCAAAGGTTCGAATCGTCGGTATGATGTAATTCTTCACTTGCCGTAATGTCTTACCTGCAGTGTATAGACATGTTTTTGCGTGTGTATTGGCACCGAATTAACTTGCTTAGACACGTTTGTTCATTAGATATTGCCGTACCGCCGGAAACTACAGAAAATTTTCGTTGGACCGATAATTTTTTATATTGCATAATAATAGTACCTTAAAATGTCTGCATATATTGCAGTGTCTGTTGTGACACACACCACACACACACACACACACGCACACCACAAACACCACACACACCCACACCCACACACACCCCCCCACACACACACACCCACACACACCACACACACACACACACACACACACCACACACACACACACCACACACACACCCACACACAAACACCACACACACCACACACACACACCCCACACACACACACGCACCCCCCCACACACACACACACATACACACACCACACACACACACCA
>Ga0131853_10017925_pt1 | contig 12893 bp, 9 predicted proteins | sample TergutLab28metaG_FD_92764 | JGI IMG/M metagenome (GOLD analysis project Ga0131853, IMG submission 92764) | Labiotermes labralis P1 segment gut microbial communities from Petit-Saut dam, French Guiana - Lab288 P1 (version 2) (version 2) | ecosystem: Host-associated > Arthropoda: Insects >...
ATACAATAGATTCAACACTGAAACTAACGATATAAGCACCATGAATAGTAACAACAGAATAGCTGCAACACTGTATTCCCTAGGGACACAGTTTGTCTCAGGAATATAAGTATAAATACCCTGTATAAAGGAGATGATGATGATGATGATGATATTAATATATTGAACTGCAAATGGGCTGTCGCCCGGTGGCAGTGGTTATAAGGCATTTGCAAAGAGTTTATGTACAATGGCATACAGTAAATAGCAATTCGCCATTAGGGCTTCGCTTGTCTACCATGTTGTCAGTTATTTGTCGGAGTTTTGAGACGTCATGTGGGTCAAACAGCCCAAGAAGAGAGGCGGGAACAGGTGGATGCGTGAATGCGTAGGAAAGGTGCGCGCGATGATTACTTCCCAAGGAAAGTAAGGAAAGCAGTCAGGTTTGTGGAGAGGGAATTTGCCACGGGGAAAGACACCGCTTAGCGGCGGCAGTGGAAACTGGTAATTACAGTAACAACAAGGAAATAATAGACCTAGTGCGATACCAGCAGAAAATTCTGCATAATGATTATATTATTATTATTATTATTATTATTAGGTACCTTTATGTAGGTGATTCCGTTACAGGCCCTGTGTGGCCCAGAGGGTGGGTAGAGGTATAGCTCTACTCTTCCATGACCGCAGCACTAGAAGGGGGTGAGTGGTCAGCAGCACGCTCTGGCTGCCCTTTACCACCGGGAAAGACCCGGTACCCATTTTGCAGGAGGCTGGGTGGTCCTCAGGGCCGGTCTGGACGGGCGGAAAATCTCGTCCCCACCGGGATCCGATCCCGGACCGTCCAGCCCGTAGTCAGTCGCTATACCGACTGAGCTACCCGGCCCACCCTTTATACAGCCTATTTACAATTATATACCTGAAGTAAATCATGTTTGTAAGGTATATACTCGTATTTCAGCAGCTGTTCTGTATTTACAATCTGTGCTACATGTAATGTTATTTCGCATTTTAAATATGTTTTGTACTTTCCGCAGTAAGTGTGCAGTGCCCAATATGGCTGTTTTTTTTTTGCAGTCCCTTAATGTCGTGCTCTCCCGGTAAGTTGCTCAGGTATTTTCTGAGTGATTTTGAAATGGTTCCAGACGCCCGTATTATTACCGGTATCACTTTTGCTTTCACATTCCACATGCGCCGAATTCCTGTTATGAGGTCTTTATATATATTTTAAAATCTTCTCAGTTCTTTCTTGATCACATTTCCGTCTCCAGGAATTGCAACATCCATTAACATGCATGTTCTTTTTTCATTATTATGAAGGATTATGATTTATTATTATTATTATTATTATTATTTGTAGTATGGAGAGATTATTCAGTTTAGTGGCCAGACGACATTCACAACGGATTTTCTCTCCACTGTTTTCACGCCCCCCACTACAGATATGTACTGGGAACTCTTCGCCGGGGCATCAAGCCCAGTAACACGCCTCCTCCCCTATTTCTCCATACTTCTGCATTACGTAGTGCTGAGTCAAGTACAGGGCAGTTCAACTTTACTTACAAATATAATTTTACTTTTCGTGTTTAATCCCTGATTGTACTAATCATTGTGTTAACATTGTGACGTCTGCAGTACTTCGGATGAAGTCAGTCTTGAAGACCAGCTAAATGTGTTGGTCTATAGTGGCAAAGACAAGCGATAATAACAAGTGGAGGGCAGAAAGCATAACTTTAGGTAGGGGCTAGTTGTCTGTTTAATTAACAAGCAACATACACACACATAGCACTTCGCGGAAATATAGCCAACGTGGGTAATATGACCAAATGGCCGTTGCGAAATGGTGTGATACGTGTGACGACAGATGGCATGAGTAGCACGTCGGGAGGAGTGGCCAGTTTATGTTTGTGATAACGCATTTCCTCTGACGGTGTCCCAGCATTCCACAGCATCGCAACAAGGAAATGTGCCGGTTGTGTGATGTAGTACCAATGTCGTAAGTTTCAGTTAACTAATGTTAATACACATGTTTTTAATTGCATGTACACCACTGAGAAGACCATTTATTGTAGTTTGTACTGATGTAATAGCAGCTGTTGTAAACCATTGTTTGTTCAATGTAATATTCGTTTGAAAGCAAACAAGTTGTGTGAAGGTTATACGACCATGCCTTGACCAGATTACCGTTAGTGTAAAGTGATGGGTAACCTTGCAAGTTTTACGGGCTTTTGGAAGAAATTACCTGTCTTATTTGTTTTAGAGAATGGGAAAATACAGCAAAAAATCTAAGAGGTAACTAGCAGGAGAAGGATTTGCATATTGCAATGAGGGTCGTGAGAACAAGCAAACTATCAACTAACCGTGCTTCCATCCATTATAAAATCCCGAGAACATATTTGGCTGAAAATAAGTAGAGTAACTCTAAACTGGGGAGGAAAACTGTACTTTCACCACAGAAGAAGAAAGGGTTATCCAAGAGCATTATTAGGCTAGCTCAAACTGGGTGCCACATAACCTCAAAGTTACTGAGAATGTGTACGTTCACATACAGTGAGAAGAACAATATTCCAAATCCATTTTTGAAGGAAACAGGGTTGGCTGGTCGTGCTTGGGCAGAGGATTTTTTTGCGTCGTTATCCTATCATTGAATCCCGCAATGCCCAAAATCTTAATCCTGGAAGAGACCGCTTCATTGTTAATGCCTGCTGTTGTGCAAAACTTAAGATAACAGTGGAAGAAATGGGAGTAATGAACAAACCAGAGTGCATTTATAATGTCGATGAAAAAGGATGTAGATTGTGCCTTCACAAACAGCCCCTTGTACTGACAAAAAGGCGGAAAACGCGTTAATCTGGTTGCCGCAGAACATGGGGTATGCGTCACCATCGTGTCCTGTGGAAATGCCGTTGGATCAGCCAGAAACAAAACCCCCTCCACGCCTCCCATAAATTCAAACCCTTGTCCGTACCTCGGGGTGTCGTAGATTCGTACTGTACCCTGGGTCACGTGGGGGGCGGTAACAGGTGTGGAAGGTATACCCTGTTGAGGGTTGTTTCGACACATGCTGGCTTACGGGGCTCTGGTCTAACCAAGCCAAGGTGGAAGGTATCTTGCCTTGGGCTGCATGACACTGGGGTAGAGATAGCAGTGTCTTTAACGATCCCCTTCGGGAACCAGGCCGCACCCCTTTGTATGTAGGCCTTCCGTCTACGTGGGGCTAAGTGGACGGTGACCGTATGTTTTTGCCCATTTTGTAGAAGGGCTCCTTTTTTGAGGACTCTGCAGACAAATTGATAGACCAGTGGCTCTGGAGACGGAGTATCTCTCTCCATAGGGACCCTGTTGGAGAACACAGAGGGAGCACCCTTACCGGGGTCTCTGAGGGAAAGATGAATTTTCAGGGGATAGGGTGTAGAAAGTTCTGTAGACGGGTGTCTCTCTCCGTAAGGGTCTCGCTAGCGAACCTGGGGAGGGGGTCCGTTTACAGGGAACTGTGAGATAGTGGAAGGAGGGCTTCGGAAATGGAGCATCTCTCTTTACGGGAACCCTGTTAGGGGAACCTGGAGGCGTAAAAGAAGGGTCTGGAGATGAGCACCTCTTTCCATGTGGGTCTCGTTGGGAAACCTGAAAAAGGGCTCATATGCCGGGGGCTTATGTGTGGAAGAAGGTTCTGGGACGGGTGTCTCTCCCTATAGGGGCCCCGTTGGGGAGTCTGGGGAGGGAACTTTGAGAATTAGCTGAAGGAGGGCTCTGGCTATGGAGCATCTCTCTATGGGAGCGCTATTAGAGGAACCTGGAGGGGGCTCCCTTGCTGGGGACCCTAGAGGATAGGTAGGAAAGGCTCTGGAGACGGGCATCTGTTTCCATAGGGGAACCTGGAATGGGGCTCGTCTACCGGGGACTTTGAGAGATGGTTGAAGGGGATGGAGCGTCTCTCTCTGAAGAGGCTCAGTGCGGAGGGCCTCTGGGGAGGGCTCCTTTACTGGGGACCCTGGAAGGTATGTAAAGAAATGCTCCGGATACGGACATCTCTCTGGAATCAGGAGGGGGCTCGTATACCGGGGACTTTGAGAGATGAATGAAGGAGGGCTCTAGGAACGGGACATCCCTCTCCGAGGGGACTCCGTGAGGGGGACCTGCAGTAAGGGCTCCTTTACTGGGGGCGCTGAAAGATATGCTAAGTAAGGCTCTGGAATGGGCGTCTGTTTCCATAGGGCCCCCGCTTGTGGGGAACATGGAGGGACGCTCTTTTCTTTGGGCCTTTGAGATAAAGAGATATGTACAAATGCCCTGTAAGCGGGTATCTCTCTCTACAGGGGCCCCGTTGGGGAACCTGGAGGGGATTCGCTTGCCGGGACTTTTTGAGAGAAAATGAAAGTGTATCTGGGTTCCTTTCTTGGGCCCAGAGGACATTACGATTTTAAGTCTGGGGGCCATACGGAACTTTGGTAAAGGGACAGGGCTGTCCTGAGCTGATATCATTATGAGACACAAAGGGCCTAGGTACATCGGGACCGTAAGGGCTCGAACCCAATGCCATTCAATCAATCAATCAAACCCCTCCACAGAAGTGTAAATAAAGTTGGGTCCGTTTTATCTGCCGAAGTGATGAAGTGCTAGACATAGGGGCTTGTGTATTATGCAGAATGTATATCCACGAAATCAGCGTTCGTCTAACGGCTGCAGACAAAGAAGAATTATTTCTGCTTCTTTAAATAATACAACAATATCAGAATTGTAACATCGTGTTGTGGCACTGTCCGTTTCACGTATTCACACCTAACTGAAATATATCTCTTCAATAAAACATCAGTTGTAAGAAATGTTTACTGGAAAAGTAACCAGCACTCCTTGGCCATATTACCCTCAGGGGTGCTAATAATATGGCCAGTTGCAAACTTTTAGGAAAACTCTTACATCTTCATATCCAGTGGGATTTCATCAATGATCTTATTTTGTTTATGCAGACAAATGATCATGCATACACACATACATACATACATATGCATAAATGCGTACATACGTACATTGATTGATTGATTGGACATTTAAAGCTCCTAGGTGGTGTTCTTTTTATCTTGTCATCGAGCACGACAGCCGTATCCTATGCAATGTCACCCTGCGCCGGTACATAACATGACATCTACCGTGCTGAAATTTAGCCTTCGGCATATCTATCTTATGCCCACACCGTGTAATTCCTTTTATTGTGATTTTTCTAAGAAGTAACAATTATTTCCCCAAACAGCGTTAACTGAATTGTGTTTTAATGGAGATGGAGTGAGTTTACTGTGAGGTACGATCCGAAGTTTTTAAGTTCATTTAGGTGAATGTTAGGTGTCTGGGGGTTGTGTGAAGTATCATATGGTGACAAATGGAAGGGGCAGCAGTGTACAGTACGTATAACGCAACACTGAGGCACGTTCGTGCAACCATTGTTGCAGTGGAAAAGCTATAAGCTTTACATATTCTGAGTAAGTGTTTGTAGCCTTAGGTATCCAGCATGCAATGCGCATGCGCCATATTGTCTCCTGTAAACTGCCATTTCCAATTTAATCAAAATCCGTCCAGTAGGAGCCGAGCTGTTCCATGGGGACCGACAGACACACAGACATGACGAAGCTAATAACAGCTTTTTGCAATTTTGCGAACTCGTCTAAACATGAAAAATTCCTAAGAAGGTCACAGTAAAACATCAAACGTTGTAGAAGTATAACACTTTTTTGCCTAAATGTCGCGCATGTCGGCCATTTTACTTTAGAAAAATAACGCATTACTAAAACACATACTTGTTTGGACAATGAAAAAATCCCTAACGCTCATTTGGGTGCCTACAATATTTCTTTCTTATTCTGATCTCTTACATATACTGACTGTAGGTATACAGAGTTACTGTTGCGCCTTATCACACTCGGTTCCGCACATACGCTGCATAGGACTCCTCTGGACGAGAGATCGGCCCGTCGCAGAGATCTTTATCTGCACAGCTCACAATTTCTACAATTTTAGTGATGCTGAAATCGGCACTGCTCACGACCGTGGTAGCTGCGCGGTCTAAGGCGTAGGTCTGAAGCCGACTTTTTGCTGGGATTGCGGGTTCGAATCCCGCCGGGAGCATGGATGTTCTTCTCTTGTGTTAGTTCTGTGAGTAGTGTAGGTAGCGGCCTCTGCGACGGGCTGATCACTCGTACAGAGGACTCCTATCGGGTGTGCGTGCGTCTAATTGTGTGTGATCTAGAAACCTTAACAATGAGACGGCCTAAGCCCGATTTGGACTTTTGCGCCACAGAAAGAAATTGTTGTTGTTGTTGTTGTCCCATTCATTTGGCTGTTTTTAAAAGAGAAAGTGCTTTACGCCTGCAAGTGCCGCAACTTCTCCTTCTTAGCAGTAAGTCGTTTGGTGTAATCGCCGATGAAGAAGCTTAAACTGCAGTAGAGATTTTGATGTCAGCGAGTAATTGTATGAATTTGTTTTGTTTTGTTACTGTTGGTACACCGTTCTATAAAACAGCAATTTGACGTAATGCGCCTGGGGGAATTAATTACAAGTTGTATGTATCGAGTGTCTTTAGTCAAGCCACGCGAAATTTCAGGGCTCACCGGATACGAGATTTTTATCCAGATAATGAACAGAAATGCGCAGGTTATTGTAATTGTATCATTTTTTGTAACCGATCTTATTTTTTCTTTTCTTGTTATTATCCTCATCCCCCCACCCCCAAAGAAGTATAAAATTAGGGTTCTAAGATCCCCCACATTACGTTCGTCTGTGTCACCCATTTCGACTTTTTAATCATCTTACGCATTTTCCTGAAAATAGGCTTGAAAGTTATATTGTCGAAGGATAATCCTATATTAAGTAAAACAAGATGGCAGACGCGCGACTTCTGCACTACGTAGGCTTACTTGTAGGTCCTGAACTGATGCGTGGTAAAGGACGGAGAAACGTAGGACTTCAGTGTCTTTGTTGAACATAGAATTATAACATGGCGGCAATGCGAGTATTTTGTTTAACTTTCGGTTTTACGGTGCCAGCTGCTGACCTACTGCATCTAGGCGTGTGAAATTTAGTGTGTATGTGTGTGTGTGTGTATGTGGAGATAGATTATAGACATACGTACACATTAGGACTATAGAAGCAGTAGTTCCTACGTCAGTAATTACAAACAAAACAACTGTGGCGAAATTTGATGTTATTTCTATTAGACAAAAGTAACGTTTATAGTTTCTTCACAAAAAGTCAAATAATGTAATTACTAATGGGTATGTAGAATGTGCCATGCGACAGAGACTATAAATTGTTCCATTAAGAAATCATGTCAAGACGTTAGTGGGAAGTTTGAAGCTTGTTTTTTTATGCCAACTGCAACTTTGTCAGATTATCTTCACCCATTCTGTTAATGGAGGCTGTCTATATCTTTCTCTTACAAATGCCCACAAACCTTACGACCCAACATGCATTAAAATCATGCCGATACGCCCACCAACAGTCTGTATTATGTCTCATTAATAATGCTGAATGTCCTGCTTTGCCAATAAACATTAAACTTTTGACGTGCTTACCTGTGCTGTTGATGAGTCTACATGCAGCGCTAGGAAGTTAGCTGGGTTGGACTTTGGGAGGGGAACCACAGAACACGCGCGCTCTCACTCACCTAAGTTGTGAACTGTCTCCTGTATTCTTAGTAACTGCAAGCTGGGATGGGCCTAGCCGGCCACCACCTCAGTCCCCTAATTTTCTTTCCCCTTCCACACTTACATTCTGTTTTTGTTTCCCGTTCTCCCTCCTCCCATCCATCTGGTCCTCCTACTCTTTCTTCTTTTCCTGGGATCTGTTTCATCTAATTTTTACTTGTCGACCTGAGACGCTTGAAGGTTGCCCTGGCCGAGATAGAAAGCTAATCTTGAAGGTGTTGGCCTATTTTCGACCTCCCAACGAATTACAGATTAATCAAGGACTGTCACTAGCAAGAACGGGAATATAAACCTTTTTTGCAGCTGCATTTTGCGCTGGAAGTGTCTTTACTTTAAGCTTTCACGACAAGCGAAAACACATGAAGCTTGGGTGACCACAATTAGAAACAGCATTTCGAACTTTTTATTTTTCTCGATCATCAGGGTCGAAATTCATTGTCGTCACACTACAGTACATTTCTGTACCATCTGTGACCTCATCTTCTGTCGCTTATATATTTATGTTGTAAGTAATTTGCTCAACAGCACTACCACTTGCTGAATTTGTACACCGTCCTTGATAGATGAATGAATGTGGCTACTTGGTGGGGTGATACTGACAGGAGAGGACCAAAGTACTGGGATAAAAAACCGTTCCAGGCACTTTGTCCACCACAAATTCCACATGGACTAGTCTGGGATTGAAGTTGCGTCTTCGCGGCAAGAGGCCAGGGATTGACAGCTTGAAGCATCACGGCCAATGCTGTTTGTTGTTACAACACTTGAAGAGAACCACAAAGCTTATTTAAATGCCTTCCCGTTCAAAACGAAATAAAGCTAATATTTAGAACTCCTGCAGTTATCTGGCTTCTCTATCGAGAAGAACTAACCTACAACATGGGTAGACTCAAGCTGAAATGTGATGGCACACGTTGACGAACGGGTGGGGAAGTGAAGGGGAAACTGACGAATGAAGTAGGTAGCCAGTACTCTTCACACTACCTCGGAACATGGTGTATCCAGCATTACTACCTCTGATGCGCACACCTCGGCTGCCAGTAGTCGACTGAACTGACGCCCCCGGCCGATTTAAATGGACTCGTCCGTTTCGCCGAAAGAAGACATCTGGTTTCTGCGTGTGTGGCATCACATTTCAACTGGCCTCTAACACATCTTATGTAAATAACTGCATGATATACGATCTATTACAGTGAATTTCAACAATGTAGCGGCACAGCAAGAGAACGAACGTTACTGCTGTGAAGTTGGCAGTCCTGCTTTGTGTGCGGCAGGTTCTGAGTCCAAAACGTGCCACAAGCTCCGGCTGTCTTGACTGTTGTTATTGTGTTCTCTTTAATCCTTCCAGGCAAATTCCGAGGTACTGTGTGTCTGTGACTTCAGATTAGACCAGGAATGCTTCCTTCCTCATCCCTTCCACTTCATTGTTCACTGTGCATATTGTCACTAGACCTCACGTATTGTTCACTACTGACGTCATTTTAATTGTCATAAATAAATAATTTAATTTGGCCGACGCGGTGGCCTGCTGGCCTGGGTTCAGAACTGCTAGGCTTTGGTGTGTAGGTCACAGAACTGAGTGGTAAGTTTGGCTTATGATGGTGTGTTGATGTATGGACTGCAGGTGTTCGAGAAGAGGGTGTTGAGGAGAGTACTGGGGTCTAAGGACAAGATAACAGAGGTCTGAAGAAGACTGCGTAAAGGGGAGCTTTATGATCGATACTGCTCACCAAATATTATTTGAGTTATCAAATCAAGAATAATCAAATGGTCAGGGCATGTAGCACGTATTGAAGAGAGAAGAGATGTATTCAGGATTTTAGCGGGGAGACCTGAAGGAAAGAGATTACTCGATAAACCTAGGCATAAAGGGAGGATAGTATTAAAATGTATTTTCAAGAAGTGGGATGGAGGAATATGGACTGGATCGGTTTGGTTCCTGATAGGGACAGGTGGCGGTCTCTTGTGAATGCGGTAATGAAACTTCTGGTTCCATAAAATGCGGGGAATTTCTTGACTATCTTATGACTTTTTGTATTAAGAAGGACTGTGCTCCATGGAGTGAGTGAGTTAGTTAGTCAGTTATTTTGTTAGTTAGTTAGCTAGTTATGTCGATATGAAAAAGGGCAAATATTCCAGAATTGGCGGTATTTTGGACGAAACATTTCTTGATATGTCGACTCACATGATGAGGCTAGCAACTGCTACAAATTAATAAATACTGCCTTTCTTCTTTCTTATTCTGACCTCTGTCTCCTTACTTATTCTAGGTGTGGAGGGTTATCGCTACATCTGATTGCACTCAGTGACACTTGGTATGACTCCTCTGAACGAGGGATCGGACCTTCGCAGAGACCTCTACCTGCACGACACAACACTCACAATAGACAGACATCCGTACCCCTGGCGGCATTCGAACCCGCAATCCCAGCAAACTAGCGGCCGTAGACCCACGACTCATACCGCGCGGCAACCGGCGTGGACAATAACAAATACAAGAGAAAATTCAGCGGCAAATCTCCACACATTACTCTCAATATTACATACTCAGAACATAGTTTATTTTGCTAGCCACAATTATTCACATCTTCGCCATGATTATAACAATTCAGGAAATATACTTACAGTGTAACAATTTGGATATTTTCGCTTCCTGTATTTTAACACTTTACAACTCAGTGGTAACTATTTGCACCACGGCGTTTTTTCGTCTGTGCAATAGAAAGGGAAGTCCGCACAAGTACGTACAATTTAGTGCGAAATTTAGGTGAACGTAGTCTAGAAACTTCCCATCAAAGCAATGCCCTTTCGGATTCCAAGCAGCAACGGAGACCTCACGACTCGCGTTTTAATATTATACACAGAACTGTCACCTTTTAATCTACCGTCATTGCAGGGCGGTGGGGCCCGGTAGCTCAGTCTGTATAGCAACTGGCTACGGGCTGGACGGTCCGGGGATCGAATCCCGGTGGGGGCGAGATTTTCCGCACCTGTCCAGACCGTCCATGGGGCCCACCCAGCCTCCTGTAAAATGGTTACCGGGTCTTTCCCGGGGGTAAAGAGCGGCCGAGACGTGACGCTGACCCCTCACCCTCTTCTTGTGCCGTGGTCAAGAAAGAGTAGAGCTATACCTCTACTCCCCCTCTGGGCCGTACGGCCTGTACATAGCCTCAGTGCCTGTACAATGGTGCACTTTACCTTAGCTTATTACAGGGCGGGACCTCATAATTAACACAGATAATTAACATCAGTAAACACATCTCTATTTTTTTCGTAGACAGTATCGACACAAATTCCTTTCCCACTCTTTAGTGTTCAGAACATCTACCAGAATCGTCTGCCTGTTTCAGTTACTAGGTTTGTTATTTCCTCTTTAAATCCGTTCCACTTCTCACAGAAACCCCCTTCCCCTATACAGAACTGCAAGCAACTAACTCCTTCCAGCGGAGTCATTTTGAGAAGCTAATGGTTCATACGCACTTTTTGGAACCCCAAGATTCGTTACTGTGTTTATATGCTCAGCCAGATCAATCCAGTCCATGCAGCCCATCCTAAATTCTCGAAGATCCATTTTAATATTATCCTATAATTTGCGCTTAGGTCTTCCAAGCTCTCTTTTTACCTCAGGTTTCTGCACCGAAACCCTGTATGCAGCTGTCCTCTTCTCCATATGTGCTACGTGCCCCGCCCATTTCACTCTTCTCGATTAGCTCACCTGAATAATATTTGGTGAGCAGCACATGTCATGAAGCTGCTCATGACACAGTCAGTCGGAAATTGAAACGTGTACCAAATGACAGAGTTCAACACGCTAATTCAATGAGCCTGAAAATTATGACTTTCATTTAGGCAGATCGCCCATAGTTTTGATGCCGTACCGCCGTGCTTAGTGTTCGCCAAGTCCAAACAGGTGTGTCACAAAAAGCCACCGGTAAGCACAAGGGTATTTAAACTTGCACTGCGATGTATGATTAATATCACAAACAAAGAGAGTAATTGTGCCTCTACCATTCCACCTCATTTGCAAGGCGACCACTCGGACTTAACGACGAATGTTATGAATCAGACTTTCCATTTCCATGATGTTATGACACTAATGACAGTTTTGAAGCCGTCTGCACTATTTCGTACTAAATTCTTGTAATAAAACCAACTAGATGAACTAATTTCTCAAATTTATTTTTGGAATAAGACTGTACATAATCTTAGTAATTAACCAACTTAATGCACAAATTGTTTTATAATAAGTTTATTATATTCCTCTACATGTTTCGAGCACTCTTTGCTCATCATCAGGAGGTCAAAATTGTATTATACAGCATCTGGTATCGTCACACCTCTAGGTGGCCGTCCCGTGCGTGGGTTGAGAGAGGACCAACACGTAGAGGCATATACTACACTTATTATACAACAATTTGTACATTGAGTTGGTTAATTACTAAGATTACACTGAGATGCACGGTCCGCAAAACACCAAAAGACTCTACATATTTCGGACAGTTCCTCTGTCCATCATCGAGAGTTTTTTTCACTGTACACACAGCAATGGTATATGTCATACAGGTTTTGCTGGCAGCTTGCGAGCAGAATCAGGACGGAACTGCAGTTCCGTCCTGATTCTGCTCGCAAGCTGTATGACATATACCATTGCTGTGTGTACAGTGAAAAACTCCTGATGGTAGACAGAGGAACTGTCCCGAAACATGTAGAGTTTTATTCCAAAAATAAATTTGAGAAATTCGTGCATCTATTTGGTTTTATTACAAGAATGTATCATGATGCACGGTCACCTGAACATCAAATTCGTACTAAATATTACCGATTAATCACACTTTAATTACCTTTCATCATGCAGACATGACAGATGACTTTACGGAACTGCGTCACAATATTTGTGAAAATACAGAATGTCCCTCTTATCATGTCCCTGAGTACGGCAGCTGTCACGGGTTGTCTCGGGGTATGCAGGCTTTGTATACGATAAAAGCTGATGTGTTCGGGGACACGATAAACGGGACACGTGTACTTAAATTTTTAAAAACAAATGTACGAATAGAGTTACAACTGATGCACTTATGTCCCCTTCTGTTTATTTATCTTAAAGGACCTTAACATTTGTGAGAAAATTATGGGGCAATAAATTTTTTCCCACACCTCCAACCAAGATTAACAATATTATATTAATCCACGAGCGTACCCTTCCTTGCACAAATGCACTATTCTTC
>Ga0131853_10017927_pt1 | contig 12893 bp, 6 predicted proteins | sample TergutLab28metaG_FD_92764 | JGI IMG/M metagenome (GOLD analysis project Ga0131853, IMG submission 92764) | Labiotermes labralis P1 segment gut microbial communities from Petit-Saut dam, French Guiana - Lab288 P1 (version 2) (version 2) | ecosystem: Host-associated > Arthropoda: Insects >...
CAGCAAACCAAGAACGAAACGACCAATGTGGTACTCAACATTATAGTCGCGAGCTCCTGATGATGGGCATAGTAGTGCCCGAAACATGTTGAGCCTATAAGAAGTACAATAAAATAATAAGTGACATCTCTTTGGTTTTTATGCTTCAGTTATGCATTGTACAATTTGGAACCAGATATTAAAACGCTGTTTATAGTCATAATTGCGTAGAAAACGCCTCTGGACACAGAGAAAGAATGTAAGATCACGCGCAACGTCAACAAGGAAGGCGAAACACGAAAATAGACATGAAATTGTACAACGCAATGCAATGAGTTGTCTAGGTAGCGCAACCGTGAAGCTAAGTTACGAATTATGGTCTGGGCCAACTTAATGGGTGTGGCGTGTGCCTGCTATGAAGGTGTTTTACTGTGTAAAGACGATGAATAATACGTATGATCGTAACTGCTGGTTAGTTTCTTTACATGAATATTTTTCTAACTTTTGTAAGCAGTTTGGTGGTTTGCATACGTCCACACACGTCACACAAATATTACTGTCGGTCTCATTAGCCAGTGGGGTACCCAGAAATTTTGTTCGGGAGGGGGTTCAACAAATTCAGTTGAGGACAGAGGACAGAGAGAACGGGGATCTGGGGGCGGTAGCCCCCTAGTCAGGGATTCTGGAAGCAGCTGTAATTTGGTAAAAGAATTTCATTTCGTATAGTAAAATTTTCTTAATTTTTGGTACTTTAAGACTATTTATAACAACCAATTTATCTGTCATTGCTAATGTAAAACAATTGCGAACCTAGGTAGTTTTAGAAATTTATTGCCTTTTTTCCGAACATCTTGGGGTGTTGGCTTCCTAAATTCAGCAATTTTTAACCGTTTTCACAATGGGGTTGAGTTTGGAACGATTTTGGAGTGCCTTCGGAATTTCGGGGGGGGGGGGGGGTTGAACACCACAACCCCCCTCCGTACGCCACTGCCATTAACACATGGCAGTACAGTTACTACGATCATTGTTTACTTCGACTACTTTCTGGATAAAATATTTATCCAATAAAGTAAAGTACTGTCCCCGTCCGCTCCGCGCCATAAGGGCACGTAAAGGAAGAAGAGGTAAGGCTCCACTCATTCTTAATCTCAGCGCAAGGTGAAGGCAAGTGTTCAACATCATGCCCCGACCACTTTAATCATAGGAAAGAACCTCGGTACCCATTGAATTGGGACTGGGTTGGACCCACAGCAGGTCTGGACTTTTGGGAGGAGAAAAAATCTTTCCCCTGCCGGTATTAGAACCCCAAACTGTCCAGCCCGGATCGAATCACGCTATCCCCAATCCCAAAATATTTATTCACTATACATAAGACAACCGCTTAGCACGAAACTGCTGAGACAGTTTCCCGAAACCGCTATAGGAATGCATGGTTTGTGTTTCACAAATAGCTGTTTTGCCTACAAACACGATTTGAGAGATTTTGTGTAAAAGCATCTGTGGTCTGATGAAGTGTATCGTTTCACGTTTCTGGGGAATGAATTACTGTTATAACAGTAACATGGAGTTGCATGATATGAACAATCGGTTAAAAAAAAGCAGGTCCTGAGAGTACCAACAGGTTGAGGCTCCAATATTTTAAGACAATCGGCACATGAAGGTGGTAAAGTTGTCAGCCCTAAGTACCGACCACATTTACCCCCCAGAAAATTCTCGTGGTAGTTATTTCTGTTAGAGGTTGTGTCGAACCCAGAACCACAGTGCGGTAAGCAGGATTAAATCAATGAAAAATCCCAATGACAACTTTAAGAATCAAACCCGCGTCCTTCCGGCTTGTAACGCAGTGCCTCGAGCAAATAAGCCACCGTGTGCCTCTGAAGAATCAGTGCAACGCACTTTATGTTCTCTCACATGTGCTTCAGACCCATATCCTCACTGCAAAGTAGCACCAAAGCTAACTTACCTTAGTGACTAAGTGAGAAACTGGTGATAAAAACCGATTGCTCAGCATCACTGCAACAAGACAGCCATCTGACTGCACGGTATGACGCACACAGGGCCAACATTACTGAAAACAGCTATGCAATCAAAGGCTTTCAATGCGGTGGAAGTTCATATTGCACTGTTTATCGAGTAGATTTGTATGTGCGTAGCATTAGAGTCATTAAGGCGCTGTGGTTTAAATTACCGTTACATGGTACGAAGGGGCATTACGAGTCAGTTTATAGTGACTCTAAAGGCTAATTCACACATAGCGTGCTGTGCCCATGCCGTTCCCCTACCACGCCATGCCGCGCCCCTACCATGCTCCGACAGTGCCGTGTCCTTCGTGAACGTCCGCGTGGTAACCGGAAATATCCGAACTGCTAGTCCAGCAGTTTAACACACGTCTTTTTTGTAGTGTGCTGCTACTACTCTTAACAGTCGCAAGTATGGATCGTTGTGAGGAGGATGTGATCATTGCTAAGCGAAAAAAAAAAAAACGAAAATACTGGATTCATAAGGTGTTCCAAGCAAGATAAGAGGAAGGAGAATTTCACACTGTTTGGACGTCTGAAGGATGACAGACACAAACTTTTCAAACATTTTAGAACGAGTTTTTCAAAATTTGAAAACTTAAACAGATGTTGCACACAGACATTGAAAAGAAAAATTCACGACGGAGAAGGAGCATAAGAACAGAAGAAAGACTGGTTTTAACTGTAAGGTTAGTCTAAAAATGTATAATTACAAATAATTTGTCTACATGATCACGAAAACGGATTAAACACATCCCAGAAGACAGTACTAGTGTTAAAAATAAGGAAGATACAAACATTATTCGTTAAATATGGTTGTGTTGGTTTTCAGATTTCTGGCTTCCGGGAATTCCCAAATAACAATGAGCTTCAGCTACAGAATAGCACCCTCAACTCTGCATCTATAATCATAACAACCTGCGAGGCAATTTGGAACAAATTATCTCCAACAGAATTACCATAACCGACAGAAGAAGGAGAAATTTTCACAAAAACTTACTGTACACTTTATCGTGCTAACACTAAACATGCCAGAGGCAACTCTTTTAACATCAGCAGCGTGTTGATCTACTTTCTAATAACATCACTTTGCATACACGGAAGAAATTATAGTGTAAATTCTTCGTACATTGTTGTTCACTAAATTAAGCAAGTTGTTTTATTAATAATTTTATTGCATTTTCTGTAGCTTCAGCAACAACAGATTTAACATTTTAGAGACAATTTAAACAATTTTAGAAGAGCATTTTAACCTTGACCTCTACATGACATAAATAACGCCCATTAATCTTCAAAATAAAACTAAATTATACAAAACATGTCACTCCATTTTATTAATATTTTATCAACACCTATAAGTAATACCACTAATTTTAAGATAAACGTTTGTAATTTTGGACCATCCAACTGTTTTCAGAGTGACATGTACCAGAGGTTGTATTGATACAATTGACTCTCCTGATAATGAGCAAATAGTTCCTCGAAACATGTAGAGAATTGGAATAAACAAATATAAGAAAAAGAATTGTGCTTCAAGTTGGTTGTTTACAAAGATTCTAATAAGATGCAGGGTCAACAAAACATTAAAAAAAAACATAAAAGTTCACGAAATTGTTATCGTAATATTTGTGCCGTAAATTATACGACACTCGTGTTCTTTCACCAAAATAATACGCTTCTCCTCGTCCATGACAAGTGTTGCTTGGTTTTCACTGGGCAACTGCATTTCAGTTTGAGATTCTTATGACAACGTTCGTGGAACTCCGCGTGTTAGCCGGCAGAAGCCGAACGTCTGCCGTCTCTCGACGGTAGATGTTAATTCACACATGCTATGCCGTGCTCCTGCCGTGCTGTACCGTGGCCTTGAGAAATAGCTTTCAAAACGGCATGGTCGGAGCACGGCATGGACATTGCATGGTATGTGTGGATCAAACACGGCCGCACTGTGCAAATCAAATTGAAAAGACACAATCTAAACCCTTCGCGACACGGCAAGGCAGGGGAACGGCATGTTATTGTGAATTAGTCTTAAATGCATTCATAGCCGTACGATGCGTCAAGGTTGGCAGCATTTCAAGAGCTAAGCCTGTGCAGTGCATCGAGGAAGGCAATGAAGGGTTACTGCGGGTGCCTATCAACGAGGATACACTGTGTCTATTCCCCCCGCCCTCCCCCATCAGTGATCTCAATACCCAACGCTGTGAGATTCTGAGATTTCAGAAATGGAATGCCCTATAATCTTAACCATACACGGAGAATTCTTTACATGCAGTCAGTCCTTGAAAATATCAGATTATTATCAATTGCGAAACTGCATATGCCTTAATTATAAATGGTTGAAGATAACTGCATACGCTGCAACACAGAAAATATGTTTCTTACCCCTGGGACTGTCTGATGATTCACCAACAGAGATACATGGGAAGACCCTGCCGCCTGAAGCCGCCGGCTCCAGAACACTTTGTATCGCTGAATAGGCAGGTCTGATACTGGAGCTTCCCAGGTCAGCTGTCCCCGAAAAGTGCCATTCTGTCTCTCCACTGACCTCACGGCAAGCTTCTGTGGTTGACCGGGTGGCTTCGGTGCTGACAGAAATAAAATGAATATCCTGAAAAGTGTTTTAACCAGAACTGCTATGGAGGCCAAGATTCCCGCATGAGAAAATGGAATACAACCCACACATTCTAGAACTCGTCAGTAAATGGACGCGTGTTAAAGTAAAACCATTTCCACCGCTCTCCCCCGGAAAATGGCTTCCAGCAACCATTGGTAAGCCCCAGAACCATTATGGGTGTGGTGACGAAGAGACAAACTCCTAACCCTGCCGGGAATCGAATTTCGGCCCTGCTGGCTGTGATTAGTCGCTAGACTGAGCCATTCGCTCAGAGCATGTTATTAGGTACACTAACCCCGAGATTTTCGTACTGTAATCATTCCGTGGCGACCTTCACAGTGCAGCGTCTCTGTGACGTCTGAAGTAGTACTGTCCACTTGACATGAATTACTGTGCATTATGAAAAACAAACTACATAACCTCTTTTTCATTACACTTTCGTTCATCTTTTAATATTCTAATGAATTACATGTCCTATTTCAGATTATAGCCGATCCCGATTGCCGTGCAGTCTGAGGCGTGTGTTTCCGGCCGCTCACTTTTGGGATTGCGGGTTCGAATTACGCCGGGGGTATGGATGTCTGTCTCTTGTGAGTGTTGTGCGTGTTGCCTGGTAGATTTCTCTGCGATGAACCGATCACTCGTCCAGAGGAGCCCTACCAAGTGTGGTGTGTCTGAGTGTGATCGTGAAGAGGAGGCCCTGGCCCACTAGGGGCTTTTGCGACATAAAAAAAGCATTTCATATTCTTCCTAATATTATCCTCCCACCTACGACTAGAAATTAGAAGTGGCGCTTTCCCTTCAGAAGTTTGACCGAGGTCAGAAGTTAGCTAGAATTAAGAAGTATGAAACTGCAGTCTAAGTGATGTAAACGAAAATACGACATGTTTATGTTGCCGATGTGTAACAAATACTGATACATTTTTCGGCGCAACTGTAAATAGGCCACCTCATTACATTATTATTTTATCGGTGTTCGTGAGACGATGAGAGCAATAAAATGTGTCTTGACTGACACGAACAGAGGATGCATATTATGAGTACAAAAAATGACATATTTGTTCAAAGTATCTGCGGGGGACACGCAGACAGAAACAGTGCACCAACGCCCCTTTATTTTTACGAGAAAGAGGAATGAATATATAGACAGACAAGCCAAGGTAAATTTGTCCCTGACCACTCCATGAAGGTCAAAGGGGCAAACAGAGGTACAGCTCCACTTATTCTTGATCTCGGGGCTATAAGAGGTAGCTGATTAAAATCACGCCCTGGTCGCTTAACGCCAGGAAAGAACCTCGGTACCTAATGAATGGGAGGCTCGATGAGCCGTAGAAGAACAAAATTTTGACTCTGCCGTGAATCAAACCCTGGCCCGTCCACCCGGTAGCCTAGGTGCTGTACTGACTAAAACATCAGAACTCAGCATGGGAATTGTTAGTTAACCAAAGGCAATGGTCATACCAGCTGACAGTGTGAATGGAAGAGATGGCTCGGAGAAGCCTCGAGTGCCGTTGGCGCTGACTGCTGCCACACGGAACTGGTACCAGTGCCCAGGACGTAGCAAGTTCTTCAGGGTGACGTTGGTTCGAGAGGATCGATGTCGCGCTACCCAGTTACTAAGGCGAGCTGCTGAGAAGTGACGGCCCACGTGGTGCCTCTCTTCCAGGAGAAAGAGCACAGGGCTGCCGAATATCGACGGTTCTTGGGGCTCCGCAAACCATTCGACTACCACAGTGCGGCCTCTGCGACGGTCCGTGACAGACAGGTTGGTCGGCACCGGTGGCAGACCTGCAGTTTGCCCAAGGATTAATATCACTTATTTGTTGCTAGGTTATGAAGTACATGATGTTTCTTTATCGTGTCTCTGAGCATGGTGAGAGACATTCCGCATAATATACACGTTCCGATTCCCAAGGTATACAGTATAGTGTCGAATGGTATGGGAAAAAGATCATGAATGGTGTAGGGAGAATTTGGAAGGAAGCAGTCTCTTATCTACTTCAGAGACACTGAGGTGACAGCCATAGAAAAATTCAGGACGATCTGTAACTCAAGTCTAGTTTCGAACAGGAAACACCTCGAACACAAGCCTAAAGGCACGTACAGTTACATCAATATGCTCGACTACACAAATTATAAATGATAATAAAACTAAGAAGAGAAAAACCAGTGTATATCCCGTATTGTGCGGAAAATGTAAAACTTTTCTGGAAAGGGAAAGACATGTCTTGCAACTGTCACTCCACATATTCGTTATACGCAAAAGACATTCTGCCTACGCAGAAATAGAATCAATATATCATCAATGGAATACAAATAAAAATAAGGTAAGTTTTCTTGTGCTCTGAGACAGTCAAAGAAAATTCACTGGATCTTCCCATATTCTTTCGCCTCTCCTTTTTAGCCCTTTCAAGAAAGGTTGAACAAACATTTACTTCGTAATACAGAGGATATAACGGCGCAAGTTCATTCAACAAATTATGCATCGTAAAACAAACTTCAAACAACTCTACACAAAAGCTGTCATCAACGAATAAAACATTACATTTCCTATATTAATAATTGTCCAACGAGATGCAAAACAAAGCAGTCTATTTATTATTCTGCAAGTTCAATCTACATGTTTCGGGTGTCAACCACAACCATCATCAGGAATACGGCAAATTATAATTACAGCCTCCGGTACTTGTCATATTTTTTGTGCAGGTACCTCCCTCCAACGCGGTCAAGCTAGCTGCACAAAAAATATGAACAGTAACGGAGGCTGTAGTTACAGTTTTGTGTAATCTTGATGATGGGTGTGGTTGACACCCGAAACATGTACAGCGAACTTGCAGAATAATAAATAGACTGCTTTGTGTTGCATCTCGTTCGACAATTATTAATATAGATCAGCGATGCACGGAACCAAAAACATAAAAATAATAAACATAGTATTAAATTGCCGTCTGTAGGTGCAAACGTGGTACCCAGCCTTCAAATACTGCAGTATAAAAATTTTGGACCAACTCTCCAGTTCAGTAAAGGTAAAGTGATCCCGTTACAGGCCCGCTGTGGCCCAGAGGGTGGGTAGAGGTATAGCTCTACTCTTCCATGACCGCAGCACTAGAAGGGGGTGAGTGGTCAGCAGCACGCCCCGGGAAAGACCCGGTACCCATTTTACAGGAGGCTGGGTGGGTCCCAGGGCCGGTCTGGATGGGCGGAAAGTCTCGTCCCCACCGGGATTCGATCCCGGACCGTCCAGTCCGTAGTCAGTTACTATACCGACTGAGCTACCCGGCCCACTCTCCAGTTCAGTGATAATGAAAATTCGATCATGAAGAATGAAGACATCAAGCTGCTGTTGTTTTCCGTAGCACTTTTAGTTACTGCAGAGCAGGTCTGATTCCGTCCCTGAACACAAAATTACGAATCATACAGTACATATATAATAACGAACGCTTCCATTTTCTGATCCAATATTTTGCAGTATTCTGTTGCATGCGTTTACACCACGAGGAGTAAGGGGTTACTCACTTATCAAGCAACATCATACTTACATTCATTTACAAAACGATGTTTTACGTGCGTTCATTTATCTATCCCCCTGCGAGATACACTTCCTGTACCTCACATCCTCGTGTGTTTAATTGTTACAACAATATTATGTGAACGGAATAAATCTGACCAACTTTTACGCCATTGTTTTACTTTTTCAAAAAAAAAATCGTTCCGAAGTACCCATATTCTTACCTGGGACGCTGTCAAGACCTTGGGCATATTGACAAGTGATGCCACAACTGTGTGAGCAGCATTTCTCAGTACCAGAGCATTCAGAATCCCTGTGGCAAGCGTTGATGCATGCTGCGTCGAATACGGACAGTGATGAGCTGTTAGGACAGAAGCCAGGTTTCACGTAGTCATCCACCAGACAATTATCTACGCACTGGAACACAAAATGTGATACTTACTGCAAGATTCACTTGTATCCTGCACGTCACATATATCTGATAATAAGTGTAACGTATTAAACCATAAGATTCAAGGCATTGGCGATAGCACTCCAGTAGGTCAGGCAGCTTTGCTGGCGGGTTATTCGATTACCAGAAATGGGCCTGCCGAACTCAGCGGCCACGCGGTCTAAGGGGTGGGTCAGCGGCCGCTCGTTTGCTGGGATTGCGGTTTCGAATCCCACCTGGGGCATGGATGCCTGTCTCTTGTGAGTGTTATGTGTGGTCAGGTAGGGGTCTCTGCGACGAGCCAATTCCTCGTCCAGGGGAGTTCTACCGACAATGTGTGTGTGTGTGTGTGTGTGTGTGGCAGTAAGTGTGATCAGATGAAACAATAACCCTCTACAACTACAAAGAGTAGATGTAAGGGGGCACACTAAGAAAGAAAGAAAGAAAGAGAGAAATGGGCCAGCCTTAGTACTGGCCGAACATAATATTCACGAGCTAAAATTAACCTGCTTGCGAATTCACTGACAAACCAAGCGTTAATGCGACCTATCGGACGCCGACAGCAAAACCAGAAATTAATTCCATCTATCGAACTGCTGTAACCTGGTAGTTAAATCGTTGCTCAGGGTTGTGACGCCACCTACAAACGAAGCTCCATCGTAACCATGGTCAATGTTTGTCTTGGAGTAAATTTACGTTCATTTTACCTCGGTCACACAAACCCTTCACAGATCAAGTTGTAGTCGCTAATTATACGTAATTTCTTCGCTTTTAGTTGGTGAAGACCCTAACGTGGCTGGCCGACGGGCCTAATCGGTACGTGAGGTGGCAAGGTGGTATTTTTTCCGTTTCTTCCGCCAATACGCTATCGCTTTCGCTGTAAAAGTGATTCGTTCATAGCATTTTGCAGTTCTACAGCTATAATCGTTCTGGAAAAATTGTAACATTCAAAGGCTCCTTCGAGCAAACAAAGGGAAACTAAATGTCATTGAAATAAAATTTATGTTGAAGTAGACCTAGAAGTTAAAATATTAGGACGTAAAACAGCCATTAGTTGCTAAATTCGACCGGTCCCCCTACGAAAATGTGAAGTAGATCAGGGCTACCTGCGGTCCTACCAAGGTCACCTTGCCACAGGCAGCGGTGGAACAGAATTACTAGACAAAAGGAGAGACCTGTGTAAGTATGTGGAGCAGACATCGCCCGAAGTATTAACATTTTGCGAGCTTTTAGGCTTTCGAAGCGCTGTCGTTGATGTCTGAAAGTTCTTCTGGGATTACACACGAGTAGCCTAGCTGTCAAGATTGCTTCACGCGGCATTCATGTAACTCAGCGCACTAAGCGCGACTATAACAGTCTGTATATGAACAGTGAAGACCATTTATATACATGACGGCCCGGCTTGCCAGTATGCAGTCTACTCTGCAGGTCTGAGTAGAAGCAACTTTTGCTTAGTCCTGTAAGTGTGAAGTTTACACAATCAACTAACATAAAAAAGAAGTGCGGTTTTAAAAAGAAATTGATTTAAAAACGAGAATATTTAAACTGTAACAACACATATTCATTTCTTTCATTCACAGATTCATCAGCTGTAACAGATGATATGAAAAGAACACAGGGGGGCATTTCATTTATTTCGCTAAGCAATACCTACAATTTCGAAATGACCACTGTACGCACCATTTTATACCCAGGTGTGTGCGTGACATCCGGCGATTTTCTCTGTACCTCATTACCTTATTGTAAATGATCTCAAAAGTGCAAAGGTCTTATGCGCAGAAGGAATCTCAACAAGATGGGTCAGTGGGAAGAAAAAAACCAAAAGATGTGATCCTTGTTCTCTAACGGCCGAAGGAGATAAAGGATGAAGAATCACATAAACAAATTTATTAAACCTCTAACAAACTCGAGACCGCCGCCAATTTTATAATCCACCAAAGGCAGAAGATAGATAACCTACCTTGACTCGTACCGAGGTAAGTAATGATTCAGATGTGGAATAACTGGTTTAAAACCACGCTGGGACGCTTAGTGCCATAATTTCACAATCTCATATGCCAAAACATTTTGTAACATGTTTGAAAACGTATCATAATCAGTTTTATGTTGATTTTTAGTGATCATATGTTACTGTAATTTAATTTGGCACGATGAATTTACAAAAAATTCCACGAACATCTTCTTTCATGCAATACGCACAATCACTGCATAACTAAATTACATCGTGCAAGAAACTTCCCAAAAAATTAATTTTATTTACTTTTTGGGTTTACTTCAAACAGAAGCCCCCATAAGTTTAGATAAACCTAACAGATAATTCACAGACACCATGCAGCATATTACTCTTTAGGGGCCCACATTTCCTCAGCTGGTCAAGAAGTTCCCCGTAATTTATGGAATCCGAATGATCATTACCGTTTTCAGAACAGCCCGCCGTTTGTGCCTATCCTGAGCCAGATCAATCCAGTCTACGCCATTCCAATCGATTTATTTAGATTCATTCTAATATTATCCTCCCACCCATGCCTAGGTCTTTCAAGTGGTCTCTTTTCTTATTGTTCCACCATATCCGTGTGTCTCCCCTTCGTAACGAAATCTTGCCACTAGAAGCCACATACCATATGTTCTGCTATCCTACATTCTGGTGTGTCTCCAAACTTCTTTCGCATATGCGAAAGTAACTCCATTTTATATATGTTCCCGGGTCGTAAGAGACATTTAAAAAATAAACAACTTTTTAAAGGAGACACACACAGGGGCCGCACAAAATTCAGCTTAGCTTTCGGTTTTACAGCTATGACTAAGTGAACACAGGAGTTCAGACTGTAATTCTGTACTCGAATAAGTCATAAATGTAGATTATAATTACGCATAAATCATGTGTGTGTGTGTTTGTGCGTGTGTACATGCATGCGCGCAACTTTGAGGCTGTATTTAGCCCACAAAAATTCGATGTAGTCGGAATTTCTACCACTGGGAATTAACGACAGTTTTGTATCGATAAATGGTACAATAATTAGTGCATAGTCGTTACTAGCTTCACTGTACGGACTGGCCGATTTAAAGGAAGCGAGGTGTCGTCTGCCATTTCTTCCCCTGAACTTCTTGTTTCTGTACGATATGCAGAATATTTTCTAGGAAAAGTATCATTCAGTGTAGCTGATCCTTTCCAACAGCTACAAGAAGCAGCAGTTTTGTTCTTGCAAGGTTACCCGGCCATGCAACTTCGCCACCATCACTCCGACGGTGCATCAATCTCGCACGAGGCACCAAACAAGCAACACTGTGCTCTGATACAGTGACTAATGCAAAACCGGTCACAGTCGCGACGCACATGAGTGTGCTCCGCACACGTAGGTTACTTGTCGCGTGACAGAAAATAAACGAAGCTAGAGCTGTCTCTGCGCACGCTATGAAGTGGAGGTAGACCTCCATTCACTTTTAGCCTTGACACTAGATGGAGGTGAGTGGTCTGTCTTGTCTGACGTCCCAGCCTCTTTGCCCCCGGGGAAAAATCTCTCATTGCACACTGAACAGAATCCTAAACAGGTAACTGCATTACAATACAGAAAAGTACAGCTAGATACAGGAAGAACGGAAAATCGGAATTCGTCCGGGTGAGGGTTTTGGAAGAAAACCCCGTAAAGTCGCGATAGTGTTTTAGAAACATCGTATCTGACGTTCAGGTGACCGTGCATCGTGATAAATTCTTATAATAAAACCAACTAGATGCACTAATTTCTCAAATTTATTTTTGGAATAAAACTCTATACATGTTTCAGACATTTCCTCTGTCCGAAACATGCAGAGTTTTATTCCAAAAATAAATGTGAGAAATTAGTCAGCTAGTTGGTTTTATTATAAGAAACGTCGTATCTTCAAGTCTGAAACTATAATTTACTGCCATAAGTTGTAAGAAGAAAATCATTTATGCATATGGAACGTCTCTGTGCTGAACCGTTCAAGTGAGTAAAACATACAAAAAAGGATTTTGTTTTATTTGAATTAACTATCATGTTCTGGCCTGCATATTATATGCAGTATTTATTTGGGAACAACTTTAACAAATCAAAATTCTATTGCGGAAGAAATTAAGAGCAGATTAAGGTCAGGAAATGCTTGCTATCATTCGGTGCAGAACCTTTTGTCTTCCAGGTTGTTATCCAAAAATTTAAAGATCAAGATATATAGAACTACAACTTTGCCTGTTGTTTTGTATGAGTGTGAAACTTGGTCGTTGACATTGCGGGAGGAAAGGAAGCTGAGGGTGTTTGAGAACATGGTGTTGAGGGGAATATTTGGACCTAGGAGGGACGAGGTAACGGGGGAATGGAGGAGATTGCA
>Ga0131853_10017929_pt1 | contig 12893 bp, 6 predicted proteins | sample TergutLab28metaG_FD_92764 | JGI IMG/M metagenome (GOLD analysis project Ga0131853, IMG submission 92764) | Labiotermes labralis P1 segment gut microbial communities from Petit-Saut dam, French Guiana - Lab288 P1 (version 2) (version 2) | ecosystem: Host-associated > Arthropoda: Insects >...
TATAATAAGTTTATTTCATGCCTCTACATGTTTCGAGCACATGTGCTCATCATCAGGAGGTCAAAATTGCATTACACAGCCTCTGGTATCATCACACCTATAGGTGGCCGTCTCGTGCACGAGGCATGAAATAAACTTATTGTAAAACAAAAACTTTGTGCATCAAGTTGTTTAAGTACTGAGATAAATATACTGAGATGCACGGTCAGCAAAACGTCAAAAATAATAAAAATCTGTTACGTAGTTATGAATACAAGTCGAGCTGCAGACAAAAATATGTAAGGGAGATAAGACCTGAACTCCAATTAGGAGTCTCTCTGACGACAACAACTAGTTCATACGTCTTTATAAAGATATTGATTAATATTAAATTTTAGAAGTTACACAGCGTACATGGCCACAAAGAAGCAACCACTCATGCGCAGAAAGGCAATATCACCGCTCAGCCCCGTGACCTCAATTTGAAGGCAAGTCAGAATGCTGAAAGACTTCCGACGCCAGCACCACAATGCCCGTTTTTTACATCTCACTTCAATGGACATGTGCAGAAACAAAACGCTGGTACCTCCTCCAGTGGCTCCCATTTCATCAGAACGTTATTGCGACTAGGGAAATGCTCTGCTGTGACCTCGCCTTCGGATTCCAGCTCCATGCAGCCAGGAACTTGGCGCCAGTCCAAAACATTCCCTCCACCCTGCAGGCAACAGAGGGATGGGGGAGGCTTTTTTTTTCATGGCCCTCTTCTGCTCCCGATCAATGCCAGCACCACGACCCGCTATGATCAATGCTGGCTACACGGATACCACCCATGTCTGGCTCGTCATCGGGCATAAACCATGGAAAATTACGAACATTATGACGTGTAATCAGTGAGGGAGACTGCACATAGCATCGAACTTTGGATAGAAAGATACAACCCAAGGATTCGACATGGCCAATCTCCGCCACTGGACAGGATCCCAAGCCAATTCGTTCCGTTTACATCCTTTTTATCTCTAATTCATTGAACGGTGCTCTTCACTACCCCAGAATACGAAGCGCTGAATGAGTGGTTGGTAACGCGTTGGAAAGAATTTGGAAGATAGCAGCAGTTACCTAATTTCAGGTACTGCCGTGGCACTGACATGAAGGAACTGCGTAAAAAATCTCAGAATATCCAGCTTTCTAGACGAGGTTGGAACCGGTCATCGGTTACAGTTAGTGTCATTTTGAGTGTCCCTACATTTTCCTGGCATTGGCCCCAAGGATTCATCATGGATAATCTCCTGCACAATTCTGAGCGATTTAGTCCTGCGTAGATCCTCAATTCCTTAAGGCCCAATTGAACAGCATGAACATAATCAGAGTATCGGACTGCATAGCGGACACCAATAGGGGGTGCAATTTCACACTTAAATGCTTACGTTTAAACTATGCTGAATTTACTTACAATTACCTAACTGTCTGAAAGCAGCGCTCGAACGTTCAACACCGTCAATATCAAAACCCGCTATCCAACACAATCCTGAACGGGCTACAGCCAAATTCTTTTTTATTCCCTAAGATTAATTCATTTCTGTACTACAGATGCAAGCATAGAGTTCAATCAAAACATTGGTACATCACTGGAGCACTATCGGAAATAAAACTAAGATCGCTACTAGTGACTGACATTTTCATCTCGCAAAAAAAAAAAAAAACGAAACCAATAACGTAACAATTTAGATAATAAAACTGGGAATACATTACGCCCCTCATGCAGTCGTACTTAATTGAAAATCAAATTAACTTCTGTATGATCTGCTATTGGGGACCGCGGTAGCACAGTGGCTAAGGTGCTGTGCTACAAATCGGAAGGTCGCTGGTTCGATCCCAGCTGGTGTCGGTGGATTTTTCATTGACATAAAGTCCTTCCGATCGTACTATGGGCCTGGGGTCGAATCAGCCTCTAACAGAAATGAGTACCAGGAGCATTTCCTGGGGGTAAAGGTGGCCGGTGCGTAAGGCTGACAACCTGCCACCATCCTGTGCCGTTGTCACGAAATCTGGGAGCCTTAATTTCCGGGAACCCTCTGGGCCTGTCCAGGCCTGTAATGGGATTTCTTTACCTTTACGTTTATGGACCATAACTTTGCTGAGGCGACTGCGAGAACTGAAAACTGGAAAGTGCCAAACAGCACGAGGGGAATACAAAATTGCTTTTTAAAAAAAGGGGGAAGAGGGAAAAGGCCAAGAGGGCATTTAGCCAGAATAAACTTTCCGGATTAAGCACACGCAAGCACAGTGAGCATTCCTGACAAAGCTCGATAAACAATTCTCAAAAGCAGATCAGCACAGACTTCACACAAGTCAATTTTATTGATCAACCACAACGTTACGTAACCAATCAGCGTTATGAAACTAATTAAGTTGAAAACAGAATCACATATACATGCATCCGAGTATATTCGAATACGAATTTCACTATCTGCAATACCAGTAAGGACGGTTATTATGTTTTAAACGTACAGACATCAACCTTATTGAGAATGATGATATTGTCGACATGTTCCTTCACAAGCAAATTAGAGAAATGGGCGGCACGTAGTTAATCACGCTCCTGTTAATGAGAACTAAAACAAGCGTTCTAAATGCAATTAACAAACGACAACGCTGGATGGAAACTGGAATTAATCAAAATTACTCTTGTCATGGAAATCATTACTAGAACATTACCTTGAAAAGTTGGATTAAAATTCATAACAGGGGACTTCCCCTCGCAATAGATGCAATAGAACACGTGACCATTTATCTCATAAAAACGAAAAGTATATGTAAAATAGAATATATCTCGTCACAGAGCCGAATATGTTTTACATGTTGTATATTTGTACATGTATTTTAAGATGTCTTGTGTGTATTGTTGTTAGTTGTCTTATGTGTATTGTTGTAGTTGTCTTGCGTGTATTGTTGTAGTTGTCTTGCGTGTATTGTTGTAGTTGTCTTGCGTGTATTGTTGTAGGTGTCTTGTGTGTATTGTTGTAATTGTCTTGTGTGTATTGTTGTAGTTGTATTGTGTATATTGTTGTAGTTGTCTTGTGTGTATTGTTGTTAGTTGTCTTGTGTGTACTGTTGTAGTCTTGTGTGTATTGTTGTTAGTTGTCTTGTGTGTACTGTTGTAGTTTTGTGTGTAATGTTGTAGTTGTCTTGTGCGTATTGTTGTTAGTTGTCTTGTGTGTAGTGTTGTTAGTTGTCTTGTGTGTGTTGTAGTTGTCTTGTGTGTATTGTTGTTATTTGTCTTGTGTGTATCGTTGTTAGTTGTCTTGTGTGTATTGTTGTAGTTGTCTTGTGTGGGTGTTTTTATCTTATGTGTATTTGTTGTACTATGTGCGTATTGCCGTTTTTTTACTTTAGATGCCGGACTTCTGGCTAGAAGTCAGTATTCGGAAGGTCCTGCGACCGGCCATATCGACACAGGTTTTTCTTGGTTTCCCTGTGCCTAAAAGCAAATGCTGAGGTGGTTCCCAAGATTCCAAGTTGCCACTACATGCTTCTCATGTAGCCCTTCCGACTTAAAATTTGTTAGTAACCAATTTCATATTTTGTATACATGTAAAATAACCACTGCCACCAGGTAACAACCCAATTGCAGTTAATAAACTTTATTATTATTATTTGTATACTTTTCGAAATCAAGCACACACACACACACACACACACACACATATATATATATATATATATATTTATATATGGGTCGGGATAGCGTAGTCGGTATAGCGACTCGCTATGGGCTGGACGGTCCGGGGATCGAAATTCTTTGGAAGTGAGATTTTCGTGCCGTCCATACCGGCCCCGAGGCCCACCCAGCCTCCTGTAATATGCGTTTCAGGACTCTTCCTCGGGGATAAAGCGGCTGGGGCGTCGCGTTTACCGTCCTCACATCTAGCGCTGAAGTCAAAAGAAATGGTGGACATACAAACCAACCCCTCCGTGCTTCATGGCATGTTACAGGAAGAACCTCACCTTTTACAAATAGCAAAGTTTGCGAAGCGTTGTCGATAGAAAAATGCAGTACGTGTATGCAGCGTTGATGGAATGCTATTGGTAAGATAGGACCGAAGTTCTAAGAGAGAAACCTGTCCCAATATCAATTTTTAAGAAAAAAAGAATAAAGTTAAAAATTGGCAGTTTTGCTTCAAGCTGAGGCCAAGGGAAGCTACCTCTGCTTGAGGCAGGACTGTCGATTTAAAGCTTATGTTTCTTGTTTAAACGTGCTACTAAGGTGTTGTTTCTTATTTGTACGTTGTTTTTGATTCGTTAAACTCCGAATGAAACCATCAAACATAAAGAATTATTAAGTACAATTTTAGTGTTAGTCAAGATTAAGACGCTGTACAGTTGTGTGATTAAATACTTTACCATTTCCACGTGCTAATTATTCGAACGGTTACAACTACTCAGTAGTTTTCAGGAATCAGAGACAATTTGTGTCAGTCAGAAAGTCATTACAATGGGGATCGGAATTTAAGGCTTATAACCAAATAATCAGAAGAATGTTTATTATTCAGTAGCCTTTAAGGAAACGATCGATTTCAGATACCGACAGTAACCTCATCTAACGGCTCTTCTTATACATACATTACTGTCATGAAATGAACTCTTCTTGTTGATATAGAAGTATGTAAATAAACGTCTTGTATATCAATAGGAGAACTACAAGTTTGCTATTGCATGCAACCGTAAATTAAAACACGGCCACTAATGGTGGTAAACAGTACCTACGGATCACAACTACTTTAACCATTATCACAATGGTGAGAAGAAAGTTGTTGTGGCGGGGGGGGGGGCGATGTTGCCGAAATTCACATATGGGGCTGCGAAGTCAGTACTGTGATGAATGGGCATTGATATCTGGGTTAGAGGTTATTGCTAAAATATTATTGGAGGATTATATATGTACAGTATATATATTCCTATTTGCAGGGAAAAATTGCGTAAATGATGTAGGGGGATATACAATACACATGGAAAATATTACGTTCGTCCGTTAGTTTGATTTTTTATAAGCGCCCCCCCCCCCAAGATATGACTAGCGATTACGCGGGAGGACTCTGTGTATAACAGAAAACACAATAAATATTCGCTTTTACATTCACTTCCTTCCGAACAAAAGGTTCCTAACAGAAATATGTACAAATAACATCCACAAATTTGTTTTCACTGTGAGCCTCTGACCGACATGTAACTAGCTATACATTCAACAATTTGAAATACCTCTTTTGAAAAACTGAACACAACGATATAAAAATTTCGCCAAGCGCTTCATCACAACACTAACCAGGGAAAAATCTTATGAACACACAACACCATGTGTTATTCATCCGGGCGGAATGGAACTAGGCATTCACAATGTGTGGACGCCACCCGTGTCACGTGATGACACAAAACAGAAAAAAAACAACAGCACTCAAATACAGCACTCAAATACAGCACTCCACGCGGACTGTTGACTGGATACTCAGCTCCCACCCCTTGATATACATCAACAACTCAACACGTTTGTGCTTTAATTTTTGTCTCCCTTTCCCCTACATATGTCCACTCAAACTCGCAGTTACTACCAAACTACCCGCGTAACACATATGGGAGGCAGTGTGCCGAATGGGAGAAGACTAGTCACAACCTGGCCTGGTATCAAGAATATATTCAGAAGAATGTTAGAAAAATACACGCGCAAGCTTGAATGTCAGAATCATTAACAGGAATAATAAAGTACACGGCACGTTCTCAAGGATTCTTTATTCTCGTGTATCAAAAAGACGGCTACCGCACAGTCAAAACTGACGATACAGGTATGCGTCTCATAACGACGTTTCGGCCAACGACGGACCATAAAATTATTTTACAGTATAATATTATAATATTGTAATACTTACCATTGTGTTACAACTGCCTACATCATTCAGTACAGTAACACGCTGTACAGGTTTGTAGCCTAGGAGCAATAGGCTATATATATACTAGGTGTGTAGTAGGCTATACTATCTAGGTTTGTGTAAGTACACTCTACGACATTCGCACAACGACTGCAATATTACGAGGAAAGTCGCCCGAGAAGATTTTATCATTTTTCTCCAGGCGCGGAAACTTCGAGTCTTATGTTTTCCAAGAGAGATGTACAATTAAAACTTCCTATGCATTTCTTATTGGTCAAAGTTTTCGCCATTCCAGCAATAATGAACGACCTTTCGACTCAAAATTTCTCACTACACCTAACCTTAAACTACTCAACTGCTAGATCCTACATATAAATATTTTCCTACCTTATTGTTTCTCTGAGGTATTGTTTCCCCAAAAATTAAATGCCACTGTACCAATTAAAATTTTTAATATGAGAAGAACTGGGCAGCGCCAGGACCTATGTGACAGTGGTTAAGTCACCTAGAAATTGCGACAACTGAGTCAATTAGAGATGAAGAAATATTACATTGCTTGTTGGTTCATTTACGGACGTTTTGTCTACCGAAGTTCCTACGAACTACGTGGTAACGAAAGACATTTACTCTCTGAAAGACGAGCTAGAAGTGATTTGGAAGGAACAGCTTGTAGCCTATGACAAATACGGCACGCTACTCTGGCAGATTTATAATCAGAATAACAAAAATCACAAAAAAAAGTCATAACCCTAGATGTCTCGAGCCAATTATTACCACTGAACCAGTATTCCTGTGGTAAATGCATAATTTTTTTTAAGGGCGCTGTACGTTGAGTTGCAACGAAGCTATTCCACTCTTTGAAAAATTCAGCCGTCGCTTGACCGGTAACATTAGTACTTCATGCGTCGCCAGATTCGCTGGAGTTCGTGATACATCGGTTTCACAGCACTACACTCCGTCACGCGACGCGTGTCACTGAGCCCATGCATCAGTACACACCAATAATCATCTCACTAACTTTCTATTTATCTATCAGTACGTCTGTCGAAATAACCAGATAACTACATAAAAAGTCGATCAATAACAAGACTGTAATTAATAGATAATATGATCAAATAAGTAAAATATTAAGCAAAAATACCTTATCTACAGGAGATATGTAACATCGTTCAATTAATAAATCAGAGCAGTAACAAGCTAAATATGAAGTGACTCACTGATGAAGCCAGCGAATTTGACATTGAAACTAAATCAGCGTCATTAAATAACATAGGAGCATCTCAGCAATTTTATACATTTTATTGTTATCTTCTCCCATCACAGAATGGCCTCCCAAATGAGTTCTTCCTAGAGGTTTCAAATTTACAGTTTCTACATACACGTCTATGTCTACATTTCTTTCCTCCCACGCCCTTTTTACTGGACGTCTTGTTCTAATTGACTTCATAAACTAAAATTTTCGTTCAATAAATATTGATCGTTAGATTAATAAAGACGGAGGCAAATAAAGAAAAATAAATCACTCCACAGAATAAACATTCGGAATTCTGAGACTAAACTAGGTCCCTTCAGGAAGCGTACATAATGGTCAGCATTAATAACTGTGTGACTTTCCCATCCTTCGGGGTGAGTTGATGTTTGCTTATCGGACGTTGAAAATGGGACTTGTGCTGGACACACCAGAGTGAAATTATCTTTATGATGAGTTTCTAACGACTCTAAGAGTATTTATACAGCGGTTCAGCCCACGACTGAAACAAGTCAAGGGTATAAGTGGGTAAATGAAAGAGGATAAAATGTTACGTATTGACGTATGAGAGGGAAAAGCTAGCGACATCACGAGTGTAACCGAATATCAGGGTGAAGGAAAATTACAAATCCAACAGTTATCATTATTGAAACTAAACAACTAATTAACAAACCCCTCAAACTAATTCCTAGTTCTAGGGCAGATAACAATCACATGCTCAATATGCGGACAGTATAAAGCATGAAATCCTTCAAATTAATGTTAGGTAATTCAGTTCTAAAGTGCAAAATACACAGCGCTTTCCGCAGATAACCATACTCTGGGACGGATCGCAGTTTAATCTGGTAGAAATATTTTGACGTCTCGGCGGAACGTACTGCTTGCAGCTTCAGCGAAACTGTGCCGAATATTACAGCAGAACTTTCCTCAGAAACGTCAGTAAATGTTCACACTGAAGACGAAGCGCCATTTTCCTGACAATCGGCAATCTTTATTGGCACATCCGCAAAAATATAAAATCTCGAATCTCTTTACCATTACAAATACGCCACCTTCAACGCGCTGTAGAAATAATCATGGTGGTTTATTGTGAGAACCTTATACGACACACTACGCGATCAGAACGCAAATGTTTAAACGTAAGACGGTACATAGATTCACCGTTATGTTTTAAGGGGCTCTCTGCACTGAAGGGAGCATATGGTTCATTATCGTGTTCACATAAGACCATAAATTGACGTTATCTAGAAGCAGTTCAATACACCGCTCAACGTCACATTTCAGTGTCAAGCATTCCTACCCATTTTCATATCAACTTCCCGTCTTGGTCTCATATTGAAATTTTCTTTCTACAAATTTATTTACTTTTACGTGTATCTCGTTTGTTCTAAGCAGTAAAAAATTTTGAAGCTACTCATTATGAAAAATTATTTATCCTCCCTTAATTTCCTCTATTTTCGGTACATACAATATTCTCAGCACTCCGTTATTGAATACATAAATCCGTATTATTCTCTTTGGGTGACAAAGTTACACAACTATATAAACAAGAGATAAAATTATGAAAGCAGTTTCATTCAGTTTAATATTATTACATCAGACACAAGAAGAAACATAAATCGGAACTGAAATGCAGCTAGCATTCCCAGACGTCAATGCAATCTTAATTTCTTTATGAATCATTTTTTATTTGTGACTATCTATCTCCAATACTTTACTGCGTCATATTTTCGTGTTTAATAACTCTATATATCATGATTACGCTCTGCATTTTTGTGATCAAAGACATGCGATGGGTTTTCTGTCATTTGCTTCTAAAACAGTTTACTTGCTTGAGTCTAATGAAATTCTGCGTTGTTTAATATTTTTCTCCGAATAATTAAGTGGCCAACATTAATCACGAAATGATGTCTTACATTAAACTGTAATTCCCCTTCATGTTTTGGACCTTAAAATTCGTATCGCTATCTGAAAAAGCCATACGAAGTGGCACTACAGAATCTCCTTGATTAAAACCGTTCTGAATAGAGAATACCGCAGGTAAAATAAAAAACACAAGACCACAAACCTTTTACCCTCATTAATAATTTCTCTATTCCTCTTCATAAATAACATTCTTATGCTCGTGTCCGTACTAATTCGATATACGTTGTGGGAAGATAATATTCGTTCATTGGTTCCGTACTCGAAGACCTGGCGCAGACGTCAGATGTCCTTTGCGACCTGACAACAAAGGGTGTCGTGCATCTGCAAGGCTAAAAGGATAATTAATTTGCAGATAAGATTCAGTCACACTGTCGTCGTGAGGTGTTCGTAATAAAATAGCCAGCGCGCTGCTAAACACCGATACTTTTTTTTTCTACAGTAATACCAAATTTTATAGTTGGCTGATTCCTATGCTAGTCCTTCGAGCTGGAACAATTACAGAGATTTCTCAACCGATAAGACAAACAGTGGATAAATACTACTGCAGTAGGCATGTTATCATAGCTTCGATGTGCTTAATTAAGCTGCCAATCCTTGAAGACGTAAGGAGGGGTGTAGGTGTAGTTCCAGGGATTCGCATCCTAAGAACTAGGTAAAATAAGTGGTCAGATTCATGCTGCAAAGCTTTACCCGCAGGAAAAGATAGCCCGGTATTCAATGCACTGGACCCAGAACCGAGCTAAAAGATACTGAGAAGAGACAAATCTAATATCAACGACGGGAATCCATCCCGATTCTGTAGTAGCTTAGCTCGGGGGCTAGTTAATGTAAATACTAAATTATCTCGTGGCCTCCAAACAAATTTGGCAATTTGCATTCCAACACACCAATGTCGTTAAATCAATATTCACTTAACACAAGAATTGACCTTAAAATAGTTGAACTCAAGCAGTTTCACGCTCTGGCCTCTTTAACCTGCCATTAAACGGCTACTTGTTAATAAAGTGACTGGAATCGGAAAGGAGGCGGCGTTCTGTTTAAAGTTACAAGTCATGAGTCGCAGGAGGAGCTAGTTATGTCTACAGGAAACCAGAGTAACTGGTTATCTGTCCGGATTACAACCGGGATTTTTTTGGACACGTGTCAACGTTTCGCGCGCGTTATGAACATGTAAAATCGCTACACCAGAGACCTCTTACTGTTAGGAAAAAGAGAAAATTCATATCCAACATTTTCGAAGAATACTTTACGGAATAGTTGTTCTCAGTCTAAATGTTTCGCCGCGATTTTTGTCTTTCCTCATGCTGCAGTAATTGTATGTGCCTGCAATTTAATACATAGGTTACACGCTACACACTCCTGTCAGAGAAGATGTCGCCCAAGCACGGGCTTCAGGTGTCACTTAGTGTAGAGCGACATAAACAGGTCTGTGAAGCAGTATAATGATTACAGGTATGGTGTATACAGACATATATTTGTGCACACCTTGCTTCTTTAAAAGAATATCAGCCTGTGATGCCACGCCTACAGCAAGCGCAATGTCTGGATGTACAGCTGGCAGGTAGTGCGTCATACGTCACCCACAAATCATCCGGCTTACAACGCAGAGTCTGCTGTACCCACTAATTGCATTCCTGATAAAGGAGGCGTAAATCAAGAACGCTAAAATCAAAAATGATATTCCCATCAGAAATAAAGGGTTAGCGTAACAAAACACCGCCAGGGCCAAAAGGCTTTATGCCGAAAATGAGAGACAGCAAATTATGAGGTAAATTGGTAATGGGTGTTATGGCAAAAAGGTATCAAACAATGCCTGGGGGTGTTCTGAAAGTTTTCATTCCTGAGAGGTCAAATTAACCAATTTGACTGGTTTTATTTCCTATGAGTTTGACGTTCATAGGGCCGTGCATCGTAATATTATTTCTATAGTAAAACCAACTAGATGCACTAATGTGTCAAATTTATTTTATTTTGGAATGACATTCTACATGTTTCGGACTGTCTTTCCGTCCATCATCGGGAGTTCAAGACTGTACATACAGCACCAGGCATATGTCAAACAGACACTGCCGTCCTCTTTGAGCACGCAGACAGCAGTATCTGTTTGACAAATGCCTGTTGCTCTATGTGCAATCTTGAACTCCTGATGATAGATGGAAAGACCGTCCGAAACATGTAGAATGTCATTCCAAAATAAAATAAATTTGATACGTTGGTGCATCTATTTGGTTTTACTATAGAACAACAAAATAAAAATTATTTCCTATGAGTTTAGTGTTGTAGTCATGTTTACCGTTACTCAGCTTATTTATTAACCGCTCTCTTTAAATATATATCTTATATACATACACTTATATTATATATATATATCGTTATGTCAACTGCTAAGGTAACGTAAAAACAGGTTTTTTTATGTTTTGCTGACCGTGCATCTCAGTACATTTATCTTAGTAATTAATCAACTTGATGCACAAAATTTTGTTTTACAATAAATTTATTTCATGCCTCTACATGTTTCGAGCACCATGTGCTCATCATCAGGAGTTCAAAATTGTATTAAACAGACTCTGGTATCATCACACCTACAGGTGTGATGATACCAGAGGCTAATTACTAAGATAAGTAGAAAAGTAAAAACAGAGGTTAACCGGATAGAGAAATGAAGAAAAACAGAATTAAAACATTAAAATCATACGAAATAAAAGAAAGTATCATTTAACCAATTAACTTTAACCAGACCATCACATCCAGATATGAGATTTCAGGCTTCCCCCGCGAAGTATCTGAGAACTGTGCGTTTCTGGGCTACTGCGCAGCGTATGGTGGTATTTCCTTACCGACGTTTCGGGACAACATATTAATCCCATTATCAAGGGTCCAGAATTCAAGAATTAAATGGTCAAGAATTCTTTGGCTGTTGACTCTTGAAGTCGGGATCGATAGGTTGTCCCGAAACGTCGGTAAGGAATTGGCACTACACTCTGTGTAATAGGCCAATACAGCGTATTTCTCACATACAGATATGTGGAGTTCTGGGTAGGTAGAATACAGACAACACTTGACGTCCAAATCGTGTATCCAAACAGAGCACTTTCCGTAAAAATTGAATTACAGATGTAGAATTTTGTGCTAAGTAAAATTAAATATGAAGTCTTTTATATAAAATACTGATAATACTTTCCTAAATTTTTAAGTCCTCACAGAATTGTAGTTAAGGTGACTGTCTTCAAGTAAGTAACTCTAAACAATTCTTTAGAAACGTACCAACGTGTCGGAGAAACCTGCTTCGTCAGTCTTAACTGTAGGCGAATGAAGGGTAAAGTTATTTAAAAAAATAGAGGGTACTTACACAATAAACTACACGGCGTCACAATAGAGACGATCGCCAGATTCATAGATCGTGAAAGCATGAAGCCTCAAAAGTAAATTAATTTTTCGTGTGACAGTAAGAACATATATGTTCTAAATGTTCAGTAAACAGTTCACTCCTTCGTGGATATGAGTGTAAATGAAATTAATAGAGCTACCGAGATATTTTAATCGGCCACCCACGGCAACCGCGCCTTAAATATTAGTAGTGGCCTCTGAGGAAAGTTGGATGAGTGAGAGAGTGCTGAAAGAGCGTCTGACAAATCGAGCAACATGTAGGGCGCGCTAATAGAAATGCGTTCCAGTCTGATCTCTTTTATACGACTTTTTTTTCCCTTTATTGGAAATTCCATTTGGAATATATTTGAGTCTGAAGGAAAGTGGTCAGGGGGTGTGATGATTGGGGGGGGGGGGGGGAGGTTGTTTTGGAACCGAAATTAATTTTTTTCAGA
>Ga0131853_10017930_pt1 | contig 12892 bp, 6 predicted proteins | sample TergutLab28metaG_FD_92764 | JGI IMG/M metagenome (GOLD analysis project Ga0131853, IMG submission 92764) | Labiotermes labralis P1 segment gut microbial communities from Petit-Saut dam, French Guiana - Lab288 P1 (version 2) (version 2) | ecosystem: Host-associated > Arthropoda: Insects >...
CCATATCGTCCTTGCTAAAGTCACATTAATTTCGCTGTACCAGTTGGGTATTGTGGCAGCATGCCGTGTTGTGTAATGTTATGTTGCGAAGAGTGCCCTGCTACGGATGTGCATTCTGTGCTTCGTTGCAACGCAACGCAAGGTTCTTTATATGCAGCTAATAGTAAGATTGTCAGTTATTTCTAGATACTAGAATTTCACTAACAGAACAAAAAAGTGTTTGTTTAAGTATCTTGTTAGTGTTGATTTAAGTGACCTCCTCTTTCATCACAAATGTGAGCTGGCATGGTTAGATAACCAGTTCATTGCATGCAGTCAGCCTGCTTTCCACTCTGCCTATTCAATGCAGTTGAAAAGCATCGGCATCTAACCCCATTATACATGAGTAATTAATTATTACTTCTTTCGTTTACCTATTTAACTATTAGCTACTACCTATGTAACTACTAACTGAGTGGTAGAAAGCCATATCTCAAAGTTTTCTACTGGCCAGCTGGTCAAGAAGTACTTGTTTTTATAGCATCAAACATTTGGTTATTATGTTGGCAATTGGACCCTAATGGACCAGCAGAATACAACACACGAATTCACACTTTCTATATTTAAGGTGAAAGTAGCCTGTCACGACGCTTAATCGCTTAATAATGCATGATGCCATGAAAACTTAACAGATAGTGGAATTATAATCCATGCCTTTTTCACTTGGTATCAGATGGAAGTGTGGACTTGAATATTCAAAACCCTACCCTCTCACGTTAAGGTAAGTACTGGCACCAACTGAAGACGTTTCTGGATGGCCTCATTGTCTAACCGGACGCGGTGGTGACGGGAAGGACGAATGCTCTGGCGGCAATCCTGCTGCTCAGCCCTTCTCCCATTCAGCGACTAAGCTTTTCCGGCTGTTCTTTCCATGCACTTCAGTGCAGTTCCCAAAATAATATTTTTCCTTGAATTTATCGACAACAATGTTTATGCTTTTCCTTCATCTGCCTCTTGCCTGTGTTTGACTTGCTCACCCTAACTTCCGGCAAATTTTTATTCCAGTTTTTCACCGCAAGCCAATGTTAATATTTACCCTTCTATTGCGTGTTAACACTTCTTTGAAGAAGAACAGTTTGAAGACGTTTCGGAGAAACGTGGTGCCTCCATTTACAGTGTCGACGTGTTTACGGCACAACCAACCAACAAAGTGTACCAAAAATCAAACTAAGAACATTACATTACTTTACATAAGTGTCAACCATTCGGAGAAACTGGCTTTTTACATGTTTAGTGTCGCTCTGTTCTTAAAGTCAGCGCGTAAATTCCTTAAAGTTCTAAACTTGTTTTTTTATTTTCATGTTTTTACCGTGCAATAATTCAATTTTATTAAAATATAACCAACTAATTGCACCAACATGTGATTCTAAAATCTTATTTACACATTAAAACACGTCACTTGGTTAAAATACTTCCTACAACTCCTACATGTTTCAGTCTGTCAAGACCATCTTCAGGGAGTTTTGTTGTGCCTTATTTTGAAGTTGCTAATGCTTCTATGCTTAATATATATGGTACTGCACGGTATATTGGTTACAGACATGCTGCTGCAGTACCATATATATTAAGCATAGAAGCATTAGCAACTTCAAAATAAGGCACAACAAAACTCCCTGAAGATGGTCTTGACAGACTGAAACATGTAGGAGTTTTAGAAACTATTTTAACCAAGTGACGTGTTTTAATGTGTAAATAAGATTTTAGAATCACATATTGGTGCAATTAGTTGGTTATATTTTAATAAAATTCTAATCTTTTATTTGTCCGTTATGCTAACACAGACACTGTACGAGTGTTATTCTATAAACAAGTTCTTATAAATATCTCCGTTAATTTTTTGATACAGTGCGGATTCTTGTATATTACAACAAATTAGTTATATTTTTCAGAAAATAATTTGCAATAGTGACTCTTCTTTGGCATTTTACGTTTCTGAAAACAGATGCAGTCTATTGCGCTAATTTGCTATTAAACGTCACACGAGACAAAACGTAAAAACCGAGTATTTGGGTCTTCTGAAATGTGAAGTTGCGACGCTGAGTCGATCGTGGCCGACGTTTAAAAAGACTCTTGAATGTGAAGGTAAAAGTGCCCCTCATCTTCCTTGCCGCTGCAGTATGAAGGGAAAAATATCCATCGTATCTTCGGGACCCACTAAACCAGTGACACACCGCACACTCCAAAAAAAGTAAATTCTCTATATAGCGAGAACCTTACTTCTCGCATCGAGATGAAATATATTTTATACCAACTGATTTCTGTTGAATAAATAGGAAAATTGAAAACCCCTCTTCTTTTTCCTGAATTTCCCACTTGGAAAGTGTTGAAAATAACGCAATTATTTATATCATAAAACGAAAAACTCACAGTCCTGGCGAACTTCAAACCCCAAGAGGGCCACATAATTCTTCCAGGACTTGCTCGAAGTCACACTTGTGTTTACATATTTCGAGGAGGGGGGGGGGGATTGAATGCACTAGAACCTGGTTTTTGACAAGCAATAAGTTGCTCTAAAGTACGGTCGGATGACAAGATATTGCAGTAGACCGTGCTAAACTGGATAAACAGAAAGAAATATTGCTTTATGCTCCCTTAGAAGTGACGTGGTATAATTTGTACACATTTTCCATGATGATCAAGTTGTCATATTATGTTCTGCAGACCTATTTTATTGTGTTTTTTAAAATGTATGTATGAAACTATTTATGTGACCGAGGGCCGCAGATACTTTCCTCAAGGACCACATGTTGGTCAGCCCTGCGTTAGTCTATGGTCCAGCTACTCCTGCCTCTTACCTCTCACACGTCAGCTTTCAAGGGCTCCCAGCAACAGCCCGTGACAAATCCGGCACGGCACTGAACAGGATTGGTCGGATCGTCAGGGAGACCCACGGCTGCACCTGACGGCAGCTCAACACGTCATTTCTTTGTATTGCGATGCTCCCTGTTCTTCCTTACAAAACTAGAAGCGATATTTAGTGGTGACAACAAATGGATAAACGACAGAGTCATTAATATAACAGGAAATGCACTGATTTAAACAAATAATTAAAAGAAAATTAAGGAGTTATATATCAAGGCGTGGGCCCGGTAGCTCAGTCGGTGTAGCGACTGAGCTACGAGCTGGACGGTCCGGGATCGTATCCCTGTGGGGACGAGAATTTCCGCCCCTCCAGACCGGCCCTGGGGCCCACCCAACCTCCTATACAGTGGGTACCAGGTCTTTCCCGGGGGTAGAGGCGGCCGGAGTGTGGGACTGACTCCCCCACCCCTATCATGTGCCGGGGTTTTAGAAAGACCCTGAGGGTCTTCGTGTCCTATAAAAAGGGTGAAAACCTGCCCTACATCAAGATGTGAATCTAACGGTGCTAGGCGATCTGGGCTGAGAGTTTCAAATAAGAGACAAGAAATTAATAAATGCATAAAACATTTCAGGTTGTAAAACCGAAACAAAGCAATCACTCTGAATATGTGGGCATAGATGGTAGGATAAAATTGATTTGGGCTGTTCAGGAACAGGCATTATATTGCAGAGAGTGTTTAGGAATATCTGGTTCTGGATATGCACGAATTATGGACTCTTGCTAACACAGCAATGAAATTAGTGTTTGTGCAAAATTCTGAAAAATTTCTAACTGTGAGCCTCTTTCTTTTCCAACAGCGACTCTGCTTCTTCAGGGTAGATGATATGCGTGATTCGCAGCGAAGCACAGGACGCACACCCGCAGCCGGACACTCTTAGCAACATACCTTTACACAACAAGACATGCTGCCACAGAACCAGGATTATATAACGAAAACATTCAGTAACTAGTTTTTAAAAATTACTTTAGCAAGAAAAGTGTAGCTCCCTGAGGATGATCTTTGGATCGAAACATGTCGGAGCGATTTTGTGTTTTAATGTGAAAAAGTTTTATGTATGTGCATCGGTTGGTATACTATTAACTATTTCTATATTACTGCTCCCAAACATTTCTACCTTATTTTTGCCATCTTTAGGGAACTTTACACCAACATTTACACCAACATTTACAAGTTACTAAACTATCTTCATGTTTGCATCGTGCAACAATGATAATTAAACACTTTATTATCCAACAAATGCACAATATATAATATGTAGATGCAATATGAGTGCCTTCATATACAGTGAACTACAAACATGCACAACGGGTCACAATATGCTGCCATAACACCGACCTTGTCCATGTCAACAGACGCGATAGAATCATTCTTGTAATTTTCAGCCAAGCACTGTACAAGGCTCCCTGATGATGGATCCTCTGTGATCCGAAACATGTTGGAGCACCTTTAAATATTTTATAATTTTAATTGTATCTACATATTATATATTGTGCATTAGTTGGATAATAAAGTGTTTAAATACTAAACTATAATAGACTGCAAAATAATTCCTATTATATTCATGCATTCATTCAGGCAATGTCAACATACAGACGATGACATGTTGACACTAGATGCTTGAATGCTCTAATTTGATAAGAATTACTATTTTAACTGGTTATACTTAGTGAGTTTTAGTTTTGGTGTGGAACTCCCTAAGGACGGCTTAATGCCGCCGAAACATGTAGCAATAATGTACAAATATATTTTCGTGTATCAAATGAACGTTCGTTGGTGTGATGAATGTATATTTCAATCAAAACGCGAGTAATGAACAGAGTGAAAGTCTACGAACTTCTCTGAATGTACATTGACAACAGAAACTTCGTGACTTGTCGAAATAATGCTGGAAGGTGTCCATTAATACAGATTTGACACGCGCCGTTTCGGACCTTCGCTTTAACCCCACCTTCACGTAACTAACTGCCGTTTTGCTAACAGATTTTATACATCGTGCTAGTTTACTGGTACTCCCAGCGGCCGGTGAAGTACAGCCGGTGTCGGAACTGGATGATCAAGGAATCTCGGTTTGGTTATAGACAGAGGATGGAGAATTTTCTTTCTCAATAGCAAACTGACCGATGCCGGAAGCCACCCAGTCCCCTGCCCAAAGGATACTGAAGGTTTTTCCCCTGGAGCTGAAATACCAGTGACATGAAAATGACCACGGCCTTCCATGTGGTTAACAATGAGTGGAGTTATTTCACCATTACTCGTATACCTTAATGTCATTGTGCCTGTTAGTCGTTGGACAATTCCCGCACGGGAGTTTGGGGACAAGAATTCGGACCTGCGCAGTGTATTCCCGTTTTCCTTTTACCCTCTCCTGTTCTGACCTACATTAAGACCTGAAAATGGTTTTGTTTAAAGTTTGGTCTTTCTGTCGAAGGTTTGTGATGGTCTAAATCCGGTTTAGACCATTTTTCTAAATCTTGTTTTGTGACTTCTGAAGACAGGCGACGGTCACTGTGTGAGTTTTTGTTTTGTTTGTTTGAATGCTTTATTACGTTTTGCAAAGTTGGAGATGAATATTAAAATTTCCCTATCACGAAGTCAGCCAGGTTATTTGGTGTGAGTTGATCATTCCTATTATTCTGGTGCACCATGTAGCTAAGATAATTTGCATTCTGTTTCCATATTCACTTTCATTAATTATTAAATTTTGTTATCTTTAATTTCTTCTTTGTGTGGTTTGTTACTTGCACTCCCGGAATGTTTCCTAGATTTGCATGATATTTGGTGGGTGTGGCCCATCACGAACAGGACAACTCCAATTTAAGCTAGTTTCTTTCTGAAAGGGGGGGGGGGAGGCTTACGATGTCGCAATGTTTGTAAGTCACATCTCAGCATATAAATATGCCCCGGTGAACGTCACGAAGGCATTATGGGGAGTTAAGGTATACTTGAATTTACCCTTGAACTCTGCCCTGGATGGAGTGTAGTGGTCAGCTTCACCTTTTTACACCATTGACAGCAGAAGAGACACCCATTGAATATAAAGGCTGACAGGGACCCAGAGCAAGTGTGAATGTTTTTGAGAAGAGAAAAATTCCAACCGTGTCGGGAGTCGAGCCGCTTACCGTCCGACTCATAGTCTAGTCACCATATCGACTACGCTATACAGCCTTCCATTTCTGCATAATATTACATTAAATTAACTAAAAGATAACACAGGCATGTGGTTAGTTTCCCATAAAATTCTACCTATATATCCGACTTCTCATTTATCCGTAATCCTGTCAGGAAGATGACAGTAGTGTCCAGGTTAATTTACTGAATGCTTCTCATTTTACGAATTCATTTCCCATTGTAGATATCCAAGAGATTTTGAGGCAGGTGCCTGGCTTTAAACACAAACTTTACGCTCTGCTACATGTTAGGTATGTGAAGGATTTGCTTGTCTGCACTTCAACAAAAGTAACATGATGTATCGCCCTTTTATCCTCATCTGAAATTATACTGTTAGCATTCTTCACATATGTTATAATTTCGGTTATTTATAGAGGATTTTTCAACGGCATTCCAAGCAATTCTTTATCTAAGACAGCAATTAAGTTTCTTAGCTTTATTACTAGAAGTGAGTGGGCTGGGTAGCGTAGTCGGTATAGAAAACCGACTACGGTCTGGACGGTCCGGGAGTCGAAACCCAGTGGGGCGAGATATTCCGCACTGTCCAGATCGGCCCTGGGGCCCACCCAGTCTCCTGTACAATGGGTACCGGGTCTTTACCGGGGTAAAAAGCGGCCGGGGCGTGACGCTGACCCCTCACCCCCTTCTAGTGCCGTGGTCAAGAAAGAGTAGAGCTATACCTCTACTCCCCTTATGGGCCGTACGGCCTGTACAAGGGTGACTTTTCTTTTTCACTAGAAGTGAATTTCAATCCTACACTGATTTATGATAAATAACTAATAAAGATTCGAGCCAAGGGTGGTCCAAGGCGGTCTTGTGGTTGTCTGCTGGTACAGGTTTGGCTTCGTGTCCGTTGGTGCTTTCCCTGACAACATCTGTTCTGTATTCAAACTCATTCGTCTAGCATCGGCCCTCTATGCTGTTAGTTACTGCTATCGTCGCTACGTGACACTAAGAACAAAGTAACAATTCATAAAATGTTGGAGTTCACAGGTTGCAAATGTAAATTTCAAGACTCTTTTTCTCTCAATCAATTCACAATAAAATATCTTGTTCATACCCGTGCTCTGATGTAATTATTTTATGTTAAATTACGATAAACGCAGTGACATATGTTAATAACATTTCATTTACACGGTTACATTCTCAAAACATTTCAGCCCTCAAGGGGCCGTCCTCGGGGAGTGCCAATATATTAATGAGCTGGGTTAACAAAGCACGTGTCCAGATGTAAATATCAGATGAAGGATCAACGTGTTGCCCTTCGCGTGACAACAGTCACGTGACATTCAACACACAGCACAATTGACGGAGAGAATAATAAGAAAGCGCGAGCAGTCTGTGTCGTTTCAGATCACTAACTCACCTGTAAATACTGCACGAAGCGCTGTTTTGGTCTGAACAGTAGCATACATTGTGATGGCGCGAGATTGTAACTTTATATTTGGTACGATTTTTCTTAAAGTCGGAGAACATAATGCAATTGGAATTTTGCAAAAACTTGTGCTTAAATTATAGTTGTCTTTATCGTTCAATATATATTTTGGGAGATTGTTCGTGTAGACATTATCAGAAGGGAAGTGGACATTATCAGAAGGGAAGTGGACATTATCAGAAGGGAAGTGGACATTATCAGAAGGGAAGTGGACATTATCAGAAGGGAAGTGGACATTATCAGAAGGGAAGTGGACATTCTATGTAACTTTGCCCCAGACTGTGTTAATCATTACAGTCCTTCTAAGATATCAAATTCACTTGCAATCCCTACTGGCACGGCAGTTATCACTTGTGTGAATTTGGCTTTTTTGCATTATCTTTTATCCACCATCTGCCGTGCACTATGCAATGTTCCTTCACTCACATATTAGTTCTTGCACCTACGCGTTTTTTGTGTTTGTTAACATCACTTTAGGGGCCTTCAATCCAACCGCCGTTCCTCTAAAGCACATCAATTTATTATTCGCACTTATTAGCTGTCTAATAAGTGATAATAAACAGCGTCTAACACAACTTTAAAAATTGCCTAAAATGATTAACTGTCTGTTAACGATTGTGGTTTACTCAATGTAAAGGTCTTCATTTGACCCCTAAACATGCACAAATACATATAAAACGAGAAAACTACAACATATAACAGACATACAACGAAAGCGCATAAATATTTGATGTGTTGTGAAGGACCTGCAGTTGGATTAAAACACCCTGTAGATGGTGTTAATAAACACTGAAACGCATAGCAACAAGAACTAACATGTGAGCTCAAAAAATAACATTTTACAATGCACAGCATTTGGTAAATAGAAGGTTTGTAAAGAACATGGTACGCACTATGTACGATATTAAAGAAATGGACTTTTTCCTTCTATTTGAGTTCATATTTATCTACAACAAAGTGGTCTTCAACACATGTATGGGCTTTTGTTCACTTTCAGAATTTCCATTTTGTTTAATCCAATACATATAAACTGTGCTAATGGGTGTCTTTTTGTATAATTCATGCGTTGTGGTACATCATATTAAGTATCGCTAAACGTACACCGCAAACCACAACAAATCTCTTATTTGTTTATGATGCGAGATTGACTAGATGTAACAATTTTTGTATAATTCATCCCATCTTGGTAACTCATTTGGCTCACTGAATGCAATGGAGACACAGTTAAAACTATGTGATAGGGGAAATGAGCAACAAATATGTACTTACAAATATGCCTTAAACTGTATCTTCTGGAAATGCTTTAAGAGTAATGAATTTAATTGTGTTTTGTTGTTAGTCGTCTATAGTTGACGCGTGTATGCTTTGATTATGTTTAACAACCCCCTGCCACGATTTTAGTCAAATTTGCCCACCCTGCTTTCAGTTGTGCCTTTATTGTTAAAAAAAATTACCCATAAATCTAAGTTCTCAATTGTGTCTTAAGCCAGGATTTTTGAAATAATACCAATTTTTAAGAAAAATCTTTATTAAAAATCAAATAAACTTTTTACTGTCAAACAAACATGGAAATATAAATTTTGCTAAGAATTTAACTAACCTAAGGCCATTGAATTGAAATCATTCTTGTTCAAATGTGAGTCCGTTGTTAAAACTTGAATGGCATTTTTGATGTTTTGCTGGCCGTGTATCTCAGTATAATCTTAGTAATTAACCAACTTAATGCACAAATTTTTGTTTTATAATAATTTTATTATATGCCTCTACATGTTTCGAGCATTATTGTGCTCCAACATCAAGAGGTCAAAATTGTATTATACAGCATCTGGTATCATCACACTCTGTAGGTGGCCGTCCGGTGCGCAACCTGCGCACCGGACGGCCACCTACAGTGTGTGAATTGTCTGAATAAGAATTATCAATTAATGAATAATTCGGGTCGGAACTCAATCACCAGTTTCAGATGTTGATTCGTGGTTTGGTGAAGCAGTAGCATCAAATTCCTCCGTTAGTTCATCATCAGCAGAAACAAGCACATACAGTGAAGAAACTGAAAAAACACATTAAATTACATACGTAGTCATATCAGTTTGCTGTAATGCCCATTTTCAGAATCCGTCTAATAGGGTTTTGATTTGGAGTCTATTTTCCCGAAGAAATATGGAAGAAAATAAAGCAAATTTCTGTACTTGGAAGGACATCGAATTGAAGTCATATTATTAAATTGGGTCCAAATAAAATAACGTGTGGACAATAATAACGTTTGGTAAAAATAATTAAATAGGGGCTCTTTTGGGTCAAAACACAACTGTCTTATGTTGTTATCTTTATTTAAGTTGACGACATGTTTCGGCCCTTGCACTGGGTCATCTTCAGGTCACAATATATACAACTGAGGAGACTATACAGTGTGAATCATTTATCTTGTGACCTGAAGATGGTCTAGTGCAAGGGCCGAAACATGTCGTCTGCTTAAATAAAGATAACAACATAAGACAGTTGTGTTTTGACTCAAAAGAACCCATATTTAATTGTAAATAAAATATAACGGGGATGATGCATCTAAAGATTGTTTGGTAAAAATAGTTTTCATGAGATTTTCATTATTAACATCTCTGGTGAAGTTCGTATTGGACTTTGAAGCATCACAAACTACCCATGTTCCGCCCCGATATGTTTTTTTTTGTAGCCTAAAAAGAATCGAATTTCAACAATTTTTTTTTAAATGTAACAGCGAAAAGAGAAACATTAAAAACATTAGTTCCCAATGTTAGTTCCTAAGTATCGGAATTACCAAAAAATAGCCACAAGTGGCGGCTTGTGTTTGTAATGTTTTGAAATGTGCAAGTTAAGCGGTCAAATTTTCCATAGAAATGTAATGACTGAAGGTGAGAATGTCGAAAATTAAATTGTTTTATAAGACACTAATGACAAATATTGTGTCTAATTATAGCAATACATAGTGCGATTGTGAGGGATAAATCTGTAAATAAAAACAAATCAAGCAATTAGTATTCGCATAATTGAAACCGTAATATGAAAACAGTAATCCGAACGTAGTAAGTTTTTTAACCCCGGTAGTCATTTCCAGTATTCAAGTCGGTTCCTGCATGTGTTAAAAGTGAAGGTAAGGCCATCCCATTACAGGACCTGGACAGGCCCTAAGGGTTCCAGGGGGGCTAAGGCTCCAAGATTTCAAGACAATCGGCACTGGAAGGTAGTAGGGTTGTCAGCCCTACGCTGGGGTCAACCGTAACCAACTTGTGGTTGACGGTTTATGTTTATCAGTTCCTGCTAGTCAGTCCAATACGCCACTATTAAAGAACGCCATAACATAACATAACATAGCATAATTTAACGTAACGCAACATAACGTAACATAACATAACATAACATAACATAACATAACATGACATGACATAACGTAACATAACATAACATAATTTAACGTAACGTAACATAACATGACATGACATGACATAACATACCATAACATAATTTAACGTAACGTAACGTAACATAACATGACATGACATGCCATAACATAACGTAACATAACGTAACGTAACGTAACGTAACATCTCTTGGATAAAATATGGAACATTTTATTGCAGTATGGATTTGGACTGTCGTCTTTTGTTATGTGATATTTTGTTATTCGATTAGTAGATAAACAATAGCGTCCCGAACAGACCTTCGGCTTCCAACTTCAGTTTAACTGCAGAAAGAGGCGGCAGTCTTCTCCGGAACGTAGTAAGGACCCACCCGATTGCACACTGTCCTGGCTTTGAACATTTAAGAAGAAAGTATCAGGTTTTTCCGAGGTACGTGTCATACATGACCACGTGCCAGGCTACACCGCGTTGAAACCCAAAAACACATTCTGCGGTGTATTTTGATTAATCGCGGTAACTTCATACCAAATAACCGCTTCCGGAAGGCGTGAACTGTGATTCGCGGACGCTGCCAGTCCTCGTACACCATTGTAGTACATGCCAGATTGTACCTATCGGCTTTCCCGTACGCTCTTGAATACGAGTATATTAATTTACTAAACTAATGTCCTAGACTGAGATGTATATATAGAGAAATTATAATCCGCTTGTGGACCTGTTGTTCATACGAGACGCCCTCAGCTGGTAAAGTTTCACTACGTAGCTTTCCATTCCGTTTCTTAGCTAGCCGATGTGTGAGGTCCGCTGGTGTGTTGTGACGTCACGTGAAATTCCAGATGCGCCTCGCCACGCCCACTTAATGTCCAGCCGCACACCTCGAGCCAGCAGTGCAATCACGCCGAACTGAAATCACTGACTTACCAATTATTGTTGGCTACACCTTTAAATCTTAACCGTATGCAGTATGACCAGTACAGTCTCCTCTGAATTCAGCTAGATCCTCCTATGAGACATTGGCAAGGTTCTAAGTGAAGGTGGTTTACATTTGCGCTTTGTACAAAGTCAGGCCGTCAGCTATTTGAAGTTGATCAGAGAGTCCGTTAAATACAAGCATGCAGTACATGAAGACACACTTTATGTGTTGTTTTACATGCATCTCTTGGTTTAGCAATAATGAAACATATAAACGTGTCAAAAGAACATCAATAGCACACAGGTCAGGGAGCAAAAGTGTCAGCTACTTTTCTTCCCAACACTCTGCGATATCGGACATGTCGCCACATTTGTTATGGGCATTTGCTTTGTTTGAGACTAAAACTCTCTCCTTTTTTTTTCCATCTGGTAGGTGCTATTTGAAGACGAAGGTGACTGTCGGACGATAGTAAAATGAATCTGGCAATAGGAACAGAAATGTTTAGAGAAAACCTGTCTCACTGCCAATTTGTTTACCAAAAATCTTGCATAGACTAGTGTCGGGTCAAACCAGAGCCGGTGACAAACGACATTATCCGTGGCACGATTCTGAAACGGCAGAAAAATGGGAAGTACTTTTCTATCCAACGCTCCTCGATTTCCGAAGCAGCATTGCTTTCTTAAAGTTTCCCAGGCTTACACTTTTCTTACGAGTGAGAGCAGCACGTAGATGAAGATGAGCGTGGAGCATTGTGGGAATCGTACTAACGGGGAAAACGAACTGTATCTTACATGTACTTGCCTCAGATCAATCTCGCTATATTGCAGTGAGAGGCAGAAAACTAACCGCCAGCTATGTAACGATGAAGTGTGCATAAGCATGAGGGTTGTGTTGACCGTGCATCTTCCTCATGAAATGAAGTGATATGCGAACTTGATGAAACTAGGTAATTTTGTTGATGTATTCTTAGCTCGACATGTTTCGGGTACATACGCCCATCATCAGGAGCATTGGATGTTGAGTTGCAGCATATGGTTTTCTGCACCGAGTTTTTGGATGGGTGGTGGTCTTGAGAGCC
>Ga0131853_10017931_pt1 | contig 12892 bp, 6 predicted proteins | sample TergutLab28metaG_FD_92764 | JGI IMG/M metagenome (GOLD analysis project Ga0131853, IMG submission 92764) | Labiotermes labralis P1 segment gut microbial communities from Petit-Saut dam, French Guiana - Lab288 P1 (version 2) (version 2) | ecosystem: Host-associated > Arthropoda: Insects >...
CCGGAAACCCGCTTTAAATCTTTAAAACCTTGCACGGAGGGCCTTAAATTTTATTTTTTTTAATTTTTTTTTCTTCGTTTTTTTCCTTGTTTTTTTTTTTTTTTTTTTTCCCCCCTTTCCCCCCCCCCCCCGAAAAAGAGTTTGAAACTGCGAAAGCTCCGTCGGTATATTAACCCAACCACTGGCTGCAGTGCCTAGAAATCTCTGAATACCCAGGAGTAATAAGAGATTTTCTCATCTCCAAAATGTGCAGTGCGTTTTTGGGGCCCACGCAGGTTCTTATGAACCAACTACCGGTGTCAGTGGGGACCGCGGTGCACAGTGGTTAAGGTGCTGTGCTACAAATTGGAAGGTCGCTGGTTCGATCCCAGCTAGTGTCGGTGGATTTTTCATTGACATAAAATCCATCCGATCGCACTATGGCTCTGGGGTCGACTCAGCCTCTAACAGAAATGAGTACCAGGAGAATATCCTGGGGGTAGAGGCGGCCGGTGCGTACGGCTGACAACCTACCACCATCCTGTGCCCTTGTCACGAAATCTGGGAACCTTAACTTCCTGGAACCTTCTGGGCCCCTCGGGCCTGTAATAGGACTGATTTACCTTTACCGGTGTTAGTTCGCGGCGGTAGAGCGGCCTAGGCAGACGCTGGCTGCTTGCTCACACCTTGTGCCAAGGAGCTGCACCGCCACTTGCATGACGCGATACGTAATTAGGCACAGAGACAATTTACTTTCTCCTATTATTTCTCTGTTCCTTTTTCCACATTTTCCCCCTTCTTCTGCGAAAGTAATGGGTTTTTGAAGACACTTCGAGCATGCAAGGTACACATTAATGTACCTTTTGTTATTAGTTTAATCTAAACACTTATTTATGTCCAGTAGAGCTAGACCGGTTTTTCTGAACCGAATGAAAGCATGCACTTTCTAAATTTATTTATTTTTTTTTTTGCTTTCCGTCTTTCACAGATCATGAACTCTCATTACCTTACCACAGGTTTGGACCCAGTCTTTAATCCAGATTTACAAACTTCCCATGTGAGTAGCCGTACGGTAATTCTGTATGGTGTGAGCAAATTGATATGACCTTCTTTATTTCCTGTCATAACAAAAATTATCTTCTACATCGTACCCACCCTCGTAATGACATCTACCAACCTTGTTACTAATTGCTTCCTATTACTAATAAACTACTACTGAACCATTTACCGTTGTCCAAAGCAATTATTTTAATTTCCCCTGCCGTAAGAAAACATAGACTATGGCTCCTTCCCAAAATAACTACTTAAACCGAAACAAAATAGGAACCGTTTTTCAGAAGTGTGGCACATTATCCTTAACGTCTCGACTCCTAGCGCACAATTCATACCAGTGTTTGTACACAAGTATGAGCAATGCATCCGCGTTATGTCTGGTGCTGTGTTACCCCAGTGGTTTCGAAACGGACGGACTGACTGAATGATTGTGGTAGAGTTATTCTTGATGTTTCATTAGTTGTCCAAATTCTTTTGTTTTGATGAACAGCCATAATTTAATTACCGAATTTCCAACACACCAAAATTGGTCATTATACTGAGTCAGACGACCTCAGTCAATGCTCTATCTCCTACGTCTCAAACATTCCACCGAAGATTCATATATATATATATTTCTAGTTTTTCATTCGTGCTGCATGCTGAACCTATCTAATTCTCCTTTAGTTGATTAACACAGTGCGTGGTAAAAGAAATTATTTGGGTCGTCAGAATGAGCTTACCCTGAGCATTCTGTTACTTCTCCCGCCTGGGTCTATATGTGCTACTCATGCACCGTATTGTAAGTCATTCCAAAATTTTATGTACACTTTACTGTTCAGGTTGTTACTAGTTCTGTACGAAGTAAGATAGAAAAACTTTAAGTGATGGTAATGTCTTTTCGTCCAACCGAGCTTTATGTGCATTTCCTGTCTCTTCATGTCTACTCTATGCGGCATAAGAAGGTCCTAGGAAGGTACACTTCAAATCCGATTTTATTCTGAACCAATTCATGTAGTCGGTACGTAAAATGATATTGCTTGTAATTTACTGGCACAAGCAATGCCAGGCGGTTTTACATAAACATTTGCTAACTTTGTGCATTAAATCTCCAATATCTCAGTACCGCTGAGACGTAATTCTGATTTTAGATCGAATATCGGCCAATTCAGTCAATTTAACAACGCTAGACGTCGAATACTCAATTTCGATTATGATATATCCATCTTTTTTGACTTTAAATTCTTTTTTCACTAAAAAAAAAAAAAAAAAAAGGAAAACTTTCTTGCAAATCTCCATCTGAATATAGAAGCAAGATGTTCAGCCTCTCAGTTTACACGGTTTCAAATCACTCAATCAATTCTTCAGATTTTCCCCCATTGACTCTACATTTGCTTGTTTCATCTATTACAGTTACGTATCTGCGGGAGTGTCACTTCTTTGACGGAGATGATGACATGTGGTGCTGAATATCATTAGCGACACTTCTAACTTGCTGATCGCGACTTGTTCTGCTTACTTAAGGACGAGCCATCCTTATGGTAGCCGGACGTTGTTGTTGTTGTTGTTGTTGCTGTTGTTGTTGTTGTTGCTGCTGTTGTTGTTGTTGTTGCTGTTGTTGCTGCTGCTGCTGCTGTTGTTGTTGTTGTTGTGTTGTTGCTGCTGCTGTTGTTGTTGCTGCTGCTGCTGTTGTTGCTGCTGCTGCTGTTGTTGCTGTTGTTGTTGTTGTGAAACAACACTCGGACACACGTCGTCGTCGTCCACAAGTGCTGTGACATTAATGGAAACGTTGAAGTTGATGGGGATTCTCGCTTCTCTTTGGAAGAAATCTTGAAAATGGAGTCAACACAGGCTGTGGGGGGGACCTGAATTAATATGCAGGACCCCCCATTGCGTGCGGAGCCGGAGTTGAGGATTATTGACAAGAGAAAAAGAGGAAAAGTTAGTTTCTCAAACCGAACCATTTCCTCGGCTTAACTAACAGCTACTTTTGTGGTCCATCGCAGCTTCCACTCTTTTTTAAGTAATTTCCTATCGTTATCTTCATCAAATAAATTGGCTATTGGGATGGAGGGAAAATCGCATTACCCTCTGATATAACTTTTCCTTGCTCTTGGAGTCTGATTAAATAGGTATTTCTATAGAGAACGTTTTCTTTTGTGTACATGGCAGGATGTCAGTACTTTAGGATTTTCTTTTTGTTCCTGAGTTGTATCAAAACCGAAAGTGAAGGTAGAAGTGAAATAAGGGATCTTTTTTAAAGGTTGTGAACTGTGAAAACAAACCAAATGTGACAACGTAAAGAAATGCATTACAAAGACGTAAGAGCAGGTAGGGGTTCGTCGCACTTTCAGGAGAAGAGCGACCTAATTTCACAAAGAGAATCAGAATCTCAAGAGTGAAACAACTAATTGTGCAGTAATTGTTCTTGTTATATTTTAATATTATGTGTTGCCTAATTATGGTCCATTTAGGTCGAAACACATAAACAAAATCTCCGTATATAGGCCTATAATAATTTTTTTTTATGTTTTGCTGACAGTGCATCTCAGTATATTTATCTCAGTATTTAACCAACTTGATGCACACATTTTTTTGTTTCACAATAAGTTTATTTCATGCCTCTACATGTTTCGAGCACATGTGCTCATCATGAGGTCAAAATTGTATTATACAGCCTCTGGTATCATCACACCTATAGGTGTGATGATACCAGAGGCTGTATAATACAATTTTGATCTCCTGATGTTGAGCACATGTACTCGAAACATGTAGAGGCATGAAATAAAACTTATTGTAAAACAAATTTTGTGCATAAAGTTGGTTAATTACTGAGATAAACCTATAATAAACGTTATTTGTTTTAATGGACGGCGTTTCTCTACAACTGTTACTGAGAAGAATTTTTTTGACTTAAGAAAGACTGGGTAAGCTCTTGAACGGCGACAAGTGCAGTTGTGGTTCTTGTCTGTAAATTAAGTACTATTTTCAGCGGGACTTAAACAATTACTGTCAAACTTTTTCGATTCCAAAAGCGCAAGGAATGCAGAGTCCCACAAAATTCCGAGTTAATAGGCGGACTATATGTGTCATTAATTGTCCAACAAGTTGCAACAATATACAGTTTATTTATATCTGTAACTGCTCTACATGTTTCGGGTGGTATCTTCACCCATCATCAGGATCTCATAGCACTGTATCTACAGTATCTGGCATTAATGAGACCGTTACTGGTACCTGTCATGAACGTGACTGGATGGGAACTGCATTCACTTTCACGACAGGTATCAGTAACGGTCTCATTAATGCCAGATACTGTAGATACAGTGCTATGAGGTCCTGATGATGGGTGAAGATACCACCCGAGACATGTAGCAGATACTCGTATAAATAAACTGTATATTGTTGCATCTTGTTGAATAATTATTGACACATATTACACGATGCACGGACCAATGAACATAAAGGCGAACTATACAATTTACACTTCCAGTAAACTACAACGTAAAGAAATTTGTAATAAATTGTTGTTAAAAATATTGCCTAAGGATATTTCTAATGAGTTGCGAAATGGATTTCAGAGTCTACGAGAAATTCCAATGAACCTCTTTTTAACGACTGTGACTTCATGATCTGTGAGCATTCCTCAGCCTTAAGGCTCCCCACTCACTGAGTTTGCCAAAGCCGGCCGCTAGGCCGTCTCCTCTGCCTGGTTAATTCTGTCCTCACGTACGCAAATGCAAACGAACACACACACACATTCACATGCTTTCTGACTCGGTTTATATGAGATTAAATTCTATAATATCCTTCAACCTTACCTCTAGTGTCGTGCTTCTTCGAGTTTCTTCGAAGATTACTCTGCAACTATTTAGAATTTCCTCATTCTACTTTATTTCCCGTTATTGTTGCTTTGTTGCATTAAAAGCATTACGTTTGAAGTAAAAATTCTGAAGCCTCTGGATGGATGTGTATCGTGTTAAGCCCTTCTAATTCCTCGTGGATGTCCTTGCACTTGTTGGACAGCTCCTGATATTTTCTGCATAAGCTCCGCCTTTTCACGCTTGCCATATGTCATATTTCCCACAATCCTCAGCGATTGCACCTGTTGTAACACACATTGCTAGTGTGTGTGTGTGTGTGTGTGATGTAGTCAGAACGCACACTATCAATTCTCATTGCCTGTAAGCAGAGGCGCCTGTAGAAGAATGAGAATTTGAGATGAAGTTATACCAGCAACACAACAGGACACCCGCAGATGATCGTCAAATGTCTGCTAAAATTTAAGGAAGTATATTTGGACAATTTTATGGGCCCTGTAGCTCAGTTGGCATAGCGACTGACTACGGGCTGGACGGTCTGGGATCGAATCCCGGTGGGGACGAGATTTTCCGCCCGTCCAGACCGGCCCTGGGTAACCGCCCAGCCTCCTGTACAATGGGTAACGGGTCTTTCTCGGGGATAGAGGCGGTCGGGGCGTGGGGCTGGCCCCCACTACCATCTAGTGCCGAAGGTCCTAGAAAAAAGTAGAGCTATACCTCTACCCTAAGGGCCTGCGAGGCCTATAAAAAGGGTGAAAACCTACCTACCTATTTGGACAATTCTTGTGTGTAACACAAAGCAGCACAATGAGGCTTCGCGGGATGTGTAGTTGGCTTTAGTTATTATGGTGATAAACAATGAACTATTTAAACTAGAAATTGGGGATTTTCTATGTAGATGAAACATAAACGTCCCTGTAAATTATGTATAAATATTTTCATGCCTAACAAGTACAAACCTGCTGACGATGAGAGTTTGGTGTTGCACTGTGACACAATAATGCTGTCACTGTTTGTACAATGGGAAGTTTTTCGTGTAAACTGAACAATGTACATTATACACGTTGTAGTTAGTGACCTGAAGTTATTTTCCTTACTTTAGTCAAACTCAGACCCTGAAAAAGTAGGAGCAGAAAGTCTGCGCAAGTCATATTTCCAGATTATTTATGTAACTGATGTTTATTGGACCTTGTATCATTGTGATAACTGAAGAATAAAAAACCAACTAGATGCCACTTATTATTTTATTGTACTTCTTTTAGGCTCGACATGTTTCGGGCACTGCTATGCCCATCATCAGCAGCTTGCGAGTATGAGGTTAGGTGTGGTTAAACTGGAGTGGTGTCCGGGCTGCAGCCCGGACACCACTCCAGCCTACCCACACCTAACCTCTAACATACAGCAAACCAAGAACGAAACGACCAATGTGGTAATCAACATCATAGTCGTGAGCGCCTGATGATGGGCATAGTGGTCCCCGAAACATGTCGAGCCCATAAGAAGTACAATAAAATAATAAGTGGCATCTAGTTGGTTTTTTATTCTTCAGTTATTTATTTAGCACATATTTTAATAAAATCCGCAGACATTCTTCCGATCTTTCAAGTGGCAGTGCTAATTTTAATAAAAACATTTGAAAATTGCCACCGTTTACATCCAAGACCCGCGAACATTCGATAACAAATGGTTTAATTTCAGTACCTTAAAGTGTTGTATAACGCATGTGGTCTACATGATCATGACGTAATCAGTAGAAGTAAGCACAGGGAGCACCGTTCACGTAAATGGCGAGCTCCGTGGTGGTAGTGAGCTCTACTCTCCTCTGTGTATTTTAAAACGTTCCCTCAATTTTCATTCGTCGGACCCTTGATAAGGAGACTGAGGTGCGTTGAAATATATTGGGTTGTGTGGTTTATATTCCCGGTAAAATACGGAAATTTATCGGCAACATATCCAGCGCTTCCTAACTATTTCAGTATACATGGCCAGCAAGTGGGCATATCTCCGTGCGGTATTCACCATGGAATGTGATTCTCTTCAGTATAAATTAATTAACCCTACCAAAATATAATTAACCCTACCAAAATAGTCACGATGATAAAGCTGAAATAAAGACGCCTTCAAGAAACGGAAGCATAAGAAAATCTCCAAACAAGGCTTTCCGCTATTCCGTTTCAAACAACATATCCAAAGTTTTCCATAGACTAAATTCAGACTTGAGACTGTCCAATAATTTATTTATAGTAACACAAAACTTTTGCGATGTGCCTGTATTTAGTGGTGTTAAGATTTGAATAAAGAAATTGGTAGAGTTTAAATTTAATATTTATATCTGTGCCGATCCCAGTGGCCGCGCGGTCTAAGGTGGTGGTTCTGCGGCCGCTCACTTACTGGGATTGTGGGTTCGAATCCCGTTGCAGGCATGAATGTCTGTCTCTTGTGAGTGTTTTGTGTTGTGTATGTATAGGTCTGCGTCGGGCTGATCACTCATCTAGAGAGATTCCTATCAGGTGTGGTGTTTCTGAGTGTGATCGTGAAGCTTCGATAATGAGGAGCCCCTGACCTACCAGGGGCTGTTGCGCCACGAAAAAAATAATGCGTGGAAGCCCTGAAACTCTCGTGGTTAGGTCAGATGGTATCATACGGAAGGGCTCCATAGATAACGAAGGCAGGAGAAGTGTTTCTGAAGATTTTACGTTCTAAACGGAGGTTCTCGTTTGCGCTTTTCAACTTAACGATTTCCAGCTATTACAAAAGGGCCATGGTACTGCAGACGAATTTTCTCTCTGCGGAAAAATCTACAGCAGTCAATTCGGATTATATAAACAATACGTTCTGCTGTGGCTGACAGGTACATACATACCTTCCTAACTGTTTCTAGAGCATGCATGTGATATCGAATTTCATCACAAGCCTTTCAGTAACTTCAGAGCTGAAGCATGCGACCGCACGTAGGGACAGACACGGCTTCCAGCTGTGCCATGCATTTTGTGCAATTTCTTCAAACATCGCAATATGCTAAAAGAACTTCGTATATATTTTCATAATTCTTCCCGTCGCTCTTAATTTTTTCAAGATATAAATAGACTGTTGAAGAAACAATAAATCATATGAGATTTAAAATTTTGACCTTCCGGGTTATAACATTATGCATTCTTGTAGATCGATAGCGACGTTTCGGAAGAATATACTTTTTGCAGTTACAGTATTATAATATATTAAATTTGTTGGGTGAATTTAATTTTGGGTCATATCCTTAAAATATACTAATTTTTTCTTTAAATTTATTTCAAGCATTTTTTCTGTAATAGATTCGTTTAACGAAGTGGGAGGAAAAATAGTGGCTGACGGTAGGAGTCGTATCAGCAGCTTTGCGAAAATAAATCTGTAAAAGCTAAAGTTAAAATCCCTGTGTAGGCACAAAGGCGTTGGGGGAGGATTACAAGATGGAGGCGGATTTCCAGTCTAACGGCGGTAGGAAAATTTAAGGTACCTTCTGCGTAGGAGGTTGGGTGGGCTTCAGGGCCGGTCTGAAAATTTTGCATAAGAAAAGCCTCTTGTGTTCTTGACGGGGATTTAAAGACACTCTGTCTGTTGTACACCCGATAGCCTAGTCACTAAACCCAATACGACATCTCGGCTGCCACAGGGAATGTATGCATGAAGTAAATAAACATAAAAAAGCAAAGTAATTCAAATGACAAGGAAAACATTTTAAATCAGGTTTTGATGTTTTACTTACCGTGCATCTTAGAATAATCTTAGTAACTGACCGACTTAATGCACAAATTCTTGTTTTGTAATAAGTTTATTATATTATTCTACATGATTCGAGCATTATTGTGCTCGAAACATGTAGAATAATATAAAAAACTTATTAATAAAACAAGAATTTGTACATTAAGTTGTTCAGTTAGTAAAATTTTAAATCAGGTCTGCCTCGTATGTGTAGACGGCTCGTTTTTTCCATACTCTTTCTCTTTGTCTGTCTCAGCTGTGAGACATTGTTAAGGACATCTGAAATATAAAGCCATGTAGCCTGAATGATATTTTCCATCTCTTTGGATGTCCGTCCTGGCTGCATATTAAGTGTTCAGGAGATGCAGTGAGAGGGTTCCTCTGAAACGCGGCTAATTTTCTTGCAGACTACGCGACGTCACATACCAAAAGAGAGTAATCCTAAGACTTCCGCTCTGGGAGTGTCGTATACCACATGCTCCTTAGAGAATTGTGCTAAATCCTTCTTCAGAATAAGAGGCCAATAATAATAATAATAAAATATATAATCGTATTTGCACTTCTGAAATGTGCCATCGTCGTTGTGTGTAGTAATTAATAGGTAGGGTAATTACAGTCAATAACATAACAATGTATTTGTGCGGGTACAAAGGATTATATCTACTTAACATTCTGAGCTGAACGTACTTATGACATATAGTGCCACGTAACTGTCTACTACAGACTTGATCTTTCCTCCTGTAAATGAGGTCTCACAAGGTCACGGAAGAGAATTTTGTGGGTTTCACTTTCATCCACCTCTGTGCCACTAATGTCACTAATGCCACTAATGTCCGTTTCTGACATCCCCACATTAGGGAGTCAGAAAGAGGCAAGGCCCCAGGCGGTCAGGTTGGCACCCCACCCGTGGTTTACCAGTATACACGAAGTGCAACTTGCATTTCGAGAAGAAGCTGATCGTTGCTCTTAAGTCATTTTACCATGCTGTGTCAACTTTGTAATTAATAAATAATTGCATTCGATGGACTAGAGGCTGTTCTGGCCTACTTAAAGATGAGACTATCCTAACTTTTATCTGGGATGAATAAGGAAAGCCACGATAAATCTCAGCTAAGATAGTCGTGTATACATAACTGTCCTAATTCTAACCGGAGACTTCTCGAGAGTGAAGCCGAGGCTATTCCCAGCGTTCAAACGGAAGCAATGAAATCTTCAAATATAATTCTCAGGAATGTACGTAGTTTTGTAAATCAAATTTCATGCATAAATTCTACCATATGGTGCAGCCACAATTTAAATTTTATGAAAGACATATATGGGCATATTTCTGTATCTGCCAGATATAATAAGAAATAAGGAAGTTAAAGCGACCCATGGTCAGGGCTATTACAGGTCCAGAGTATTCCAGGAGGTTGAGGTTCGCAGATTTCGAGACATTCGGCACAAGAAAGTGGTAAGTTTTTCAGTCCTACACACTGGCCGCCTTTACCCCCCCCCCCAGAAAATATTTCTGTTTCTCATTTATGTTCGAGGCTGAGTCGATCCCAGTGCCATGTTGAGGCCGGAAAGATTATTCCAAAGAACAATTTCAGTGACACAATCAAGAAAGGAACCCGCGACCTTCCGGTTTGTAGCGCAGTGCCATATGATTTTAAAATATGTAACATCTATTTTAACATACAAAAAAATATTAGTTTAATAGACCGTCGATCGTCTGAATAACGTAGGCCCCGAAATTTTAAGCGTGTTTGTATTTCATATGCTGGTGTTTCTGCTTTTGTCATTACATTCACAAAGGTACGAAAATTAATTTGTACAAGCGTGTAAATATCTTTATTATCAGTGTACAAATTCCGGAATGTCCAGATTCCGTCGGTTGCCACTTATCACTGTAAACGCAAAACTTAAAGAAGAATTCGCGAGGCAAGAATTATATTTACTATCATTCCGTTTAATCTTTCAACGATGAAGCGCAGACTGCTTTATTTAAAGCCCCAGTCCGTACCGCGCAGTAAACACTTTTCATCTTGGTTCTAAAAACCAGTCAGTTTATGTTATATGGGGCACAAGTCTCTGTTTGTTCTCAGATAAATACAAAACACATAAATACGGTGTGGACAGAGCGTACAGTTGTTGAATGTTTGAACATGTTGGTGCATCACGTGACCAATAGGCTTTAAGAGGTTAATGCAATTTTTACTTATCTGAAAAAAAATTGTCCTTAAACGAACCCAGGTCCTCATGTTTAATTCTGAGAGAATCTCCTTCTCATCTTTAATTTTCATAGCAGCTTTCAAATGAAGGTACTTGGAAATTCTTAACGTGGTATTGCCTAACGTTCTTGCTTTTCATGCCAGATTTCATTAAGGTCTGATTATTGTTGGATTAGGCCTGCAAAATGTGAGTGTATAAACCTACACGCTGCAGAAGTTTACACCAGCGCACAGACGAAACGTGGGTCGACCACGAAAAAGATGCAGAGACCAACATCCATGAAGACGAAGCAAGCTGGGAATAGCTTGTACAGTGTTGCTGCTTTCGACGATGATAATGGTTATGCTAATGATAATGATGATAATATTCCAAAAGTGATTCTTCATACCGACTTTGCTGGATGTCCATTTACTGCAGCTACATTTCCTATTTTGTTGCAAAACCAAAATTAATTTCAGTAATCACCCAATCCCAATACGCTGCAAAGTCATAAAATATTTAGTTTGTATTTTCTCTCACATGTGCTTACGTCAATACAAAAAATGGTCGGTTTCAAAAAGGCCAATAATTTGCTTTGTGTTGGTTGACCCATTTTCGGAAGGCTTTTGTCTGGTATTTTTGAGAGACACTTGCGTAAAATTAGGCGTTGTGGTTAGACCAAATGCAGTAAAACTTTAATCTGTCAGTAACGTCTTTTGGACTCTCAATGACAAAATTTATCGACATCCAAGAGATTTAGAGATGAAAATTGCGGGCGCATAATCTTCCCTTTACGTGTTCTTTCCACACGCCTCGTGTAAAGCCAAAATTAACAACTCCTTTTTGTACACAATTGGTGCGTGACACACAAACATACGACTGACGCGGTTATTCGGCTGACCTTCACTTTTAACTGGCCACTGGAGTCACATCCCAGGAACCCGACAGAGGGATAGAAAGCAATCTCACTTAAGAACAGTGGTCACATCAGGTCCCTAACGATAATGTACTTCAGTAGGACGCTACACGTGTAGATCCTACTTTAATTACTGGAGTTACACCCCCCCCCCCAAAAAAATGCTCCGTAAGTATGCATTTTTCCCTCTTATAGACTTTTAATATTTGGCCAATTTTATCTACAGGTGACGAGAAAGAAATATTATTACACGTCACTTGGTTCCCTGTTCCTTACAGTCTCCGCCTTCAAGATTCCCTTTAGACGACCGATTGAAGACCCACGTCATCGCAAGCAATCATCTACTGATTCCTTGACGTGTATGATTACAGTCTTCCGCCGCAAAGTAGATAAGGCTGCGCCCTAATGGGCTATTACGTAGCGGGTAGGGGTAATTCCTTACTAAAGTATCAGGACAAGCAAATGGTTGAACGGCAGGTTGTCCTGAAATGTTGGTAAGGAATTCCCGCTGCTCGTTCCGTAAGAGCTCAGAAGAGTGCACGTCTCTGCTACACATGTAATTGTGACGTGTCATTAGTTTATACATGTTTATGGATGTGTTAAATGACTCGTGCTTTATGTTGCGTAGCAATACTCTCAATAATTCTATAATAAAATTAGTTGCATGGATTTGTAATAACCTGAAAAGGCGTAGGGTGTTAGCCACGTTAACCTTTTGGCGCCGGAATTATTTTTTTAATTTTAGCACACCCTGTTTATAAAATGTGAATAATACAGGAACCAAATATGTTAGAATTATGAAACAAACTGCATTTTGAAGAGAAAAAAGCGGAGAGTATATATCATTTTTAAAATATTCAGTACCTATATTTGTTGAATAAATATATAAAATGCAACTTTAGAGGTTAGCGGTGCGGTACGACCACTATAGTTGACATTAGGCGTCAAAGGGTTAATCTACATTGAACTGTACTATGTATGAGACTGAAACATGTAGCAGTACGGACTTAATTATAAAATGTGACGCAAAATGTAAACTTTGCATTAGATCTGTATGTCTTTGCTAGAGGTGGTGTGTCCAGAGTGGATCCAGCCCCCTCTAGTCTCTATGAAATGCTTTACCGGGGGGGGGGGGGGGGGGTGGGGGTATCGGGCTTAGGGGGGGGGGCCCCCCGTTCCCCCCTTTCGGGTTCTTAAAAGTATAAAGTTTTGC
>Ga0131853_10017933_pt1 | contig 12892 bp, 8 predicted proteins | sample TergutLab28metaG_FD_92764 | JGI IMG/M metagenome (GOLD analysis project Ga0131853, IMG submission 92764) | Labiotermes labralis P1 segment gut microbial communities from Petit-Saut dam, French Guiana - Lab288 P1 (version 2) (version 2) | ecosystem: Host-associated > Arthropoda: Insects >...
AAAGTTTTATAGTGTCAAACGAAAAAGTGTGCATGTGTTGGTGATTATTGAGAATATGGACAATATGCACGGTGAAAAACTGAAAATAAGTTATTCAACACTTACACCTCTGTTACATAGCTTGTGTCATTGCACCTCTATTGCATGTGATTACTTGTTACTGCATATATATAAACAGTTGATTTCTGTCTGTATACAAGTCTGCCCTCGATGCACATCGTAGATACCGTAAGATTGCTGATAGACAGCAGACCTAGACGTACATTACTGAGTATTGGTCTCAGAGAGACCAAATATTTAAAGTATTGCACCTGCTGTTTTGAATGATGATGCCATAAAATAAGATGACACAACGCTAGTTTAGTTACAGTTTGTTTGTGTGTGCACATGTACATTTCATTTGCTGTGAATAATGCATTAATTGTTGCAGTAATACTGGTGTGTATGTGTAGCAACAGTCCAGCTAATTACTAGCTGTACAGGACACACACCACACACAATTCTTGTCTGTCTGTGATGTGGATCAGTTCTGTTTCAATAAATCAGAATGTACAACACAATTAATCTAATGTATGGTTGTGAAACTACGCAGGATTTCATGGATGCTACATGTGGGAGGAATGCAGACAGGCAGTGAACTATGTCACTGTTGTCTGCAATGTGATGCTGTGCAGACGACATGGCATCACATCTCAGAAGACGGTAGTCTTCACGACTGCTTCTGTTAGAACTGCACATCTGTTCAACTGATACATCAATTATAATGTCATATGTACAAGTGCAATACAGTCCTCAAAAATAATTATTTTTTTAACTATTACATGCTGTAGTGCATTCTCCAGGTAGTACGTCTTCATTTTAAGTCTTCTGTAATTTGTGTTCAATGTGTGTGATCCCAGACTACTTATATATTTAAATTTCTTGATTTGGTGCATAAATCCAGTTTTCCCAGGGTGGTTTTAAAATTGAGGTTTCACTTCTTTGTGATAGCATAATTTTTGTGCTGTTTATGAAAGTTGTGCTACATTGCTCTGGCAGCAAGACTTCCATAGCCAAGTTCGTACAGCTGCCTACAGAAGAGCAAGTAAATGAAGTAACATATGTTTATATTTTGTGCCTGATATCTATATATCATGCTAATGGTGAGAGAACAGAGAAACTGTATGAGTACTGATGTACTTTGAGATGCATACATAATGGTGTATTTGTGGAAACGGTACAATGGTGTCAAGGTGCAGATTAATAAGCCTCATTTTGTGAACAGCACACTATTCTGTAGGTAATAGTTAAGGAGCTAACAACTGTCATAGTTGTGGCATCGGTAATTACTTCATTCTAGTCATGAAGACTGCTTTTTGATACTATGTCATCTCTTTACTGAGAGTAGTAGTGTATTTACCATCCCATTTTAATAACAGTATTTGTCTGGTCTTCCTGTCTGTGGATGAAAGGATACAAACTGATAAATCAATGCAATGACCATCAACTTACAGGCTGCATATTTTTGTGGTTATTAAATGGTGTGTTTGGTGATTTTTAATAATTGTGTTATAATGTGATCAATAAATCTGGAGGTACTGGGCAGCTGTTGTTACTATTTACATAAAAGAGATGAAATATTCTTAAAGGAACCGTTGGTACTGTGGGGGATATTTTGCAGGTGTTACTTGGTACTGCTAGTTTACTGAAATCGGGCATTTTTATGAACGGGGGCTGCTTTTGCAACAAATTGCAATTATTTTCTTTGTGCACATAAAAGAACTGGTAGTGGGGAACAGGTGGATTTGTAGACGGCTGCAAAAACTGATTGGCCCCATCATGTGTGTTCATTCATGCATGCGTCTACCAGCGTATTTGGTAGAGTCTCCTACTGGATGGAGTCGTGAAATTTTATGTAGGGGATTTTAATGAAAATCTGGCAGACTTAGTTATTTGTTAGAAATGATATTTTGCGTGAGAGCGTACATGAATTTATGTAATCGCGGGATTTTTAGTGGGGTGGGAAAAGCGTAGGCTGTAGAGAAAAACTTTTATACAACTTCGCCCAGCCCCATCGAAATACGTGTATTTTACGTAGTAATAACATGGTTGAGCCAGCGACACCAAGGACGTAGTTGACGCTGTCAAGTACTATGGCGCTACTTTCGTGCGATTGGCATGCCGGATCATGAAGGCAAACATACAAACGGCGGGATATGCGGTTGGATGTACGAAAACTGGAGAAATTATACAACAAATGAACTCATTACTTTCTGTTTAGCCATTTTATGCGTGTATAAGGGCCATCAATTAAGGAAGCAAAATTTTGGTGTATATAATTCAATTCTGTGACTGTTGGTACGGATTGTATATGTGAGAAGAGAACTTGGATTGGTCGGAATATTATTATTTTCAAACAGGTGCGTAGAATTATTAGAATTAGGGCAGTGGTAACTATGTGGACAAATCAGGATGCAAAGATTCTAACGCACTTCATCGTTACTTTATAACCCATATTTCCTGTCTTGTTTACTGCTGTAGAATTAGGTTATTAGCTGGAGTGGCAACCCCATTGCAAAAGATAAGACCTATATACTTGCTGCCGTGAGGAGTCAAATTTCCTTTAAGTAGTAACTAATTTAAACTGCATATCAGAATTATTACTTAAAAATGATACTGAAATATATTCTTATAGAAAGAACGTATTATTATGTGGATACCATGACGCACTAATTGGTTGCCGGAAATTGTAGATTCCTGTAAAACACTGTGAAGATGAACTTTACATGCCGTGAAAGCATACCTCGGCACTAGATTGTGAGTGAATTCTTCACGCCTCAGCCGGGCTACCCATGGGAAAAGAACCCTTTATGCCCATTGAGTAAGAGATTGGGTAGGCTGCACAGCCGATCTGGATGTAATATACATACTGTTGCCAAAAATCTGAAGTAAAATAGTTCAAACTACTAATAGTGGGCAGTAAAAGCTTGCCAATAAGTTAAGGAAAGCATGGACACTAAATACAGTACAGCCTACATATTGGGAACACCATGTCTGAATTGAGTCACCTTGAGTGCACCAAGGAATGTGGTTAATGTGTACTTATTTGTGAATTTATACTTACTTAATTTGTTGGCGGGCCTTACATGTCATGCAAATTTAGTGGGTGGAAGGATTACTTGTGTGTTGTGTTCATGAATTTTGTTTTCCAGTTCCTGCACTGTTTTAAGGTTTTGGCAAATGTTGATTAGAGACTTTGCAAACAATATAGTTCACATTTGAATTTGTTCCAGATCAGAAAAATTAGAACTGATATTCTAGTTGGGTTGAAACAAACTTCAATATGTTTGTCATTGATTGTTTATTTAATGAATCTGGAACTTTTTTGAGAAGAAATACTGTTGAACTATAGCATATAATTGATATTAAAAACAGATTTTGCTACAACAAGACAGTTGTTAGGTATTCAGTGAAACATGATCTAGAGGCACACAGAGTAAGTATTCTCACAACTTACTTTTGTTAAATTGTTTCTGTTGCAGTAAACCTAGGAATTAACCTTATGTGACAATTAACACAGGAAATATGAATTTGTAGCTGTAATATCCTATTTCCTAATACAGGGAGTAAGATAGTAACATTCTCCATCTCCATTTGTTAAATGAGGACAGTTAATGTGTGTAATTGCGTAAAATATAACTTTTCCCCAAAACGTTCAGAATATATATACTTCTCTTTAATGGAATGATTTATAGAGGGCATGCATTTACTCCTTTTGTAAAGAAAGTGACATATCTTAATGGATTAGGCATCAGTGGTCTGTTCTATTCCAATTATAATCATTTATATATTGTGTTATATTCTAAAATTGGGATATTCTTTGCATAATACTGACATGTATGCTATGTATGACATAAATTGTATTAATCACATTTAACTTTGACCATTGGTGAACATCCCTTTTACTCTGTAATAAACATATCAATAGTTTGCTATAAGATTTTGTATGTGTAGACTGCCCATTGGATGGTTTATGTGGTAATTTTGTTACCAACAAGATAAATACCATATATTCTTAAAACTAATCCACCCCCTTTTTACAGTTTCAGAGGGCTAAAAGATCAGATGCGGGTTAGATTCGCGGTTGTGAGCTGGATTTTTAAAGAATGATAGAGCTGCTGTATGTTCTGTAAGAATAATACAACAAAATAATTTATTATTTTATTTATTATTTATAATATTATATAATATTTATAAGTTATTATTCATCAGACTCGCCGTCATCACTCATAACTGTATCGTTATCCATCACCCAGTTACTATCATCTTTATCTTCACCATCATCCTCCCATAGAATGTCATCTTTGAATTCATCCAAAGCATTGCTTATGCAACGGATAATGGTTACAGCATTGGTAACATCCAATATTATTCAGTCAGTCTGCCTTGTAGGCAAGGGACGGTTGAAGGAAAGGTGCGGATTAGAACCGTGAACTAACTTTTTTTTCGTTTAACAAATTGGCAAAAACTAGTGCAGATTAGATTCAAGAATATACGGTATGTTTCTACTGCTCTGTTTAAATGATTAGCAGTCCTTCTTCATATTCACAAGGTTGTAGGTTCAAAACCCTTCCTATAGGCCACCTGTCCTTGCTCATGTTTTGTGGTTTTCCTCAGATCATCCAGCTAAATGCTTTAAAGTGTCATGAACTCTTACTACCACATGCTTTGACACTTACCCAAACATCATCTTATCATTTGATGCAACATAACCTTGACAATCAGAATTGGGTTATCCTAAACCAAAAATACAGTTAGTTTACTGGCTTGCGGAAAGCAGTAATTTTGTGTACTTGTAAATTAAATTGTAATCCTATAGTGTTGCTTAGGTAAGCTTGCAGTTTCAGCCACAGTATACATTTTGGTGTAATAAACATTCGTTTTCTTGAGCACATCAGAAATAGTCTTCTAAAATCTGTTATATTGTGTTTTACATATCCAGATTTTTCAACATTTTTTGCTGGTGTGTTTGTAATTATGGGGAAGTGTGCAGGAATAGTATTTATTTATTTATTTATGGCTTATTTAATGATGTTGTTAGTAGCTCAGACTATGTAGCATAAAGAGCAAGATTATTTATTGATCATGAATTTTAAAGGATAAGGAATGAAGTGATTATGATCTATTTTGAGACCCTTTCCTAGCTTTCTAGAATATTCTGCACTGCAATAAGGCATTTTAAAACTGTTTATGTGACTCTTTGGATAGGTTCTCAGGTTAACCTTTTAAAGCCTAGCGTTTTCTTTACATACCACCAGGTTTAACATTCAAATATTCTACATGGTGCTCGCTTTGCGTTGAGTGATTTGTATGTATCTCAGAACAGACAGCGACTTTTGCTTTATACGTCATTAACTGATTGGTTTTTTGTAACCGTGGTGGAAAGTGTTTACAGCGCGGTACGGACTGATTCCTTATATAAAGCAGATTATGCTTCGTCTTTAAAAGGTTATTCTGATATTTGCACATTTCTGATAATTTTTAAGTGTAAACTCATTTATATAGAATATCTTACTTCCTGGTGTATACCTCATTGTTTTATACGTCATTATAAATTGCAAATGTTTAGATGATTTTTTTTAATACAGTATACAGTAGTAGATGATAAGACTGCTTTCATTTATAGCTGTGTAATTGTGAAGTCTGATTTTATAAATACTGTAAGTTAACTTATTATCTCTGTAGTGACATACAGTATCCTCAGGATAAGCTCACAACAGCATTTACTGTCATATGATTCATCTTCTGTCATTTGTTTTCCATAATTGACAAATAATATTGTGTTATTCTCTCATGGAATGCTTTCAAACTCTGTCAAGCACTAATCTGTAATGTAAAGGTAAATAATATAAAGCTAACATGAAGTGTATGGCAGACAGACCAAACAGTAGTTCATACTGAATGTTGAAAGGTGGTTTGTTTACAGGAATTGGGTTTTGTGATGTCCAGGGTGTTTCTCAAATGAGTGTTCTAATTAGGTGTGAGTTTTTGTAAAACTATTGGTTTTATGTGTAAGAGACTTAGCAACAAAGTAGAATTTTTAGTGCACTTAATTACACAAAATGTTGTAAGTACTACTGTATGATGTTAGATTGGTGATTGGAACTAAATATATATTTTGTAATTGAATAATTCTAAAATATTTGCATATCCTTCAGGGGCATTATCACAATGATTACACATATAATCATGGAAGGAAATGCACTTGAAGTGTTCCATCAGACTATTCAACATGCCAAACAGAACTAATAGTAAACTGCGTGACATTTAGTTTTAAATGGAACTTGTTAAGTTATGAAACTGGAGCCATCCCAAAATGTCTGGTTTTTGTTGGTTCTACACTTCAGAGCCAACATCTAATTTGTCTGTGAATTTGATTTATCAACAACATTTTTTCAGGCTCTGAAAATGTAATCTTCTGGTATCCATATCAGTTTTTTCAAAATCTTACTGCCTGTTTGCAAGTGGGAATGAGTATTGTAAGATATGTATGAAGTCACATCAGTTTCCATTGTCCTCGGTTTTTCGTACTGCTTAGTTTTTCATAAAATGGGATGAAATTAAGTGAAACTTAGTTCATCCATTTTGATATTTCCAATCATTTCTATACTATTCATGTATGTTACAATGAAATACATATGTTAAAACAGTTTTGCTATTGGGCAGTCGGTGCAGCCACTCGCTACAGGCTGGACGGTCCGGGAATCGAGTCCTGGTAGGGGCAAGATTTTCCCCACCCATCAAGAGGGGCCCTGGGGCCCACCCAGCCTCATATACAATGGGTACCTGGTCTCTTTCCCCAGGATTAAGCGGCCGGGGCGTGGCGTTGACCACCCACCCCCATCTAGCGCCGAGGTTAAAGAAAGAGTAGAGCTATGCCTCTTCTGTCCCTCTGGACCTTCATGACCTGTTCACCTTTACCTATACCTTTATTTAAAGCAGGATACAGATTTGACACTCCATGTTGTCAGTGTACCAACTGCAGTAGACACCATTTCTTCTGTTCGTGATGATGCAGTAGTTTGTTAAAAAAAGAATCAGGTTCTTATGAGAATGATATATATATAGCAGAAGAATTTGTTTCTGTGAAGCAGGCCACATCTTGCATGCTATGGTCATGTGGAAAATTACTGCCAGATGTGGAGAAAATGCCATTCCAGTTGTTTCTTCCGCCGCCCCCCCCCCCCAAAAAAAAAATTGTGTTGATTTGTGTGTTCTGAGTTGCATTATTGTTACTTGTTTGCAGTCAGATGAGATATTAGAATGTGTATGTTCAAGGACGTACATGCCGTACCATTATATTGTAGGAAGGAATTATTTGAATATTGTGTCTGCCAGTATGGTGACTAGCATCACCATCCAGCTGAATATTCCAGAAATATACTGTTTTCTGCGCCTGCTGCTCGTTTTGTGAGTAGGTTCACTGTCATTTGTATCGTGATTAGCCTGCTTAACACACTGACTGCCTGGTGATTAAATGCAAGTTTTGACTTACGAGTCAACCAGTCATGACTGTACTGCAGTCACGCAAGTGGTTTTAGTATCAAAGAGAAATGTCTTTACCGACTTCCTGAAGTGGAGTCTTTGAGAGTGTAATCGTCACTCAGCCAACTAAAATATTCTGCACTGTCACTGAACCCAAGGGCTGGCTGCCTTGTTCACTTTTCCCCACCCCACTGAATTCAGTTTACACCCTTACAAACTCAGCGTTGTCTGTTACCTTCAGGTTTTCTTCTAAAAAATTTGCATATATCGTCTCTCCCATCCTAGATTTTTATCACCCTACTAATGTGTGGTAAAATGAAACAATTTATAATTTATGAAGCTTATCATTTATGTTATCCCGGTGGAGGCGAGATTTTCCTCACCCAACCAGACCGGCCCTGGGGCCCACCCAGGCCCCTCTAGAATGGGTACTGGGTCATTCCCGGGGGTAAAGTGGCCGGGGCATGATGTTGACCAGCCACCCTCATCTAGCGCCGAGGTTAAGGAAAGAGTAGACTATATATCTACTCCCCTCTCTGTGTCTTCATGTAGGTTATAGGGTGAAATTTACCTCATTTATCAATTATGTTGTAATTTCGTTTTTTCTCCATGCATGTTAAATGAATTTGTGTCACGGTATGCTAAGGTCACGGATGGCGAACACCACCAGATATGCAAGCCAACAGACGACATGCTGAATAAGCAGATGCAGACAACTGAAAAGGGGTAGTCCAACTTTTGGATTGAGTATGGGCTCGTAAGACCTACACGTTTGGTACATGAAAGTTTGCTTGGAAGAGGGGAAGTGGTTGAAAGGGTATTGTTGTTGCATTTTAAGCGCAGATAGTGTACGCTGTAACATGTGACTGTGCTCGAGAGAATTACGGAAGTGTTTAATGTCAGGATGTTAAAATATCTGTCCGACTCTGGTCTGTCATCACATTCGGACGGGCATACCTCCGTATGAGGCTTTTTTTTTTGTTTTGTAAAGAACGCACCGAAAGGCGGCATCGAAACCATCATTATGGCTTAGGTTTTGTATGACAGGTGGCCGGAATTATAAATCTACAGGTGAAGCGTAAGAAGACAAGCGGACGATAGGAAAACATTTTGATGTCGGAACTTGCATCACTTTAAGTGATGAACGTGAATTTTGTGTGAAACAGGGTGCTCATAAACCATCGTAATTGGTTCAGGTCGCTTGGTATTTTTAGGGGAGTGAAATACGGGGAAACAACGAACATGTACAGAATTTTGGTAGGGGTATTGCTGGACGCCCGGGGCACGCCGAGGCCGGAAGGTCACGGGTTCGATTCCCGATTAGGTCGTTGGGATTTTTCATTGCCTTAATCCTTCCGGACGCAATATGACGCTAGGGTCGACTGAGCCAGTAATAGAAATTAGTACCAGGCGTGAGAACTGCGCTCTTCTGGGCTATTACGCAGCGAGTAGTGATAATTCCTGACGGACGTTTCGGGACTAACTGTCGGTCCCGAAACGTCGGTAAGGAATTACCACTACCCGCTGTGTGATAGCCCAGAACAACGCAATTCTCACCTGCTTCGCGGCGGAAGCCTGAAATCACGCATAGTACAAGGGGTATCTCTTGGGGGGGGGGGGGGGTAAGGGGGCCGGGGCATAGGACTGACAACCTTGGCCCCTTCATTTACGGATAGTCTAGAAATACTGGGAGCCTCAACCTCCCGTGGCGCTAAGCGCCTGTCCGGGACTACACAGGGATTTCTTCCCCTCATTGGTGAACATCCGTGTAGATAGGGGGGATGTCATGTAACATTAAGAGGGGCCTTAGGCGGAGGTTGGTGAGGATCGAGGTGGATTAAACTGACTCATAATTTTGTGTTACAGTTCTTAATGTTGTATAGGCCGTGTACCTTGTTCGTATCACATTTTGTTGATCAACACTAACGCACCACTCCTTGTATACTCCATCGCGTTTCGGTGTTGACACCATCTTCAGGGAGCCCCATTTTACTGTACTTACTTACTTACTCACTCCACGGAGCAGAGTCCTTGAGAAGCTAACCGGTTTGCAGCTGGTCAAGAAATTCCCCGCATTTTATGGAACCCGAAGGTTCATTACCGCATTCACAAGTGCCCGCCACCTGTCACTATCCTGAGCAAGCTCGATCCAGTCCATGCCCCCACATCCAATTTCCTGAAGATCCATCTTAATAGTATCATCCCATCTACGCCTGGGTCTTCCAAGTGGTCTCTTTTCTTCAGGTTTCCCCACCAGAAACCTGTATACTCCTGTCCTCTCCCCCATACACGCTATATGTCCCGTCCATCTCATTAATCTCGATTTGATCACCCGAAAAATGTTGGGTGAGGAGTACAGATCATTAACCCTTTATCTGCTAACGTGGAGAATATGGTGAGCTCCTAATACTGTTAGGAAAGGGCAGATGGGATTTAACTCGGCATTTAAAGGGTTAAGCTCCTCACTATTTAGTTTCCTCCACTCCCCTGTTACCTCGTCCCTCTTAGGCCCAAATATTCTCCTCAACACCCTATTCTCAAACACCCTCAGCCTACGTTCCTCCCTCAACGTGAGCGACCAAGTGTCACACCCATACAAAACATCAGGCAAAAGTATACTTCTGTATATATTAATCTTTAAACTTTTGGATAGCAAACTGGAAGACAAAAAATTCTGCACCCATTTAACTAACAACCTTTAATTATCATAAAAGCTTTTGTGATAATTTGCGTTCTGTGTGGAAAACTGCGAGATTATATGGTGCGGACAGCAAGTGCTCGTACTCATATGGTGCGGACAACAAATGCTCGTACTCATTTGACGTGTTTCGAAGAACTTCAGTTAAACGGGGCTCCCTGAAGATGGTCAATGAACGCCGATAGATTTGGAGCTGTGATTAATATGCGATCTAGTGTACGTACGGTGGTGAATAAGTGTTGGTCAATAAAAGGTTGTATTAGTGGTGCTGAAACACTGGGTTTGCTGTCAGATTGTGCGTCAGTTTGGTCAAGTCGCTACACATTCTGATTTTCCAGGCTTTTTATATTTCGTAGACTGGTGGACGGCTGCTGACGTTTGGACTAAAATGTTACCCCTTTCCACCTCGAAAACGGAGATAGCAGGTTATGCTGAAGTGATATTTACCACCCACCAGACTACACGATGTCAGCAGCAGAAGACATCCTTAAATTTGAACCATCGTGGAATTTTCAAACCTCAAACAGTTACGTAGATAATTTGTGAAGCCTGCAGAAGAACGTTAATGCTTTGACTAAAGACAAAAATAAACCTGAATTGAGGTTAAAGATTTATTCCGCACCGCGCAGTAAACACCCTCCGTCTGGGGTATAAAAACCGTTCATTTAATGCTGTAGAGGGGACTAATCGCTGTTTTCAGAACCATACAAAACACAGAGAAGATATTCTGTGGGCAGAATGTAGATGAATGTTAAACCTAGTGGTATGTGTATTTACCAGTAGGCTGTAAAGGATTAATGAATGAAGTAACGCCCACGACGGGTGAAGCTTTACTTTCATTTGTTTCGTATTTACAGCCGGCTAGTTTACGAAGACAACAGCTGAGACACGTGATAATGTGCCGGTGCAGGTGGTGTTCCGTCATTCCCAGAGTAACAGCGGGAGTGGGGCCGCGCAATCTGCAGTATGGGAGCTTCTCATGTAAGTACCCAGTACATTTCACGTGTGGTGACTGGCTCACACGATTCATTGTGTCAGGTGGTTCATCCGCTGACAGCATTATTTGTATCTGTAATGTATAAACAGGTAATATGGCTGTTAATTTGCACATCATCGGAGCGTAGAAACACTTTAAAAATATCGAGACCTAGAGATGGTTTTGTGATGATTGCTCACAATTACTGGATCAGAAGAAGCAAGCGAATTTGCAGTGGTTGCAGAATCGAAGTAGTTTTTATAGTGATAATATGAGGAATGCACAACGCAAAAGTGTGGACTTTCAAGAAAGAAAAACAGGATATCTGAAAGAAAAGAGTGCGGGTGAAATAAACAGCAAGAAAGATAGCATTAGGAAGTTGTATAGTGGCATGAATGGTTTTGAGGAAGGACGCGAATATAAAATATGTTCGGTAAAAAAAAAAATATATAATGATGATCAGCTTATTTAGTTTCGTAATATTTTGAATAGGTGGCAAAATTACTTAATTTCCCTGTTCAGTAAATGTTATCAGGCGAGCTGGAGTCTGTAGGTCAACCCATTAGTGCCCGAGGGTAGGTTGTTGATGTCAAAATTTCTATTCAAAGTTCAAGATATAGGTCATTTTGTTTAATGAGAACTGATCGAATGAGCAGATACGATATTAAGCCATCGTGGTATCAAAAAAAAAAATGTTTATTCTGTTTGGAAGAATATCTATGCTAGTGGCGTTACATTCCTTTATACAGCATAAGAGAAGAATTGTTTGTGAAGTATTGTTGTTTATTAATTGCTTACGTTTCTGTCAAAAGAAGAAAAATGCGGGGAACAGTGTGCATTCCACCGTAATAGGTAAGCTACTGATGCGATAGGCGGTTTTCGGATTTTAGCAAACGTATGGAAATTCAGTGGGATTGTATAGCTGTTGTAGATTTTTATGGGCCCACTAACAAAAAGGGGCCGATTCCGGGAGCCGCTCGGTCTAAGGCGTGGGTCTGCGGGCCCTCGCTTGCTGGGACTGGGGGTTCGAATCCCGCCGAGGGTATGGGTTTCTGTGTCTCTTGCGACTGTTGTGTTTTGTGCAGGTAGAGGTCTCTGCGTCGAGCCTGTCACTCGTCCAGAGGAGAAAAGAAAGGATATTAAAAATAACGACTGTGACTCAGGGGAGAAATACTGTAGCATACTGCCAATAAATCTGACGTTCAGGTGATCGTGCATCGTGATAAATTCTTATAATAAAACCAAGTAGATGCACTAATTTCTCAAATTTATTTTTGGAATAAAACTCTACATGTTTCGGACAGTTCCTGTGTCCATCATCAGGAGTTTTGCACTATGCAACCAGCAATGGTATGTGTCATACAGGTTTGCTGACAGCTTGTGAGCAGGATCAGGACGGAACGTCCTGAACCGATATATACAGGGTGTTTCACGACTTGTGGACATTACTGCTGGAGGTGATTTCCTAGGTCTTTTAAAAAAAAAAGTTCATATAAACATGTGTCCGATTTTGGACGGTTACGGAGTTATGACCGCTTGAATCTTGGAATAGAAGGTAACGATTAATTGAAAATAAACGGAACAAAATAATAAACCAACATAATACATGATACATTTAAAGTATAAATGTAAAGTTAACTTCGTGAAATTACCTTTAATTTGAACTGATCTGTGCTTAAAGCTGGTTTTCGAAA
>Ga0131853_10017934_pt1 | contig 12892 bp, 13 predicted proteins | sample TergutLab28metaG_FD_92764 | JGI IMG/M metagenome (GOLD analysis project Ga0131853, IMG submission 92764) | Labiotermes labralis P1 segment gut microbial communities from Petit-Saut dam, French Guiana - Lab288 P1 (version 2) (version 2) | ecosystem: Host-associated > Arthropoda: Insects >...
GCCCGGTGCCCCACAAAAACAAAAACGCATTCTGCCCGTGCCCGGGGCAAAAAACACCCACCCCCCCCCAATAACGGCCCAAACCCCCCCCCCCCCCCCCCCCTCAACCCCGCCTCTTTCCCACACACACACACACCCACACTACTTGAGGTTTTCATGTACTAAGATATGGTTTTGTGTGAGGGATGTTGTGAAATTTGATAGATGATACCTTTCTTCTACCTTTAAGATGGGGCAGAAATGTCCTCTGAAGCATTAGGACCCACATATGGAGCTATGCAGTGTCACAATCCACAAGACCTTAATTTTAACAAATAATCCTACTACATAGACATTTTGAGATTTTGTCAGTGGTGGCTCTAAATATTGTAGTCAAGCCACAGTATGGGACCAATATTTTGGAGATGCACTGTTTGCTTCTTAAGCCTGAAGAAAAGCAACAAGTCCATTCACAACAATGGTACCCACCTAGCACACTGCATAATATTGCACGCCAGACGACCACAGTATGATATCCACAGCGCTTTGCAATTACCCTTCAGTTTACTAAAAAAATAATTATTAGTGTTGTATACAGTGTTAGAGTCAGGCTTAAGCTTTGCTTAAATCCTACATATTTAAGCAGACACGTTACATTCAATGAATCATCTCACAATAAAAAGGAGTTTATAAACTGAATCTACTGAAGCAGTGCCAAGCATATTTCCACCTAAATATATTATAACATCAGACAGTGCAACGTGCATGCATACTACACAACTATAATCTATATGAACATGCCTAAATACATGAGAAACATTATAGTTGCTAAAAGCCCATACTGTATGCAGCATGCCACTGACGAAGACAGCATAACTGCTTCATCCGTCTGTCGGCACAGGACTGGACTCGAAGAGCATTATACCAGTGTATCTCTCCTCCAGTATTACTCTAGAAACACCTTACTGCCTACCTGCAACGGCTTTCTCAGCTTGATGTCGGTCCCAACTAATGTACAGAGCTGTGAGCAGGAAGAAGAAGCCACCTATCACTTCAACAAAACATGTCATAAATAATGAATACTGCAATGCATGGAATTCAACAGCTGGATCATCAGTCACGTTTGATGAAACATTGGAAGGCAGTGACTGTGAGCTATTGGTCATGGCAGAGTATGAAATATCTGGAGGTTCTGATGTTGCTAACACAAGCTTCAGTGCTTCAGAGACCTGAAAGTAACAAAGTAAACAGCTGAGTACATTTCTACCAACAATACAAATGACAGGAAAAAAGAATGTAAATGATGTACTCTAGACACAGTACACAAAATGGCATCCAACAAATGTCATACACAATATGATATACTCTGTACTTAGTACACAAAATTCCCAACAGCAATGTTTAAAATTCCAAACTTACTTCTGACTTCTTAACTGATTTATGGCCATGAGAAAAGTGAGGTAAAGTGGCTGAAAATTGGAAATGCCTGAGAATATTGGCTAAAAGTCTTCCGTACCAAATTCTGAAACATATGTCCACTGGTTTAGGCACTGAAGCTAGTAATTACATGAAAATATCACAATAAATGATTGCTGTTCAACAGCGGTTCTACCTACAGTTACATTCAGGTAGTAACTGACTTTAAGGTCAGCCAGACAGTGAGTGAAGAGTGGTATCATGTGGCAAGGTGTGGTGTCATGTGGTGCTGTGTGGTGTAGTAAGGTGCAATGTGGTATCATGAGGGACAGTGTGGTGTGGTGTGGTGTGTGGCATAGTGTTGTATGGTGTGGTGTGATGTGCTATGGTTTGGTGTAATTTTGGAAACATCTACATCCCAAACTAACAACCTGAAAGCAATCAAATTTGCTGGCTGTAGACAGGTATACTTAGGCATGTGAGTCACAAATACATGCAACACAATTTTTATGAACCAAATGCATTTGCACCAAATGGGTTCAAAGAGAACTGAATCCTGAGCACAAAATTACCCAAATGGGACTTGATTTGGAACGCATTTGTAGCCATGTGGCTGAATGGGAAGACATGTTCAACAAGAGTGCTAACGTGATACGGGATGAATTCATCGTTTATGGGCTGAACCAAAATGCACATCCATGCAATGGAAGAATCCCGGTTCACCTGTAACCAAAAAGGTTTAAAAGTTCTACCATCAGCAGGCGAGGTGATGCTGAATATTTAAGGGGCTCTCAATGCATACTGTTTGCTCACTTTCTAAAGCCCACTGAAACTGTCAGTGCTACCATATTGCACACTGCAGTGGACACCAAGGGACTCAACAGAGAATGACCAAGGCTACAAAGAACAGAACTACTGCTTAATGTTTATATTATACCAACATATGCAAAAATAAGTAGTGTAAAATTAATATTATAAGTACTGAGACATGTTTCAGTGTTAATACACCATCTTCAGGGAGTTTACAGTTGTGTCAGCTAAAGTTATGAATTATTAAAATGATAAGATACAACACAGTAGTGAGTTATGATAAAATCTTGGTAAGTGTGGCTGCATATTTTATCGTAACGATATACTACCATACCCTATCTTATCATTTTAATAATTCATAACTTAGCTGACACAACTGTAAACTCCCTGAAGATGGTGTATTAACACCGAAACATGTCTGAGTACTTTTAATATTAATTTTACACTACTTATTTGTGCATATGTTGGTATAATATAAACAATAATTACTCAATATGCACACTATCAACATAAAAAAAAATAAAAAATAAAATAAAATACAAAAAAAGACCTGCTGCTCTTGCACAATAATGCAAGAACTCATGCAGGACATGCAACCCATAAGACAATTAAGGAACTCAGAAGTGAATGCTGAGACTGCCCGTCCCACAGCCTTGACGCTGCCCTGTGAAATTTTTACCTCTTTAGCCCAGTGAAAGAACACCAGTACACAGGCTGAACAGTTGCGGCTATGACAAGAGCTGACACACTTTTATACAGCTGTTCTCAGAAGTTGGTGAAGTGATGGGACAAGTGTATTAATGTTCTGGGAGACTGTGTAAAAAATTACATGGCGCGTCCTGGCTGCTGTCTTGCTAACTTCAACTTTGGATGCTGTTTGTGAGTTACTTTTTTGACTCTCCCCCATATTTCTATCCGAAACATTACAAACTTCATGTGAAAGCTATCTGCCATCTTTGAATGTCATCTGGAGAAGAATTTAGAAACTGCTGCACCTAACAGTGTGGATATTCTACACTATACAATGCCTGACCGCGACCAATAGAGTAAAAAAATGGCATTTACAAGTATTTCCATAATGCAAGGGACTAAGGTAATAAAACATACTAAATGCAGTTACGATGTATCAGTAATGCAACAGCATCATGATGCCACAGAACTTACCACTCCAACCAGATACGGGCTCCCAGCATCTCCAAGTGCATGTGAAATAAGTATTTGGAATGCCTCGGCTGTTGATCGTCTTACAGGTACAACAACATACTGCAACATAAAAAGTAATCATCTTGCTGTGTAATTGTATGTAGCACATTTATTGGACTGCATGAAACTGTTTTTGAGACAAACACATGGCTCACTCAGTACTGCATTACGTTATACTCTTCCAATGTATCACATAAGACTCATTTACAACACATGGAACTTACATACAAATACACACAGTACACCTGTGGGCTCGGAGAGAGTATGCAGTATAACAACTCACTATGGACTCAATGGTCCAGTGATTCAATCCCGGAGGAAGCGAGATTTTCCACACCCATCCAGAGAGGCGCTACGGCCCACCCACCCTCCTGTACAATGGGTCCTGGGTCTCTTGCCAGGGTGTGGCACTAACCACCCACCCTAATCTAGTGTGGAGGTTAATGAAAGAGTAAGACCTATACCTCTACTCCCCCTCTGGACCTTCATGGCCTCTAGGCTAAACTGTACCTTTACCTTTATACAGTACATCTACACATATTCACAATATGCTTTATTCTGTGGTACAATATTCTAAATTTGCCATAAAATATGGGTGTGTTTCACAGCTGTTTTAACAGCTCTCAAGAAGTACTAAAATACACAGAGAGCAGTTCATTATGAATTTGGCACCAAATATCCCTAAGGAAATAAATATTCTATGGGTGCTTACCAGAAGTATGTCAGCTACAATCGACCAGTTTAAATTGAGGAAGACCTCACCAAAAAACATAAATGCAAAACACGCACTTCTATTCACAGTGGCAAGGAGGGAAGCGGCGAAAAGCAGTGGGGAACTGACGAGAAGCCCGATGGCACAGATTATGGGATCTATGCGAGGATACCGAGATCGTAATCTCCGTGCCAACAGTGAGCCCAGTGGAACACCGATGAGTCCTGATATCATTGCAATGATGCCAAATGTATATGCGACCCTGCAAATATAATGTTACTTCTGTATCATCATATATTTAAAATAATCAGTGCTTACATCAGCTTTTATCACCCAGCACTTAAATCCCATTGCAGCTTCTGAAAGCCAGTACTTTCATTTGAAAACACCCATGCCTGCACCTGTGCAGGATAGCACTTTCCCTTTCCTCCATGAACAGACAGATTTAATGGGACACTGGTACACTGGATGATAAGGTTACACTAGGAAAATATACAATAAAACAATCTGTATAACAATGACAAGGCCTTACATAAAATTTAAGAGTAATTCATGATTAAATGCAAACAATACACAGGGTCTGAACATACACTGCAATGACACAACTTTTTCCCACACTAAACATTAAAATAACTTACTTCAGTATTTTCCCACATGGTTAACACATACTTTTCCTTGTAGTATGTTTTCCAATTTAACATAATTTCCTGCCTAAAGAGCATCAAAAATTCATGCTGCAATAAACTTTTCAAATCTTGAATATGCTTTTTTTTTTTTATGTTTTCTGCATCCTGCATTGTAATATAATTATACAATAACACCCAAAGAAATGTACATTTTATAAATTAATATTTTAATTTTCAATTTAGATGTCTTCTACATGTTTCAAGCCCAGGGGTTCATCTTCAGGAAGACGGCTGAATATGCAGTTATGGTATGGTACATTATATATGCATTGGTATAAGCAGTCTAGTAGGTAGAAGAGTGTGTTCCTGGAACAATGAAAGACTGCTTATACTGATGCATGTAAAATATACCATACCTTAACTACATATACAACCGTCTTCCTGAAGATGAACCCTCAGGTTCAAAACGTGGAAGACATCTAAATTAAAAATTAAAATGTTAATCAGAAAATGTGCAAGATATAAGGTTCTCACAGCAGAGTTGTTGATGATTCAGGTTTTCTGGGATGTGACACTATGTTGTTGGGTCAGTTGTTCCAGGCATTCTTTGGAAATGTCTCAGGAACCACTCACTGAATCCTCAACATCACAGCGCCTGGCGATGTGACACTGAGTAATCTAGTAAACAAATACAAACTTTAAGGCACAGGAAGTATGTGCCTTGAAACACAGTTATGTATCTACCAGACTACATGGCATCACACCCCAGAAAACGGTTTTCCTATTCACAGACATGAGTGGCGCAAGTCCCTTTTATAGCGACCATATGACAGTCCATATGTTCAGAGCATGCACGAGACTATGGTGACACCATAACACTAGAAGTACTGAAATAATTAAACTTTTCATTTATTATGTCAATATATAAATGTCAATATGTCGTAACAAATGTTTCAGTATTGGCAGTCATGGTGCCAACTTGTCATCAGTTCAAGCGTGAAAGAGCTTACTTGCAAAGCAATAAAAGAGTAGTGGGCATATAACAGTACTGTGTTAAACAAGGGAGAGGGTATTCATGAGAAAATGTTGCACATGATTCAAATGAGAGGAACTGAAGGGAAAGGAGTAAGAGCTATAGCTCGAGACTGAGAGATTGATGGTTCTTGGTAAACACTCCACACCTACTGGTAGAAGAGTTTTGACTAAGTGAAGTGAAGTGATTCAGATGAAGGAAATCATAAATATGGCACACTCTACTCATCTTAGTTATCAGATAACAGATCTATTTTGGGCCCAAGCATAGCAAAACATTGCAGAACATGTAACTTTCAGTACTTTCAGAAACTCTTAAGTGTAATCACACTACATGTATGACAGATGCACTTCAGACTCACTCCTCCTGCGTAGTATTCTCATATCCCTGCTGCAGTTTCAGACCTTGATACACAAATGTTGGACCCCACCAGGCCAGTGCTCCCGCAACAAATGAAACACATGTGAAACCAGCCGTTGATAGCATGTAACTCTTACTGAAATAAAATTTAAGTCACATTCAGACATCAAGCATGAGGGCCGTGTAACACCTGTTTGTGTGAAAAGAAACTGCTTTGTGAACAATAATAAAGAATGCTCTTTATTTTTTACCAACTTATGCACTTGTATATCAGTTAATATTAATGCTATTACATTAAAATATTAAAAGATAAACTATAAAATTATTTTAAAAAACTCCCACATGTTTCGGTTTACTTTATAAAACCATCTTCAGGGAGTCTCCTGTGCCTATTAAAGTTACTTGTTATCTGATATTACCATTGAGGTATGCTGGCAGCATGTCTTATTTCATATGTGATGGAGCTGGATATCATATTATGTGTATTCCTTGTGTTGGTTTCCTGTGTCTGTGTCTGTAGGTCATGGTATGACTCTTGTTTCGGTTTATTATGTTGTAGAGGGGGTTGATGTCGTTGACCTGCTGTTCTTTGACTAATAATCCGTGGTTGTGAAAAGTTTGTATGTATATGTTTTCCCAGCAACTCATCCGTGCCCCTTTGGTCATTCTTTTAGTAACTGTAGGGTTTCTTTTACAGGCCTGTATTCATGTCTATTTTGTAATATATGCATAGCATATGCTGATTGTGGACTGTTGTTTCTTATGTACCTTATGTGTTCCTTATATCTTGTAGCTACGGATCTGCCGGACTGGCCAATATATGCCATGTTACATTGCAACTTGTATATTCCACTGGGGTTTGTACTATTATTGGTTTCTCTGGATAGTTGCTGCTGAATAGTATTGGTTGTTCTGAATGCTATATTTATGTTGGTATCTTTGAACAGGTTGGTTACTCATCTGATTAATGGGCTGAAGTATGTGAATATTGTCCATTTTTTGTGTCCAGTTTGGTGCTCTTGTGTGTCTTTTTGCTGTATCCTGTTGCTGGGAAAACATATACATACAAACTTTTCACCACCACGGATTATTAGTCAAAGAACAGCAGGTCAATGACATCAACCCCCTCTACAACATAATAAACGAAACAAGAATCATACCACGACCTACAGATGCAGACACAGGAAACCAACACAAGGAATACACGTAATATGATATCCAGCTCCATCACATATGAAGTAAGACATGCTGCCAGCATACCTCAATGGTAATATCAGATAACAAGTAACTTTAATAGGCACAGGAGATTCCCTGAAGATGGTTTTATAAAGTAAACCGAAACATGTCGGAGTTTTTTTAAATAATTTTATAGTTTATCTTTTAATATTTTAATGTAATAGCATTAATATTAACTGATATACAAGTGCATAAGTTGGTGAAAAATAATGTGAATTGAATCAATATGCACAGTGCAACAGTGAAAGTGAAAATAATAAAGAACTCTACTGAGAGCACATGAACACATGCAAGTGCGCACATGCACGCACGCACACATACATGGGTGTGTGTGTGTGTGTGTATGTGTATATACATAGTGTACATAACTATATACAGTATACGTTTACATATGTTTGAGCCATGTCATCCCCGAGAATATCTGATATAATCTCGAATAACTGGGTACTATTAAGCAAGATTTCAGGCTTGTGCTGTGAAACAGAAGAGATATGAACTCTTCTGGAATATTATGTACTATATCGTGGGAATTCCTTACTGACGTTTCAGAAGAACTTATCAGTTCCATATTCAAGGATCAAGAAATCCTAGAAGAAAAGCAGCTTGTGACTGTAAGTTGTGTGTTCCAATTGTCGGTACATACCCACAATTGGAACATACACAAGATGCTCCAACGATATCGCTGATTTCAATATTGTACCAACATCAAGACAGACAACAGTTTTAATAATATTTTAACTTACCTATTTATAACCTACATTTTATACAAATATTGATGTAAACCCCCTGAGAATGACCCACAAGAAAGCTTTTAATTGTAAAAACTTTGTATTGTAATTTAGTGCATGTGTTGGCATATTCTTGAATTATGCTGTTACCTTCTTGGGTTAACAGTCCTGAACTGGCATTTCCCAACCTTTCCGTCCCTGCTGTAACCCCGCTGACTACCTGGGCAACCCCTCCTGGTCTCACTGACTGTCTTGTTACTGCATTTGCTGTTTTTAATATCCACATTTAACAAAAGTACTAATAATTACATAGCTGTCTATTCAAAATTAAAGTATCAGATTTTAGTATGGAACGTTTTAAAGCCAACACTCATTTTTTTAGCAGATCATTTAAACTGCAGTTTACTCACAGTGACAAACTGATAAGCCAGGGTTGCTAGCTGTGATGTGATACAGCTTTTGGAATAAGAAGAACCCTATATGGACGACCCACAAAAAGTTGGGGAATGCCACTCTCAGAATTTACTACAAAAAATGACAAGACAATATCTGTGTGACAAAGGGCACAGTGTTACAGGTGTGTTTCAGGCTCACTTTTTACAAAGTTCCCTAAGGTCACTGCTCCATGTGGTGGGTTCGAGCTCAGATCCTTCATTCCTTCCTCTCACAGGATCATGCATGACAAAGATGATCAGAAGGACAGCCAAAATACCCATCAATGGGGTTACACGCAGCCCCCACCTCCAAGATCCAGACAAATTTGCTGTCCCGGATCCAACAATATACCCCAGGCCACTGTAAAATAATAATAATAAAAAAGAATAAATCAAACATTGCAGAATATTACTGTACTACAAACAAAAACTACAACATGTGTAGTAAGAAACAAATATGCATGGGTGTAAAAAGTGATAAAAGATGAAATAAGGCACATTTATTATCAAGTAATGAATGTCCTGTCTCTTACCTGCCAACTGGTATGGCAAAATAGAAGAATGCAAGCATTTTTGATCTTGCGTCTTTTACATACATATCACTGATTATGGTTGGAGCTATGGTGGAATAGCTGGCTTCACCAATCCCCACAAGAGCTCTGAAGGTGATAAACCATCCATACGTCTGTTAACAAACATATTAATATGAAGAGAAGCAACAGAAGTGCTTCACTTGGTATGTGACTATGAGACAAGAGCAGGGAATTGCTTCACTTGCTGAGTGACTCTGAACTCCTTGAGAAGGCCCAGCTTCATTACATCCATAAACTCTGGGAATTTTGTTAATTTGTTTTAATGTTCTATTGCTGTTGGTAATACCAGCAGCCAATAAGAAGAACCGTGCAGTGCATGCGTGTTGAATGGGACACACTGCACTTGCGATAAAACTCTTTGGGCATATTGCATGCCTCAGTGTTCAGCCACCTGATGCTGGTTGTTGGACCAAGATAGTTTGACTCCTTTCAGTCGCCATGAAAGCGTCAGATTCCATATCATATTTTATTTAATGTCTCAGAACACACTGCAGTGGTGAGATCTTCTGAGCTGTCACACAACTAGCAAGCTAAGTGGCTATTGCAATCCCACAAAGGACTCTCCACTCCAAGTTCATACATACAGAATACTCAGTACAGAATTTAAGATACCTGTGAGGAGATGTAAGAGTTCTATTTAATTTCCAACACAATGCTGCAGTTACCATTTTTTATCTGATTAAAAGTAGTAGTAGTAGTAATAATAATAATAATAATAATAATACACTTCAACATGTGCAAGGAAAGAGGGGTAAAATTGGACAAAAAACACTGGTATGAACATGTGCCAAAATTAGTAGAAACAAGTCAAGGAAGCAAGGTAACCATACTGTGGAATCAACAAGTACAAACTGACAGAACTATCCCCAACAACAAACCAGACATTATAATCCGTGATAATGAAAAGAGAACATGTATGTTAATAGGCTTGCAATCTCAGGAGACAGAAATGTGATTAAAAAAGAAGCCGAGAAGATTCTAAAATATAAAGACCTTACAATATGAATACAGCGCATGTTGAATGTAAAAACAAAGGCGATACCAGTAATAATAGGGGCGACTGTAACTATTTCAAAGTCATTCAGAAAATACATGAGCAACATACCAGGAAAACGTGAAGTGAAGGAACTATAGAAAACAGCCATACTGGGCACTGCACACATACTTTGGGAAGTACTAATGTAAAAATACAATAGATTCAACACTGAAACTAACAATATAAGCACCATGAACAGTAACAACAGAAAAGCTGCAACACTGTATTCCCTAGGGACATAGTTTTTCTCAGGAATATAAGTATAAATACCCTGCATAAAGGAGATGATGATGATGATAAAAAAGACGTACATAAGTACAGACCTGCCTCGACTATCAAAAATTCATCAGCACATAATAAAGGTACAGTGTTTTGGTACCACACCTGTCCTATGGTCCCTTTGTCATATCATCACACAGTCTGGCAGGCAAGTCATAAATATTTCAGAGCAACCTGTTTGTTCCATCTTCAGGATAGAAAACCCATATGCAAAACTTCATTTGTTACAAATACCTCATACATTACCAAACCTAACATACTGTACATAACAAACAAAAAATCTTTATGACATTGTGGATGGGAAACCTTTTGTGGATAGTAGCCATTCAGAAATTCAGTTAAGGTGGGTGGCCTTACTGGCATGAGGATGTGAATAAGTGTAAGGAGCTTGCTATGACAAACATTAAACTTTTAAAAGAAAAAATTATCTACACTGTATGTAGGACCAGCAACTCATATGCACAACTCACTTGCATGAATGAGCCAAGTAAAGTTGTAACGCTCCACAGTAAAACTCCAAAGGCCATGATCCATCTGCGGCTGTATCGATCACCAAGGTATCCAAACAGCGGTGCAAATATCATGTAACTTAACACAAAAGCTGTTTGGAGGAGACCTCCCAGGTCATTACCAATTTGAAATTCAGATTGTACATCTTTCAAAATTCCTGAAAAAAAAAAATAAAATCAGTAAAAACAGCCACTAACATGTTATCCTGAAAGTCTGGAATGTGACACTTCAGATATGACTACTTCTTGCACATTAGTTCTTTGAACTTTTAATTTTGTGTACACTGCTAATGTTACATCATCAGCACAATCTAATCTATCACTGTCACTGTATGTAAGGTACGATGCATGAGAAGGTTCAGTGGCAGGTTGATACATCATGGTACTGAGAATTTCAGATGCCATGAAGGGCAGGAAATGTTACTACCTGCGCCAACATCAGCTTCTCATGTAGGGCATTGCGCTATGGAGCTAGCTAATTGGCCGAAAATGACTGCTTCCTTTTCAAAATTGCTTAAATTCAAGTTCATATATTCCTCATGTATGACGCAGACTAAATAAAAAAAACACCAACTATATTTATCTTTCTGTGTGGTGATCCAATCTTACACAAAATTAATACCTCCATACCCACACTTTAAGTACGTACGTTGACTGTTACATTCAGACGAGCACATGAGACCAGCGACATAGCTTGAACATTGTGACTGTTCACATACTTGACAGTTATTAAAGCAATTAAAATGTCACAGGACTAGGTCAGGAGAGTTCTTCTTAATTGTACACACTAAATGTAGGTTAAAGGTTATTCAGCTGGGTCACGGATGCAGCGAGATAAGCGTACCACCGCCATCACTGCCGTCCATTTACGCTGTTGCGAACTTGTAACTGTCTGCAACTGCGGTTACTAATTTCTTATTCTTCTGCCAATTTTGAAAGCTCAAATCCCAGTGTGTCCCATAGGCCAAATTAAAACACTATATCATTTTAGAGAACATTCTTGTTCATACTGCCGGCTAAAAGAACATATCATGTAACACAAGGAAACGCATGATCAAGCACATTCTTACAACTTAAGCATTTAATATCTTTGCGATGACATCTCGTTGTGATACATGAACAGCAGAAAGGAAGCAAAGACCGTCGGTAACAATTTAACCTTAATCAGTTTTGTCACAATTGTTATAATTTAGAAACATGAACTTAAAAAGCTATTTGTATCCCACGAAGTTTATTTAGGATACACTGCAGAACTTCCCTTTCATGCTCGAAGTACTGGAAAACAATTTTAATATTTTCACATGAAGTAAGTTTTTTTTTTTTTATATTTTAATATACTAATGCACAACCTTATCTCTATCTAGTTTCGGTTTGTATAACTGCAATTTTTGTAAAGCTGAGATCTCAGCTACCTGAAAAAGTACCACTTCAATGGGCTGTATTTAAATTATTTCTCTTCATGTATTTTTAATTGCCTGACGATGGCTTCTCCAAAGACCGAAATACGTAGTAACGAACAGAATTTGTAAACTTTAAGTTGTAACTGGCGGTGTGTCCTTTATGCTGTTTCGCTTTTAATTTTCCCGGTAACTCGAAGCTTGACACTAACTTATGTAAATATTTAAACTTCTCGCTTTCTTTTCTTGAAGTCAGTTCGTGGGCTGTCGCTGCCAGCTGGTGGACATCACTGTGCCTAACAACTTGGATTAGTCTTGCGCGCATGCCGGCAGCGCAGCGCTCACACACTCCAATTTGCAGTGAGTCGGGGTCCACGCGCTTTTGTTCAGTGTACTTACTTACTTACTCCATGGTGCCGAGTCCTTCTTGAGAAGCTAACTGGTTTGCAGCTAGTAAAGAAATTCCCCGCATTTCATGGAACCCGAAGGTTCATTACCGTACTCACAAGCGTCCGCCACCTATCCCTATCCTGGGCCAACC
>Ga0131853_10017935_pt1 | contig 12891 bp, 4 predicted proteins | sample TergutLab28metaG_FD_92764 | JGI IMG/M metagenome (GOLD analysis project Ga0131853, IMG submission 92764) | Labiotermes labralis P1 segment gut microbial communities from Petit-Saut dam, French Guiana - Lab288 P1 (version 2) (version 2) | ecosystem: Host-associated > Arthropoda: Insects >...
TATATATATATACATATATATAAAATTCCTTTACTTTCTGAATTCTCCTCATATCTTCCTATATATATAGGAAGATATGTGGGGAATTCAGAAAGTAAGGGAATTTTTTCTATTAAGGTCACACAATAAGATATTTACTGTCATATTCCGAAGCATTTAAGATGGAGCTTAGGGACATAAGTTATGATGATGCAAAGTGGATGGAACCTTCTCAGAACTGTGTCCAGCAGTGGACCCTTGGGTTCTTCTGACAGTGTTAGAGGATCATATAATACCGTGGCCATAGTGTTTTATGAAATGGATTTTAGTGGCTGTTGTAATATCTCTTCCAGTTGATGCATGCATGTAAAGAAAAGCTCATGGAAGCATGAATATCACAGTAGGAAGCACACAGCTTTATTAGAATAGTACCATGCTAAATAGGGTAATATTGGTGTTTCGTATTCTCACTGTGATTTTTTTGCTGTATCTCTACAGTACAGATAGTTGTAAAAGTTTGAGATAGTTCCTTAGTTAGAGGTTGTGTCAGAGGATGCTGTTTTTTAGTCAAACAGTTCTGGACAGATGTTGTTGGAAAGTATGGGAGGTTATAATACCCAACATCAACATTTTGATAGCTATCTTATGTATACAGTGAGGTCTTCATTGTAACATCACGTACTATTGGAAGAAGCATCCAATGTTGATGAAGAACCTGCTGCAGCCATGTTCAAGGTAACTGAAGGTGGAGGCATTAGGTTTCCCTGACACATTGGAAGGTCCTCTCTGTATTACAAGATGTAACATCCCAAAGGACTGCTTTGTTACTTTACAGTTCAGAAAGTATTCACAGAAATTAGTTTTTCCAGAACTTACCACCAAAATCTGGTCCCTGTTCTAGGCCCATTTTACCTTGTCATGAAACACACTGGGTCAGAAAATATTTGCATGCCAAATATGAAGGGAAAACAGCACAGAATTAAAATATTCGTATATTTGATTATGATGACTCGATTACTAAACAATTCTTAAAACCCTCTTTTTATCTCCAAGTTTCACTTTTGTTCAGTAAAGTGACACTGTCTTTAGTTGCTTAACATGCATTCCAGGATCCAGTCACTGGCACTGGATAGATAATAGCATTGTACAGGATTAGAAAACTGGAGAACCATTTTTGAGAATATACTGATACAAAAGACTGGCCAGTTTCTGTTGGACACTGATACCTGTTTCAGATGATGACACATATGCCGGAGACCCTACTGAGTCACAGATTCATCCCAGATCTGAAGAGTACAACCTACAGCAGTATCAACAGTACCAACCTCAATCCAGCCAGCACCAGTATGAACTTCAGCCAAGCCAACAGCAATATCAGTCTGAGCCCAGTCAACAGCAATACCAACCCGAAACCAACCAACAGCAGTACCAGCTTGAACCAAACCACTATCAGTACAAATGTGAATCTAATGAACCAGCCACCAGTGAGGCTCTCAAGGCCGAGAAGTCACTACCCCCACCTCAGCCTCAGTCTGCGGAGGCATGAGATAGTGGACCCACTGCCACCACCACCACCACCTCCTCCACTCACATTAGAAGATCTGGCTACTGACAGCGATTCGTGAGACTTGCCGTCTGCACAGCTTGGTATCTTCAGAACAATGTCATTGTTACAGCAGTGCGGCTTCCTTTAGCATGCATTCATGGAGGTAGGATCAACATTCCTGCATGCTGCACATAAAAGAAGCTCTTGTGCTCTCATGAGGTTGTGCTGCCTGCAGGATCATTATATGACCCTTTCAGACCCTGGACATGTAGTGCCTAAACTTCTGAAGCCCACACTGCCTATATTAACAGCTCTGTTTACAAGAGTTCAGTTCTGAAACAAGACTTCATAAGAAGATGCAGGCTATTTAGGTACAAGGGGATTGGTTTAATAATTTTATGTAGTGTGCAGAGCAGCTTGGATAGCTTAGTCAGTAAAGTAACTGGCTAGGGGTTGGACAACTGAGTAACGGGAATTTGAAATCCCGTGATGGGCAAGAGATTTTTTCTTCTCCACAGCATCCAGACTGTCTCTGGGAACCATGGAGCCTAATGCTGAATGGGTACTGGCAGAAAAGTGGCTTGGACATGAAGCTTACCACTCACCTCCACCTACTTCACCTATATGCCTTCATGGCACGCAGAAGGACAACTTTACTTTTGTTTTATGTTGTTACCTAGAGTTGTATTATTCAGGAATTCATAACTCCAAAAGAAATTGTTATACCTGTTTGCAAGGGTCTGAGAGGGCTAGAGGAAAAACCAGTCTTACAGCTCATGTGCTTTCTATAATTTTACTTCTTTTGATCATGAACACAAATACTGTTAAGGTGTTTCGCATATCAGATCAGTGTATATAGTGTACTATATTACAGTAATGAGTGTGAAACATCAGTTGATTTTGTCTAAACAAAAGACACCTCATGACACAAGCAGTTTCAGTGGGACAATTGGGGCCTGGGAGACTCAACTGTGTTGGTCATACAAAATCAAAGAAATTGGTGGCTTTGAATAATTTCAAATGTTTTAACAAGTAAGTACCAGTATTTGTAATTCCGTAAGAATGTGATACGAGGGGGTGCTGATAAGTCCTTAGCCTGACCAGGAAGGAAACCAGCTACAGTAACCAAACTCAGGATTTATTCAGCATACTCCCCACAAAGCTCAATACAATTCTTAGCCCGCTGCTGTAACTTTTGCAAGCCACTCAAAAAAAAATTCAGAAGGTTGTTCATCCAACCAGGTCTCCACGGCAACAATGACCTCCACGTCGGACAAAAAATGGCGACCATTCAATTGTTTTTTCAGTCCAGGGAACAGGTGGTAGTCCGACGGGGCCAGATCCAGAGAATAGGGTGGGTGATCAAGACATGGAAGCCCAGGTAGGCCAGTTTCTTCTGTGTTACAAGTGCCTGGTGAGCCAGGGCATTGTCATGCAAGAACAAGACCCCCTTGGTGAACTTCCCACAGCGTTTTTCTTTCAAAATGTCCTTCAGTTGCACCAGCAGAGATGAGTAATACTCCACGTTCATAGTTTGGCCGTTTGGAAGATAATCAATAGGAGGTTGCCATCTTGATCCCAAAAAATCAAGGCGAGAACTTTTCCAGCGGATTTTTGCACTCAGAATATTTTGGGACGGGGTGAGCCGCTATGCCGCCACTCCGCTCACGTGAGATGCCCAGTTGCTCAGCTATAGATTTAGCTGAAATCCGGTGATCTTCCAAGATTAGTTCGTGAATTTGATCAATAATCTCCGCGGGGGGGGGTCACTATTTTTGGGTTGTCCAGGACGAGATGCATCACAGGTGGAAAAATTACCACGTTTAAACTGGGCCACCCATCTTTTGACGGTGGCATACGATGGTGCATGTTCCCCTAATGTTTCTATCAGAATGGCATGAATTTCCTTCAGCGCCTTGCCTTGCAGGAAAAAAAAACTTGATGACAGCTCATGTCTCCATGTTGTTGAAATCGCGTGTCACCTCACATGCTTCCTTTCAGCCTCTGTAGCAAGAAAATACTTGCAATTCTGCACATAAACAAACCCCTTTTTCCAGTGACACTACCGATTCCATCCTACAACACTGGGAAGTAGGTCAGGCTAAGGAATTATTGGCACTCCCTTGTAGAGTTGTACCTGATGAGTCAGTTTAAAGCAGGGACATACAGACTTCAAAATGACGGTTAACATCTCTGATTCTCCTCATAAGTTTAATGTCAGAAGAAACATGCCTCTTGACATTTCCTGTGTACATATATGAACACCAATTTTAATGGATTTTCATAAATCATATAACACTCTTTTATAAAATGTATTGCTGAAACTTAGCTCTTGCTTGATTTCAGGCTGGTATCACTGTCAGTAACAGCTCTGCAAGGTAGTAAATTGTCTGTGACAATGTGAAATTACATATTAACATACTGTCTTGAAAATGGAATTTCTCAACATATTCATACTCAGACATTGTTATGCTTGCTTCAGCCAGCAACTTTGAAGTACATATTGCAATGCATATTCTTCTAATGGGTATAAAATTTGACACATTTTGTACAAAATTTATCATCTTTGAATGTAGTTGAAAGAAATGCTCTTCTTTGTATAGAGGCATCTGTTCTTGTAGCTGCCATAATGCTTGAGAAAAGTGAAGTCGCTAAATTTATTTTTCCTTCCTTTGTAGCTTGATCAGATAATTGTTGTTGCTCACATTGCATAATGTGCCAGCTTTCTGTAGAGCTATTAGCTGGAGATATGTTATAAAAGTGTGTACGCACTTTTGAAGTCTAGCACCTTACAAATACTATGCTGCTGTTGCTTGCTATCACAGGACTCATAGAAGTGGGCACCTACCCTTCTGCTGTGAATTAAAAACAAAATCCAAATGCAAAATGAGCCATTTTGAACAACTGGACAATCAGAATACATGAATTCCTAAATTATTACTTTGCAGTTTCAATGATTGCTGTCAGAGTTTCATGACATTTGATACTGGGACTCCTTAGGTCTCAAGGCAATTAACACAAAATTAATTTTTAAGTACATTCTGCAACTCTTTGATTTGAAAGATGGATGGACTGGTAACTTCTGTGTCTTTTTCATGTGACAATGTAAAATACTTTATGTATGATAACAAGTTCAAAGATACATCAGTCACAAGTTGTAAAATTTGGATGTTCAAATGTCTCGCTTTCACGTTATGTTTTTTCTTATGGTGGGACCTTGATATACTTCATGAAACTGATGTAGTACACAGTATTATAAAAGACAGTAGTTCCCAGACCCCAATAATTATACTCACAATTTTTCTAATTAAATGATCTCACTTCTGTTAGGAGTCCAGTGTTTTCTAGCAAATGTATATTTCAAAGCAATTACTAGAACACACAGGTTGGATTTGTACAGTGCAAGGTAGGTCAGTCTCTAAATACATGTTGAAGATTGACTGAATTGAGCAGTAAGGTGATATTTCTGTTGTCAGATTGAAGCACTGCTTTGCAGATATTTATCACTGTGTTAGAGTTGCTTACTCATTATATGATAGCAATGTGACACAAACCACAGAGAGGGATCCATGTTCAGATGGCATGCAGATATCTCACCATTTGGATCTGGACTTGCGTCTCATCATTACCTTTGGAAATTTTGGTACACTAAATTAGTTTTTGTCTGTGTTCTCATATGTAGCATTGTGAATTTACAGTGTATGGTAAATAATTGAAGTATGTGATACAGTATCATTATATAACCAAATAATTAAGCATGTTTTGTCACCCATGTTTGGCTCATTGGTATTGTAGATGCAAGTGAATCTTATTAGTAGAGCTGACTGCACTTGTGATGTAAACACTGTTTATAAACCACATATAGTAATAGGCATGAGTTGAATAGTAACTGTTGGGAGTGAACACAATACATTCCTGTCACCTGCTTTCACTTTAAATTTGTAACTGTACTCTTTATGCAAAATTGTGACCACTTGCTTTATATTGGTGTTAAAATACTGTTCAGGAAATTAGCTGCCATGTCTGGGGTTTTGATTACTTTTCTCCATATCAGCATATTGTACTTAGTAACAGCCTGTGTGTCTTCTAACTTGCCCATCCACAGTCGCCTGAAGTTTCACAGTTCATGCTAAATAAACCTGTGCAGTTGACAAAGTCGTCAAGCAAACCAAGAATGATAGTACAGCTGAAAGAATATTCAGTTTGGGACTTTGAAACAGTGCTTCAGCATGCAGTATAATAATGAAGTGATTTTTGGAAATCATACTTGTTACCCGTTTTGTGGTTAGCAGTTCATTTAACTTGATTCACCAGATATGAATGAATAGCACCTGGCCTGTCTGCAGTTGCATTGACTGTTGTCTACTTAATCTGCAGTACTTGAATGCAAACATCTGCAGCAATACTAGAGCCCTAATATTTATCTATTATATTATCTTGTTGGGCAACAAAGGGCAAGACAGTGAGTTCAACACAGAGTTTGTGTGAAGCAAGCAAGCACAATCAGTACCAGCTGATACTTCCTACTGGGCTGTTCATCATCTCGCATGTCAAGTTCTCCTGCAAGAGAAATTTATTTTCTCTAGATGCTGCCATTCTTTATGTGGCCACACCAGTAACTGTTATCTTAAATGCAAGTAACACATTTTATTATTTTGCTGCTTCTAATAGTGTTTACAATGTTCTTACTCTTCATTTTTCACTTCAGAATGGTTGGAGAAGTGTTCTCTGCAAGTCTTGAAAATTAATGATTGCTGTATAATGAAAAACATTAAATTGTTTAAAATACATAGTGTTTGACAGATCCTACTGCTTCACTCATCCTGAACCAATATCCTGTTCATGGCCAGCATGCTCTCTACTTCTGCAGCTGTATCCATTCTGTTCTACTTCCCTTCAACATTTCTTTTTGTATTTGCCTTCAGACTTTGGAATGGCCATTAATTTTTATTTGCTGATTACCCAGGGCAATTTCTATGTGAGAGATTACCAATGAGTTGCTTGCTTATCTGCACGTCTGATGTGGTGGAAACAACCTTGAAGGTTAATGTATCAGAACTCAAGAGTGTTATTTTGTCACTGTGCGTTGGTTATAAATTTAATGAGTGGGTAAATGTTTAAGATCTTGATGTAGAACCATATTAAATGTGTGAAACACATCTTGAAATTTTCGTGCTTGTTAGGTGGGCATTCCTTTGAAGCTGGAAACATATTAAAAGGGCAACATTATGTGTTAAAACACATGGAAATATTTTATCATCATCTTCAAATCCTTTTACTCCTTGTGGAGCATAGGGCATCCATGAAGAGCTACCAGGCATTGCTTGTCTCCAGCTATCCCCTTGCCCTCATTCCATGATTTCTTGTGCTTCTTATCTCATCCTCTATTGTCCTTTACCACGTTCTCTTCGGCCTACCTCTCCTTCTGTATCCCTGAGGATTCCAATCTAATGATGTTTTCTCTGTTGCTCCTGTTTCTTTACGTAATGTGTGTCCAATCCAGTTCCATTTTCTTCTTTTTATGTGATTTTCTATTGACTTCTGATGGGTGATTCTCCACAGTTCTTCGTTCATAATCTTATCAGTCCATTTTATGTTCATTATTCATCTTAAGCATTTATTTACAAATATCTGTAGTCTTCTTGTTATCTGGTTGGTAGTTTTCCAAGTTTCACAAGCAAATAATAATACTGATTTTACATTTGTACTGAATATTCGTATTTTAACTTCTTTTGATATGTTGAGATTTCTCCACACAGAATACAGCTGAACAAATAAACAAATGGTATTAAATTATTCTAACTTCATATTTTAAGGGAAGGGGGTCTTTTAAAGCAGGTTTTTCTGTACCTCGAACATATATGATTATAAAAACTTATGGACTGTACATTAAATAGTACTAGCTTCAATCCCACCTCATGGGTTAATATGGCCACCATGTTGATAATTTTGATGGCAGTAATTTAGGTAGTACCAGGCTGGAAAGATCTGCAGTGACATTAGTTTCACACTGACTTTACAGAAAGCATTCAGAAATAGTTACCATACTAATGTCTGGAATTTCAATAAGACAACAGGACTGATAACAAAGGTCATTAATTGGGTTCCAAACATGAAACTTTGTCCCTCTGGAATCCACAAGGGGAAGAGTTTTTGCTGTAAGTAGCTCAGCATAAAATTACAGATTTATTGAACATTAAAATTTGCCATACATTTTAAAGTATCATAAGAATAGCTATACAAAGACAAAAATAATACAGAAATATTTAATACTTACAAAACAGATCCTGGCCTTGATAAATATGGAACCTTTGACACAGTAAAGATGGATTCAAGTTACAAGCTGAGAGATGCTAACAGAAGTGCAATGTTGAAGCTCTTGAAATATCAAAATTTCATGTTAATGAACAGTTAGTCCCAAGAATTTCAGCCTTGTCCTAGCAATTTAGTTGTCATTTAGCATGGTAAATATAAGGTGAAAAATAAAACCATCCTAATGCAACATAAATTCAGTGTGCAGCAACTACATCATCAAAATAATGTGTGGATTTACTAAAGTCAGGTGACAAGCTGAGAGATGTTAACAGAAGTGCAATGTTGGAACTCTTGAAATATCAAGATTTCACTTTGATGAAAGGTCCATAGACCATGATCTCAGTCTGTAAAAAGAAAAAGATCAAACTAATGTGTATAATTAAAACAATAATGAGCAAAAAATCACCAACAAATTTTTGCTTCAATCGCTATGTTCACAACAATGCCAAGCATCCACAGTAGTCAAATTAAGGTAGAGGTACAACACTTCTGTCTCTTTAGGACTTATATGTTAACACAACTGTTAATGATATTTTGAGCATTAAAATACATTCAACATAGGATTACCTATGCATAGCCAATACAATTCAGGAGATACCCTATGTTTTCTATAGGAACCTGACTGTATCAGCAAAGAGCAATATTTTACTCGTGTCCCATAAATTAACTTTATGGTGAGTAATCTGCCCAAGGAACTTGCTGCTAAAGCCACATACAGATTAAAGGATTGATAGTTATGCTATAAACAGATATTTAACATGAAACACCTCACCAGATAAAACACAAAGCATGTCACTATCAGGGGTTTCTCACTGAACCTGTGACTTTACATATTGACTTACACACAGAAAGAATACTTCTCGTAAATATATTTAGTACATGGCCTGTCAGAGACACAAATTCTTATGCCTGATGAGTCTGAGCTGGAGAGCCACTTACAACTGAAGACAATGTCCAAATGTAACTTGTGAAAATCAGGGATGTGGGAATGAAAAATTCAAAGAAAGAAATAATGCCAGACTAGAGCCACGCATCACCAGAAATAGATCTGAGCATGTCAAACGGGAACATGTACAATGGCTGTATGTTACCACTGTGTTGGCAAAAGTTGTACATCGCCACCTTTCAAAATGTGATTCACTTGACAACTTTTCATGTCAACTTTGGACAGCATTCAAGAGGCATCTGAAGCTGGCAACATATGCAGAGCAATGATTGGTGACTGAATTTTCCTCTTTACATCATTTTAGATGAAAATAAAATTGGTACAAAAATTCCCAATATGTCCTACAATAATCAGGCAGACTTGGAGAAATCTTGTGAATCCATGCATGTTTGATGTTTGTGTTGCATGGTGGTACAGGGGACAGAAGCAAAAGACACAGTGATTTAGGCTCCACTGACAACAGTACTGCTACAACTTTATGCAAAACAGTTTACCAGTTTTATCAGTAAAGCAGTGTCCTACACCCACACTTTTAACCCTTCAGCTGTGAAACACTACTGATAATGGTAAGACAAATTTGCATGCTGACAGTCAACAGCAATGGAATGTTCAAGTGGCACAGTGCAATGTAGCATTTCTTGAATACCCTATGTACTGTTTGTAACACTATTCATTTCTAAGCACCACATTAACTTTTACAACATCCTCCTCCTTTCGCATGCCCACATGAGTACTAATGAGTGATAAAGATCATTCACAGCTAATGAAAAAAAGTGGAATTAATGAAAGAGGCAGAACTCATAACCAGACCCAAATAATGACTTCAGCATCAACTACATTAGACTGGTGGAAGAACGATGTTGGACAGGGATGGCAGTTGCAAGGTTTTTTTGTGGCCAAAAAGTGATATGTTCTGAAACAGACGAAACAATTGTGGCAGTTCTGGTATGCAGGATCAACAGAAACTGGCCTCTTAAAAGGCTCAGCATTGCTGAAGGACACAAAATCTAAGCTTTCAGGGCAAGTCAGTGATGGATAGTTATTTATTCTTTTCACAAGGCACAAATTTACATGTCTTCCAGTGACAAGTGTCAGAACCTGGAACAGATGAGGCAATAGTGGAAGTAAACTATAACACACAGAAATTTCAAGAGACTGTATATTATATTATTCAAGGACATAAGAGTATTTAAGAAAATAAAGAATATTTGCAGACAGAGGTTTGTTCCACAGTATGACTCAGGACAGCTGTGTTGCTGACAATGGTATACCATTACCCAAATTGAGATACATCAAACATTGCACACTTTGTTAGCAGTATGAAGGCAGCAAGGTACACCTCTCAACGACAGACTTAACATAATATCACTGGTAATCCTCCAACTCAAGGTCAAAGTCCTCTTCATCAAACAAAACTTCATCCAACACTGAAAGCAAGTGTGAACAGCCTTATTAGGTTCAATGTTCATTTTACAGTTGCATTTGTATCTGTACATCAGTCAATGATGTCTTTACTGTAAACACATGATGATGTGGGTGAGATTAAATTTCTGTACTTGCATAAGTAAAACCATCAAATACAACTTATGGCTTATAAGGTTGGCAAACAAGCAGGATGAGGCAAGCAGGGCACAGTACATGACATACCCAACTAGTGTGAAGGAAATGTTTTTAGCTGGTTGACCTCAAGATACATGATATACAGGTGGGAACACATTATTCACATAGAAATTAGAGAAATAGGTTCAGAGAGTATTAAATAGCTTCATATTGGGTCTTATGGAAATCCTGACAAAGCTGCAATATATGAATGTGTTTAATACTTGAATATCTGGTGATACTGTACACTAACCTTTGAACACATTCTCCAATCGCTTCAAGTTTTTCAGCGTTCCTGATAACTCTTTGGATGGACTTTTGGTTTGTGGCGAGCTGGGGTTTGCAGAATTTTCCAGCGCCTCAATCACAGCACTCAGTCTGCCTGCCCGCTCACTGTCCTCCTCATACAGGTATCTGTGTCACACCATAAACTGCTCACTCACACATGAAATGTCTACAGTTGATGACTGTACAAGAGCTTGTTAATGGCAAGTAGTGGTGAAACTGCTTAGAAACAGTGATTTTACCTTTGCCATTATTACACAAACAGCACATAATCTTCAGATAAGTGTCTACTATGGCCTCATATATCCAACTAAGTCTCTATGCCACTACCAGAGGTGGGGAAACTAATTATATAAGTGCTTGCACCAGCACCTGACAAGACAATGATGCAAATGGTGACAGACAGTGAAGTTCCTGTACTTACATGTGTATGCTTAGCACTACTACTAGATAATAAACCTTATTTTTTTCAGAGTACCTTCCTGTTAACCATTAACCCTATAAAGCCAAACGACTTCTAAAGACATTGCGTAGTTGAGCCCTTTCAATTGCCAAATGACATAAAGACACTGCAAACAGTGTGTCAAATTTTGGATAAATTTTGTTCACTCCTATTCGATAAACTGCTGTGGCTTGCTAAGCTGCAGGACCCTTGAAGGTTAGGGTTTCTGTATGGAGCCAGAATGTACCCCCTCTGCCTCCTAAACCCTCCACAAACCCCAATTTATAAGTCGGCACAGGGCAACTGCGCATTTTGTCCCAGCTGACTAATATGGTTTAGACACTGAAAGTTGGAAAAGTGTATGTAGTCAAACACAACTGTGTCACATGAGGTGTATTTAATGACTATATAATGGACAACTACATGTTTTGGCCTGTACTGGCCATCTTCAGGTTGTCTTAGGGGAACTTAGGATCTTACTATAAGCATGCACGCACACGTGGTGTAGAGATCTCTACATACGGGCCTTATTAGCAAAAACAAAAACAAAAACAGGAATCTAATAAAAATAACACAAAACAAAAACAGATACAGAAAAATAAAACTATTGTGGGGGTGTGCTCGGCAGGTATGAAGTTCTGTAGTCATGCGGAGGCCTGTTCATTGTCCTTCTCCTCAAATATGCTGCATTGTGGGAGGCTCAAGTGGCCTTGGGTGTGGAATTCCACTCGAGTCCACCACAACGCAGCATAATTGAGGAGGACAATGAACAGGCCTCCGCATAACTACAGAACTTCATACCTGCCAAGCACACCCCCACAATAGCTTTATTTTTCTGTATCTGTTTTTGTTTTGTGCTGTTTTTATTAGATTCCTGTTTTTGTTTTTGTTTTTGCTAAAAAGGCCCATATGTAGAAATCTCTACATCACATGCGCGTGCATGCTTCTAGTAAGATCTCAAGTTCCCCTTAGACAACCTGAAGATGGCCAGTACAGGCCGCAACATGTAGTTGTCCATTATATAGTCATTAAATACACCTCATGTGACACAACTGTGTTTGACTACATACACTTTTCCAAGTTTCACACACACAACGGGGATGACACACTTCCTAGACACTGATAGATTTGTTTATATCTTGCACTGTGGTTCACTGTGGGTTGAAATATCAACACTGGCCTATGAAGCAAACTTTCTATATTGACCAGGAAGGCTGTCATTGGCGTACTGTACCCATATAACTCGGACAAAACTAATGCTCAAAAATCAGAGACAGCCACAAAAATTGATGTTTACAGCTACAAGAGGGCCCACAGACATGCCTCTTGTAGTGCTGGGGTAATCTGTAGGGGTTGTGGGGTAGTAACTTGCAACATACAGCTATCAAACTAGTAACAATGTCTTGGGCACCCTTAAATAGCTGGAATTTTATACAGTAGTCATATCGTAGCTTTAGATCTGTTTTGCTGTCACTGTAAAAGACATTCATATCGCACTGGTATTATGTTTCTGCAATTGTGCCCAGACATACATAGTAGCCTAACTGAGGCAGATGATTGTGGGTCTCAAGCAATGGCAAAAAAAAAAAAAAAAAAAAAAAAAGGAGAAAAAGAAAAAAAAAAAGATAATTATTATTTTAAAAAAAAAAAAAAAAAAAAGCTCGCAAAACCAAAAAAAAAAAAAAAAAAAAAAAAGGAGAAAAAAAAAAAAAAAAATACCAATCTTTTCCACAACAACCCCCCACCCAAAAAAAAAACAAAAATTTTTAAAAAAATAAA
>Ga0131853_10017936_pt1 | contig 12890 bp, 4 predicted proteins | sample TergutLab28metaG_FD_92764 | JGI IMG/M metagenome (GOLD analysis project Ga0131853, IMG submission 92764) | Labiotermes labralis P1 segment gut microbial communities from Petit-Saut dam, French Guiana - Lab288 P1 (version 2) (version 2) | ecosystem: Host-associated > Arthropoda: Insects >...
CCAATATCTCCGTAACCATTGAACTTTGGATATAGGTGTTTTGGGTTATATCGGTATAGTTTGACCTAAGGAACACTCTCCCGAAGTTAGGTCCTTTCCTCCTGGGACACCCTGTATATCTTTGCATGACACCTCCCTGAGGATGGCCACAAGAGTGGCCGAAATGTACATGTAGGCGATTTACTACGTTTATAAGATACTCTTAAAAGAGTTATAATTGATTGCTTTAGTTTCCAAGGTTCACTCATTGCCATTTGGAGTCCCTACTAGCTGTCAGAATACGGCCCGTATTCACAGGAACGTTAATGGACGATGGCGCTGATTGTGAGAAACCCGAGCAGAAGGAAAAACAACTGAGAATTTATTAATAATCGTTATTCAAAATATATTGCAAAACTTTGGTATAGTAGACGCGTATTATGAGTATATTATTGAATAATCAATCAAGCAAGTAAAATTTGCACACAAAAGAAGAAAAAATGGCTCAGCAATAAAATAACTCCAATAGTAGAAAACCACAGGAGGAACGAAACTAAAAAATTCTTTGAGGGTATGCGGAGCTATAAACAAGCAACACTTCCATTAATATGCAAAGATGCAGAAGATAATGTTATATCCCAACCGGACCGAATTCTAGAAAAGTGGAAAGACTATTTCTGTAAGATTCTTAATATATCAGAAGCTATAGATATACAAACCATTACAAGAGAACGTACAAATAATCAACCACAAATCCCACTACCACCATGCAACGAAATGTGTTTTATAATCAATAATTTAACACTGAACAAGGCAGCTGGTTCTGATAATATACCTCCAGAATTGCTAAAACATGGAGGTAGAACACCAAAACAAAAACTACATGAATTAATCGGTATGATATGGAATAACGAACAATTACCACAACAATGGAATGAAGGAATAATCTGTCCAGTTTATAAGAAAGGTGATACCAATTACATTATCAAATATAGCATACAAAATATTTGCTGTTTTACTGAATAAGACATTAATAGAGAATATAGAGAATAAACTGGAAGATAATCAAATGGGGTTCCGCCAAATAGATCTACTATAGATAATATCTTTATTGTAAGACAGATTTCAGGGAAAAGCCATGGGCATAATATTGATCTGTATAACATATTTGTGGATTATACACATGCTTTTGACTCTGTTCATATAAATAAGCTAATAGAATGTTTAAAGAAACTTGATGTTCCAGATAAATTAATTAGATTAATAGCCTTAACCCTAATACACACAAGAGCGAGAGTTAAAGTAAACAGAGACTTTACAGAAGAATTTATAGTAAAATGCGGAGCCAAACAGGGACAATCCTTATCAGCAACCTTGTTTAGCTTAGTTATTGATACAATACTAAAACAGATGGAACTAAGGGTAATATTACTAAACGTCTGAAACAATGTTTTGCATAAGCAGATAGTATCCTGCTGACAAAAAGAACTAAACAGTCCTTATTAGACACATTCCAGAAACTAAAAGGAATATCGGCCCAATATGGGCTAATTGAAAATTGTCGGAAAACAAAATACCTAAGATGCACTAGGAAAAATTGTAAACAGGAAGAATTACAAATTGTCTCAATGTACCTAGAACAGTCCAGTCTTATAAATATCTGGGATCAACCTAAATAGTAATAACTCAATAGAAGAAGAGATCCAATATAGAATAAAACTTGGAAATAAAGCATACTATGCAAACCATTTTTTGTTGTTGTAAAAGTAGACTGGTCTCCAAGAAATCAAAATTGAAACTGTACCGGATTATTATAAGACCAATAATTACATATGCCTGTGAAGTAAGGGTCTTGAAAGAAACCATAAAAAAGAAATTAATGGTATTTGAAAGGAAAGTGTTAAGAAAGATCTTTGGTCCTACAAAATAAATAGATGGTACATGGAGAGTCAAAACAAACGATGAATTAGATGAAATAACAAGACATAAGAATATAATAAATCACAAAAAGGCACAACGATTAAGGTGGTATGGCCATTTACATCGAATGCCGTAAGAAAGAATGGTAAAAAATAGTATATAATTGGAAACCGATGTCAATACGTCCACAAGGGAGACCAACGAACAGATGGGAAGATGACTTAAGAAATGACATGAAGAAATTGAAAATAAAGAATTGGATTAGCTGCATCCAGGGTCGTAATTAGTGGAAATCATATGTTGAGAAGGCCAACGCATTCAAAGGTTGAAGTTGTAGCGCCGCAAGAAGAAGAAGAACAAGAACTATTGAATAATCACGACCTGTTTTAACACCTACTGCCATACCGACGTAATTTTTGGCTGTTCGCTATGCATTGACATCTTAATCACATTATCTATGTGTTGTATTTTTTTTCTGTTAGAGACTTTGATTAATTATGTTTCAATCGGCGTTTTAAACATTCAATAAAGTTTGCCTGTTGTAAGGTGCTTGTGGTTATCTAGTGTTCTAATAAACGAACTGGACCGAATTTTGTACCTCCTTACGCACAGTGGTTGCGTATTTATGTCTGAAAATTCATCAATGCGAATGGCGTTTCTAGTGTAGACGCGGTATGTTCCCTGTGAGGTAGGAACTGAATTTTAAAGCGTATTGAAATACATGTGAGTTTTCAGTACTAATTTTGTTAGTGTACGGGAAGTGTTTGTGAGGGGTTCATCTATAGTCGGACTGTTTCAGTGGCTAAAGAGCCTTGACATTTATGATATCGTGCGGTTAGGAGCAAGCAGTGTAAAAAGTGAAAGGGTTCCGAACGTTCGCGTGGTGATGTTCCCATAAAGCGAGATTAGACGAAAAGGTTTTGTATGGAAAGTAGGTGGCATTGGTTTATTAGCGTGTGCGAAATGACAGCAGATCGAGTGTAACGGACAGTCTTGCGAGCCTTAATGTCCTGCTTTGTAGGATCATTTTATATTCTGACATGAAGATAAGTTTATGGTTTTAGTGTGTCTGTGTCCCCCCCCCCCCCCCACTGTTTTAAACTTTTGGTGCAGAAATTAAATTCGGGCGCAGCCTGTGGAATGCCTGCATATAAATTACAGGATTTAATTTTTTCATGCGAACTGTTACAAACACACACAAAATAAGGGGCAAATATCATAAGGAAAGAACAACAGATTTGTACAAGAACGGCCATATTTGGTTTACGCGTATGCTGCGTCGTTCGGGAATCGATTCCTGCGCCCTGCGACAAAGCGTATACGTCGTTCGGCGTCATTGGTTGACGTATTGCTATAAAATGGCGACTGCGCGAATTTATGAAATGGAGTTAACACAAGCGGCACTTATTTTCTAGGGTTCCGAATTATTTGTGAGGTAATTCAATTTTGGAAATATGAAGTAAGAGAATAACTTGACTGCCTCGTCGAAGGTAGATTTTGATCTTCGTCTAGAGATAAGTAATGGCCCACTGGAGCTAGATATGTCAACGTGTTACCGCACAGTGACAGCGTTATAAATTAAACAATTGTTAAGCAACGGAACATCAGTGGGCTTAGAGCTCTTTGCTCTTTAAAATTGGGCATCCTTGTCTACTAAAAATAAAAGTATTGGGAAAAAACATTTTAAATGTTCAAATGAGTAGATTATGACTAAACACGTGTGGTGACTATTTCTCAATGCGCCAACGAATTATGACCATTGAGTGAAGAAAGGGACACAGTGAATCCATTCTACCATGGAAGAACTTAAAGCTAAAAATTTTAGGACGAAGAACAGTATTTGGGACAAGGATTGTGGAACCACGGCGACTACTGCTAATTTCACACTTGCAGAAAACGACAAACACGCGACTGCACACTGCTTACTTAGTACGTTTGTCAGCCTTTAGAATACTTCGGTGGTTTCTACATAGAATATACTTTCATCATAATACAGCTTCATTTCGTAACGTAGGATTCAGATTTACACAAGGATGCCCAAACAACGAAGTGTTAAAGGTTTCCTAGTGATAACTATTTCATTGTGCTTTGCTAAGTGTGGTAGTCGCGCAATAAGTTACTTTGTGTGCAGGACGGCAAATCTTAACGTCTGATAACTTTAATAAACAACACTACACGTTACGTAAATTAGTGTCCTCGTAGACTGACGCCGTGTGTTCTGGTAGAAATATGCTGAACTTTGGGAGGAACTGACGGTCTGAATCTTGAGGGAAGATACCATACTTTACGGCGTCACTTTCCGGAAGACTTATTTCCATAGTCCCTGCCTTGAGACCTTCAAGTCGGCCACTGAAAACCGTCCGTCGCGAAGCGACAGAGAGCCTTCGATCGCCCGATAAGACCCTCTTGCTCTTAACATTCCTATTCTGTTTCTGTACCAAATGAATACCCAAGCCTTTAATACCATCAGAACTGTTGAAAATTGTTAACTCAAAACAACAGAGTTCGTAGAGAAGTTTACAGTCTTTCAGGCAGCCATGAAATTCCCAGCCTGTATAGAACCGGTATGTTCATGACAGTATTCACAAGAGTCCACCACTGAACCCTTTTCTCGGCCGCATAAGAATCCCACATGAACCCTGAAACTGTTTCTTCTTATCATATATTTTATTGTTGTTTTCGCATCTGCACTTATATCTCCCAAATGTTTTCATCCCGAAAGTTTTCCAATCATAATATTGCATGTATTTATAGTGTTTCTCATGAGGGACTGATCATATCAACTACAGTCAACTTGTCAAGAAGAAATCTACGCAGACGAGCTGGATTTGCATATAACCTCACAGTTTAAAGTACTTACTCTTATGTTTTGTTTTCATGAGAACGGTGCTTAGTACAAGTTACGAACTCCTTGTTAAACAGTAGGCTATGCACACCATCCTCTCTTTCATTGAAGAGGCTACATTTTGACCATCCTGCGTCCACGCATTTTTATTTCAACACACCATAGTTTTTTTAGGCCGTGCACTTATTGTCAACTTAAAAAATCTCTTAACGTTATCGTAGTAGCTATACTAAGTTTCATGACGTGTGTTGTATTTATTTACGGTATATTTCCTTACTACATGATTAGATCGTTACGATCGTCCTCCGAATATTTATTCAGTAACAACAAACATGAAAACAATAACGGTTTTACATTATATATATATATTTTAGAGAAAAGTCCATTCAACTGGGACCCACCAAGCCTCCAATTCCATGCGTACCGTGTGTTCTTTCCCTGGAATTATGCGGTCGGAACGTGAGTCAGACCACTCCATCCAGTGCAGAGTTTAAGAACTTCCCATACGCATTCAGGGCGTGCAGAGGGACAACTGGACGTTGTTTGCTAACAGTGTCATTTGTGAGAAAGTATGTGATACTATGTATTTAAATAGATGAAATTTAATTTAAAATAATTGACAGTGGTAATGGTAAAAGATGTAAAATTGTTCCTGTACAAGCCACGAAGGGATATGGGGGAAGTGGAAATATAGCTCCACCAATTCTTAACATCTGCAGGTGGTGAGAGGTTAACCTCATGTTCCGGCCGTTTTGCTGCTGGGGAAAGAGCTCGCGATACCCATTGAATAGTAGGCTTGGTTGGCCCCATATCCAGTCTGGACGTTTTTAAAAGATATTAATCTCTTATCCAGGATGCTCTGAGCTTTATCTTTTGTAATGTGTAGTTGTGTATAGAGTGTTATCTGTCCTGTCTTGGTTCTTGTTGCTTTGGATATATGTGTGGTTTTATATTGTGTTATGTGTACTATGAATAGTCTAATTTTAATGTTATTTTTTCTTCTTTCGTAGTCGGATTTAGTCTGTATTGGACTTTGTTAGGTACTTTAACTAATCAGGGTGTATCTAAAATGCTTGGACAGACTTCAAGAGTGAGTTCTTCGCATAAAAAAAAGTTATATGAACATATGTCTGGAAATGAATGGTTTTTTAGTTGAATTAAGCAACTACATTCAACAGTAAATATCTCTCAACTATCTCATATGTTACTTACAGCTCCCAATGTATTAATTGCTGAGTTACAAATGCTCAAAACATCCTCCACCTGAATCAATGCACGCATGGACACGTCTGACCATTGATTCTCGCACCCATTCAGAGGTCCCGGAGAGGTTGCGAAGGGTTTGACAGGGATAAAAATTGCATTGGTGAATAGTCTCTTCATTTTCACTTTGAGCTGAATACACTACTGTTTTCAAGTTTCCCAACAGATAAAAATCTAAAGGACTTATATCAAGAAATTGTTGGGATGTACGTTGAAAACTGTTTGCAGACATACGCTGATGTGAAATTCTCTCCATGTTTTGGTGTTGGTGACTCACTCCTGAAGTTTGTTCAGCATGTGAGATATATAATGTATTTATGCGGTATTATTTCCAATATTATTATAAAGCCTCTTGACATTTAGGTGTGAGAATTTGACTGTTGCCGTCTCGAACTCTGATTCACACCGATACGCCTTCCATTCCGAGATTTTAAGTTCTCATTGAGGCATTGCTGAAAATTCTATCTTCTGGGACGTTACACTGTGCTGGCGGGTGATATATCTGAAGATTTGAATCTTCAGCTGTTTTATTTATCCACTCTTACACACTGTAAGCTTAGGGAGACTCAGTAATGTTAGTTGCACTCAGTACGAGCGCTATGAATTTGAAGAACTGGCAAGAGTTTTTGATAGAATAAAGGGTGACTTATGGACAAAGGTTGGGCTGCAATACCGATAGAAGCATAGATGTTTTTAGACTGCTTCCTAATGACAGATTATGTTCAACAACCAGTGCCACGTAGCCTACGTATCCATACCTATAAAAATAACTCTATAAATGAGGACTGTTAAACAAGTGATAACGTTGTAGAATAAACTTCAGCGTCAAATATGAGGTTAAGAAATTTCGTCCGGGATCTTGGTAAAAGTATTTTACTTCGCAACTCACACTGTTACTGAATCGTACAGAATTAACTGTCACCAAATATCAGTAATATGTCTGAAATTCAGTTTCTGGTGTGCCTGGGGGACGAAGGGTAATTGAATTTCTGGAGGAAAAATTACTCCCATACGTTTCTATATTCAGGTGCGTTGGATTATACGCTATTGCGAGGCTAACAGGAAGTGTATATTGTTATTTATAAAAGTTAGTGACCAGTTCTGTGTACGGTTTTCACTATTACAGCTTTCGACTATTGTAAATTTTTTTTTGTTTCCGGAGTTTTCCACCGACGACGTATTTGCAATTCATAACCCATGAAAATTTTCGTCGAAAATGTTTCCATGTGACGGTTGGTACAGAACATCATATGCCTTAAGTTTTAATGCATAATGTTTATAAATTAATTTACACTTCACAGAAGACACGTCTTCATTATAAAGACCAACCTGTTAATGATATTTAGGAAAATAATTGCTGTTGACTGTAAGAATATAAGGAGCTCATAAACACATCGTGTGAGGAAAGAGCAGGTGGTATGTGTGGAAACCGCTGTGCTGTGAAAGGATAAACCTTTAACTGAATACAGATTTCATGTCGTCCAAATATCGTTGTTTTTCATTACACAAAAGAACTGCCGTAAAGACAGTATGATAGTTTACTTAGACTTGTCAGAAATATCATCAACAGCTTGTGCCTTACAAGTTTGCCCAGCTGCTGTGTCTGTGTTGTTAATGGTAGGAATTAAAGAGTGTACACGGAGGATGCTTGTAGCGATAAAATTCTTATTTCAAGTTTGTAGAAGATCTACACTAAGATTAACATTTATTAAGTGGGCGGACATGTAGACGCTTTGATACGAAAATCTGTGTTCCTTGTAAAGAGGAATATTAGTAGTGTAGGAAAAAAGACGCAGCTCTGTGTAGGAATGTCAATAACATCTGAAGATATTGGTGCGCGCAGTAATGGTAAATTTGTCCTTTTGTCCATACCATATTCCATTTTTTGTACTCACTGAGGTACCCCGGATTATTTAAGTCTGTGCTAAAGATGTAACGATATGGAGGTGACAGGCAAAATTGGCCAGATACAGCCTTGGGACTGTTTATGGTCCGTGTTTACTACAGCCATGAATTTCTTGATTTACGAATTATTCGTCTCGGAGACGTACAGTTATGAATACTGAATAATAACGGGGCTGTTCACCAGTAGACGGCCTTGTAACGTTGAGGGGTCCAAGGTGAGCAGCATCCTGAATTTTGCTCAAGAGGTCAGTAGATCCACCTCTGAGAGAACTTGACTAATCTAAGACAATAATCTCTGATATTCAGTACTCCTCAATTTCTTTCCTAACCAAATATCGCTTTTGCGTGGGATGCACTCCTGTTTTGTATTCGGGAGACAACGGGATCTTATCTCGGTTAGGAGACTGGACATTCTGGCTGAGGATTTTCGTGTTTCTTCTACTTCCACCCTTGCAAAAGCTGGAATAGTACCTCAGAGTGTGCCAAAGCAGCTTCTTTCCACATTCATTCCAGCCAGTTATTCAGTATTTATTCTGCTAGACGCTATACCCGGAGTACTTCGAAATACTTCTTAAACGGCCATACATAAATAAGTTGTTGATATGTAGAGTGTCTTGTTTCGACATATGACCTTCAGAAAATTTGACCTACATATCGTACTGGATACAGAGATTCTTCTCCAGACATTCAGTGATGGACAGCACACTTTTCTAACGATGTATTGGATTTAATCGACGATTCACCGTTACACTTTGGGTTACTGCAAAGCTTCTGCTCTTCCAAGTAACGATATTTCGGTTTGGAGCGAACTTTTTTTTTGGTAGCAATTTCTCAGTAATATGCAGAATTATACGTATTTGAATTCAAAATACGGACACTGCGCTTTAAAGTATGTTGACTACCACATTTACCCGCTTCTAAACCGTTCGGAAGTTAACACACACAGTGTATTTACTGGTTTTATAAAATTAACTAATTCCACGGAACACAGCCTTTCTAGAAAAGCTTATAGTTCCTTAGCCAATCAAGAAACTCCACGAATTTTATGGAACCCGAAAGTTCATTGCCGTATCCACAAGAGCCCGCCACTTTTCCATAGATAAATTCAGTCTAGCCCAGTCATTATATTTCTTTAGGATCCATTTTAATATAATCTTTTATCTACGTATATTTTCTATGGGGGCTTTATACTTCAGATTTTTCACCAAAACGCATTTCCCTTCTCCCCCATACGTCCTACATGTCTCGCCCATCGCATTCTGCTTGATTTGGTCACCTCAGTATTCTGTGAGGAGTAAAAACCATGAAGCTCCTCATTACGCAACCTTCTACACATTCGTGCTACTTCCTCCCTCACAATACACAGCTATTGTTTCTCTAATCAGAATTCATCTCTTGATGCGTAGCTTTCGGTTGTGTAGAAATGTTTTTTAAATACATTTACATGAATTTCAGGCTCCAAGGAGCAAACGTTAAAGCCTATATTGCTAGAAAAATGGAAGGGTTTTATGTAACATTAATGCAGATAGCGTTTTGCGTATGTTGCCGTCACACGATACATTAAAAAACCGTTGTTTTTCCAATGATAATACAACAACTTATTCTCGTTGGAATATGATTAATTCTGACCTCAACAGGCAGCAAGAACCAAACATCACGCCAAGTGTTAACATCAGGCTGGTACGTGTTCTTGTCTTCCACTAATACGAATAAGAATTTTTCCTTGGGAATTCCCTTCAGCCATTTTTTTTCTTAGGATGCTTCTTGGGAACGTGAGATGAAACTATTTGTGTTACGTACTTAGTTGTTATTCAAGGAGCCTTCTCAAGCTTTTTTTTTTCCATATCTTTTGTTAGAACTTTCTCTGATATCCGCGGACGTTATGCAGCTAGGTAGGAAAATAATGTCTCCCTTTTTTATGTTTCGCCGGGTAGAGTTTCCTTCCTCACCCACCAGTTAGCGACATTGTTCAGCTGCACCAGGATCATCGGTGCTACGATCAGTCACATGCATTCACTACAGTAGCGGTGCAAAACGGCGGATATTGTGGACTCTCATATTAGGCCGAGGGAGGTTATTACATTTTTTTTTGCGGAAAGTTCAGTCCTATAGAGATTCACAGACTTCTGAGAAGCGTTTATGGTGAGGATGCCATAGATGTTAGCTCAATTACGTACTGGGCCCTTTGTTTTAAGAATGGTGAAAACGACAGTGGTGACCGGCCTGGCAGCGGTCGACCACACACGGCAGCGACGACGGAGACCAAAGACGCTGTTGATGTGCCGATTCGGGATGGCTGCCGCATTGCGATAAGTGAACTGTGCGCCGCAGTAGGGATTGGGAAACCGGCTGTTTTGACCATCATTAGAGAACCTGGCTACAGAAAATTTTGCGCCAGGTGTGTGCCAAAAATGCTCGCCGTCAAACACAGAACAGCCCGAAAAGAACTCTGCGTAGCTTATCCAGCGCAGTGAGAAAGACGGAGATGCTTTTTTATCGAGAATAATTATCGGTGATGAAACCTGGATTCATCATTACGACCCAATGACGAGTGGCATCATCATTCGTCGCCACGCAAAAAAAGAGACGCTTACTTCTGCCGGTGAAGTCTTGGAATTTTTGGAGAGAGGTACCACAGTCATTTCAGAGATTAAAGGCCTTAAACAACCAATTCGAAGGTTTCGGCCAAACATGAAGATGAATTAAGTCTTCCTCCTGCATGACAATACCAGACCGCTCACCAGTCTATGCATAAGGGAGGCAGTTGTAACAATGGCGTGGACTGTTCACCCGCATCCTCCCTATAGTCTCGATTTCGCATATTGCGACTTCTATATTTTTGGCTGCCTGCAGGATGCACTCCAACAGTACCGTTGTGCGGACGGAGAGCTAAAACACAGCCTGCGTGAAGGGATGCGACTCTTTAGCAAAGAGTTTTGCACGACCGGCATACAGCTTCTCACGCAAAGGTGGAAAAGTTATGTTGATAATGAAGGAGACTTTATGAAAAAATCATCCCAACTATGTAAATGATGTTATATGTACATTTCATTATAACTGCAGTTCTAGTTCTTTTAGGAAAATAGGAAGCATTTCTTTCGTACCGTCCCTCGTTTGTGGTTGTAAAAAATATAATGTAGTGTACGACACCTTTCCTAATTGTTACATGTTCGTAAATTATTCTGTGCTGTGTTGTGTTGTTCTTCTAAACAGATTTACATATCAGATGGATTAGAACATATTTCATAACGGCTGCACTTTCGACATAAACTTCTTGCTTCCAAATAAAAATGTTTCTGGTTCATAGGATGCTATTATAACGAATTCTGACCCATGAAATTTTTGACATGGGCTACCGTGCTTCCTCCTACGACACTGGGAAATTAGGTACGTTTCACAGTTAGCGCTGTCACATTTCTGTAGGCGACTGGCTAGTAGTTAGTTTCTTATTTACAATAAGCTGTCATGGTAAACAAAGAGAAAATGGCAGAAATTTATTTTGATCGTCAAATTATATCCAAAATTCTATTGATGTAACCTGTAAATATTTACACAGATTGCTTGTGGATTTATTACAATTAGGAAAGATACATGTGAACAGACGCCGAACAAGATGATTAACCAAAGAACTGGAAGAGAGGATAGAGCTGGCAATAAACAGAAGAGAAATATTGAGGGAATTTGTGTACAAGGGGTAGCGTATTTTTCATCCGTCGAACTGTAAAACGTAGAATGATGGTGCAAGAAGAAGTAGAAGTAGAAAAAACCTGTGTTCTCTGGTATATCCAGAAAACAGACGTATGTTCTTTGATTGAAGTAAAAATACTTTCGCTGATAATTCTACGTCAATATGTATTCGCGTATTTGAAAATACCTGGACCAAGCATCTTTGGCCTATTAGCACTGTAAAACTTTTCTTTAATATTTTCCCCAAATATTAAGTTTTTATTGTCCAACGAATGCACACAATTATGATAAAATTGTTAAAATGTTAAAATCATTTAAAATTATAATAGTTGCTCTAACATGTTTCGGTTTACATAAACCATCATCAGGGTGCTCTCAGCCTGTGCTTCGCCAGTTACAATGTTGACTTCGGTTACATATATCGTTATTTGAAGTTATCGATATTGTAGCTGCATATATGTTCCGTCTTGTTGTGCGTGTGGATCGTGCACAATGCACGATCCACACGCAACATAGTAACTGGCGAAGTACAGGCTGAGAGCTCCCTGATAATGGTTTATGTAAACCGAAACTTGTTGGAGCAACTACTATAATTTTAAATGATTTTAACCGTTTAACAGTGTTATAAGAGTTGTGTGCATTAGTTGGACAATAAAAAACTTAATATTATCAACATGCACGTTGCAACTACGAAGATTATTTTCCCCAAATGTTTACACTTTGATATCACAAGAGTTCGTAATGTTAGAGCAGTTCGGCCATTTCCAAAGAAGTCTCTTTTATCAGATTAGATAGAATGTGTAAATCAGTGACATTCAACGCTTGAATTAATTCATATAATTATTGGGCTATATAGGAATTCCATTCCTACTTGCAGGAGAATGAAGTACATTCCGTTCCAGAGACCAATCAGTTACAGTTGTTCGGGAGCAGAAACACAGTTCATTGCCAGAATCGCATGAAATACATAAATACTCTATTTGGGCAAGATACAGAGATGTAATGTTACAGCAGATCCATGCACATATACAGGGTGTTTCACGACTTTAGGGCATAACTGCAGGAGGTGATTTCCTAGGTCTTTGTGATCAAAAACGTTCATATAAACATGTGTCTGATTTTGGACGGTTACGGATTTATGACCGTTTGAAACTCAGAATAGAAGGTTACGATTACTGACAATAAATGGAACAAAATAATAAACCAGCATAATACATGATACATTTAAAGTACGAATGTAAAGTTAACTTCGTGAAATTACCTTTAATTTGAATTTATCGGTGCTTAAAGC
>Ga0131853_10017937_pt1 | contig 12890 bp, 9 predicted proteins | sample TergutLab28metaG_FD_92764 | JGI IMG/M metagenome (GOLD analysis project Ga0131853, IMG submission 92764) | Labiotermes labralis P1 segment gut microbial communities from Petit-Saut dam, French Guiana - Lab288 P1 (version 2) (version 2) | ecosystem: Host-associated > Arthropoda: Insects >...
AATCCAAGACTTGTGAAAACACTGGATTGCTTCATCGCTACGCTCTTCGCAATGACGGGGTGGCTGCATATTTATTCATGAAAATGCTTAGCAAGACAGCCCCTTTGCCTGCTTTTGCACATGCCCAAATATGTTGGGAATAACCAGCCAGCAAAAAAGGGGTTTTCTTGCCAGCCAACTATGCAATATAGTTGTAGGGGGCGGCGTCCTCGACGCTCCGTAGCCCAGTATTTACAATGGGTTGCGGAGCGTCGAGGGCGCTGCCCCCTACGCGTTTTGCATTAATATTCAACTGTTTAGCTTATACGAATCAAAAACGAAAAAGGCAGAAAAACACAGGTTTTTAGGATTCTATTCCCCGATCTTAATAACTCTGGGATAAAACACCCCAACAAATCTCACAAACCTTTAAATTGCAAAACCGGGCATGGCTTCCATAAACACCCAACCCCACCCGCCCATACTTGGCGGTATCAATAGGATTTGGGTCATAAACCTCTAGGACTTGCTTGCCATCTATAAATAAAAAGCAATGGCCGTCAATACTGCCTGCCTGGATATGGTAAGTGCGCCCAGCCTCTAGCTTAAAAGCCCCTGTCATGGCACATATTTTATATTCGGGCGCGCGCTCAATGCCTGTTTTATTTTCGTACCAGCCGCCAAGGCCTGCAATATACCCGATTCCAGCATTATCTGTTTTTGCATCCCAGCCTTCTGCACACCAGGTAAAGTTTAAATCATGGTTAGAAGGGGGGATTGTGGCTGCCTCAAAGTCCATAAGGACATTGCAGTTAAAATGCTGCTTAGAATAAATCAGTCCCCCGCCGCTTTTAGGGTAGTGGCCCTCCAGCCAGCCATTATTTACACACCACTCTCCCCGCCCTATTTCCCAATTTTTTGTGATGTCGGGATCAGTAAAGCAGTCTTCGAAAATAATTCTCGAATTGGCAATATCAATTTCTTTGCCCATTAGCTTCATAATAATTACCCCTATCTAGGAAGGATTACAGCCGTATAAGCTCCGCAATACTCATCGCAATATTGTCCAAAATATCAAAAAACTTGTCATTCAAGTCATAATACTTGCCATTGGGTTTGGTAAGGGGGTCATAGGCATCAATGCTTTCCCTGTCCTTGCGGGCCACAACATAGGTGGTAACCCCATGCTCTTCCAGCAACCGGCAGACATCCAGCACAGACCGCCCAGCAACTGTAGGTACATGTGGCGGTGCGTCTGTTATAAGGATAAAGATATTGCGCCCGCTGGTGTCCCGGTGGGACTTAAGCAGCTCTACACCAGTCTCCAGCGCATCCAAGGAAGACTCTGGTATATCCCCCCCATAAGTCCGGGGGATATTTTTCACTTGCTTCTGGAACTTGGGCACATCGTCGGTGAAATTGTACACACTGGGTTTTTCGTTTTCCCCCAAGTCACCAAAGCCAATAAGCCCAAGCTTATATGCCGCCCCCTTGGAGGCAAGTATGCTGGAAAACTCGATTGCCCGGTCTTTTACCCCATTTATATAGGTGTCCATAGAGCCGGTGGTGTCTATCAGGAAGGTGATATTCACCTGCTCGCTGACACCGGTAGCCTTTGGCGGCGGGGCGGATGTGCTGGTGCGGTCAAACTCTGCCCGCTCTGCCCGGCCGGTGGCCAGGTCTTTTACATATACTTCAAAGATATTATTTTCGTCTATAGCATAAGTGATTTCCAGCTGGGTGACCCCGGTAAGGCCGGTAAGGGCCACAGTACCCACATATTTGCGGGCATCTTCCTGGCCTTGTTCCCACTGGTACACGTCTACATTTACCTGGTTTGCCCCAGACATGGACGCGAAATTGCTGTCGGAATACCGGCTGGGGATTGGGCTGCCCATTGGGATTATGGGGATTGCCTGGCGCTCCATTGTTGCGATATTGGTAACAGCCTCTGTGCCAAATACCTGGCGGGTAATCTGCCCCACCCGCACTTGCCTGTCTGGCAGGTGAATCAGGTAATTGTAAATGCTGGCCCCCATTGCCACGCTTTTGGCTGGGTCTGTGGCCCTGTAAGGCTCTTTCAAATACCCCGCAACCATACGCCGTACCATGGGTATAAGGGTAGAGCCGCCAACAAGCACTACCTTGGAAATTTCGTCGGTATGCTTACCGGCCCGTTTTAGGGCTTCTTCTATAATATCCCGGCTGCGGTCCACATATTTGCGTATCATGGACTCAAATTCTTCCCGGGTGATTTCCGCGTTTAGGTTTTTGGGTACGCCGTCTACTATTACCAGGGGGTTTATGCGCACGGCTACTTTGTTTGTACCGGATAGTTTTTTCTTGGTTTGTTCCGCTTCCTGCTTTAGTTTCTGCATTACCCGTTTGCGCTCGGCCACTTCCAGGGTGTCTAGGTCAATGCCGGTTTGCTCTGTAAATGTTGTTTTCATCCAGCGCACAAGCTCGGCATCAAAATCATCGCCCCCTAGGTTCATGTCGCCTACGTCTGAAAGTTCCTGGAATGTTTCCTGGCCGTTTTCGTCTGTGTCTACCCGCAGTACACAGGCGTCAAAGGTGCCGCCCCCCAAGTCATAGATTAGCAGGGTTTGGGCATAGCTTTGGCGGTAGCCGTATTCAATTGCGGCTGCCAAAGGCTCAGACAGCAGGTATACATTTTTGAAGCCGGCAAGAAGGCCCGCCTGCTGGGTTGCGTATATTTGCCGGTCGTTAAAGTATGCGGGGTGGGTGATTACAACTTCGTCAAACCGTTCCCCGGCTTGGGCTTCCGCGGCGTTTTTAAGTTTTTTTAGTATTTCTGCGCTTATGTCTTCTGGGGATTTTTCCATCCCGTTTATGTTTAGCTTTTCCCCGACCCCCATCAGGCGTTTTATGGAAATTATTGTGCTTTCTGGGTAGATTACGGCCCCGGCTTTGGCTTCTGCCCCTACTATTACCCCTTCGTCGTGGTAGCACACTACACTTGGCAGTATTTCGTCGCTGCCGTCTACCTTTACTACCTCCAGGCTGTCTATCTTGTCGTTGTAGATTATTGCTGCTGAGTTGGTGGTGCCTAGGTCTATTCCTAAGTATGGCATTTTGGTTCCTCCTTGGGTTTATGCTTTGGTGGTGCAGGTGATACCGTATGTTTTTATTTGCTCTGCGTTTACAATGTCATATGAAATTCCCTTAAAATGGATGTATTTTCCCTCGTTAAATCCTGTTGGGATGTATCCGTGAAGTTTTTCTTTTAGCCTTCTGCGCTCTTTTTGCCCGAGTTTATCTAAGTTGATGAATATTAGATATATTACCTTTTTAGTAATAACTTCACCCAAGACATACTTGCGAAGTAGGCTGTCTTTTACATTTTGGCTTATCCTCAAGCAAAAAATTTCTCCCCTTAATGATGAAAGTTCATCACCAAGAAGTTCTTTCTTCCCCTTGCCTGCGGCAACTAGCATAGTGTAGTTTTCTTGGTGCTTCACTTCTGGTGAATTCGGGTTTTGATAATCCTTTACTTCAATAAAGTAGAGACAGTCTGTAGTTTCTGCAACAAAGTCAACGCTTGATGTACCATTGGGTGGGTTTTCATCAAACTTTTCAGGGGCAGAAACTAGAGGGCAACTGCTAAAATCAAAACGGAGATTACCTTCTTCAAGAAACTTTACCATTCCTTTGCACCCCCATTGCATCTGCAATTACTGCTTCGTATAAGTCCTCTTCTGCTTTTTCGATGTGGTTATTTGGGAGTTTAATGTATTCTGGTGATGAGTTGCACTGGATTTGATTATTTTCATCTTTTGAAAGATAGTGAAACAATACAGGTATATCTTTAGCCTCCCTGATATCGAAATACCGCACCAAGTTATAGTCATGGGATGCGATAAAGATTTGCACACCGTTTTGCGCAAGCCTTAGTAATATATCCACCAACACAGGTACAATTTCAGGGTTTAAGCTGTTTTCCGGCTCGTCCCAGAAAAGGATTGTGCCAGGTTCGAAACGGCCGCAGGATACTAGCAGGCCAAGATATCCTAATTTTTTATACGCAGATGCTTCATGGGCAAAGGGGATACGGCTTCCATCAGTTTTTATTGTATAGTAAATGCCGTCAGCAGGGTTCCATTCTATATAGCCGTCTATTATATTCGTAATTTTATCAACAATATAGGTTTGCATTTCGGTTTGTTCTCGGGTGTACACATCTTGCCCTGATATTAGCGTATCCCTGTATATAAAGCCAAAGCCAGTTTGCTTTTGATCTATAAATGGGAGAAGTCCTCTTGCATGTTCTAATATATCCTTCTCCGGGATATAAACGCTTTGGTAGTCATCTGATATCTTAAATATCACACACACATTGTTATGTGACCAACGTTGATATCCAGCCCTACTACCATGTGACCAACCTCTTTTTATTGGCGCATCATTTCCCTTTGCATGTGATTCTGTAAATGCAAGTCGACGCTCAGCATCTCCCACAATGCCATATATAGCCTTCATCAATGTAGTCTTCCCAGTGCCATTTGCACCCAAAAGCACATTAATACCAGGGCTAAAATCAATCTCTAATTCATTTTTAAACACAAGATAATCATTTATTTCTACGCGTTCTATAGTCATCTGCATCATCTCCCAACAACGTATTTCCTATATCACCGTCTTAACAAACCTATCCGGGTCAAACATTTCCCGGTACCCACTAGCCGGATACTCTGCCCCAAAGCCCATATCCTCAACCATACCGCGCACAAGCCCGCCTTCTTCCTCTACCATAAGGGTAACTTTAAGCTTAGTCTTCCCGCTGGGCCTTTCCGGCAGGCCTTTAATGGAAACCTCACCAATAAGCTTGCAGGCTTCATAAGGGTCATTGGTATCAATCCGTTCAAGAATCTTTAAGTCAAGCCCGGTCATCTCCTGGGGCGTTGCGCCGCTTAGGGTAAACACATGGCTTTTTTTGGCCAGTGCAAAAGGCGTGCCCCGCCGTATCATGGGGAAGAAGCTTTTCTTGGAACCGGCAGCCAGCTCCAGCCCTATATCGTGGCTGACAGTGACTTCAAACTCTACAGACAGCTTAGCCGCCGCACTGCCGCCACCAGCATCCCCCGCCTTGTCAGACTCTACATCCGGGCTGGCAAGCAGGCCCATTTTCATGGCTGCGTAGTAGGTTGCCCCAAGGGAAATATGGGTTGCTGGCCGTTCTGATGAATAAATTTTGGATTCGTCGTTAAAAATATCTAAAAGCATCTCCCGCACCCAAGGCATTTTGGAAGAGCCGCCCTCCAGCAGCACCCTGTGTATATCATCTGGGGTAAGGCTGCCGGTATAGGTCTCCCGTAGTGCCTTAAGCACCAGCTTGCGGGTTTTATCTATGAAAGGTTTGATGAGATCATGAAAAGAATCCCTAGAGAGTTGCTCCACGAATGGCGGAATGCAGAACGTGAAGGGTATGCGGAAATTAGTGACACCGGAGAGCCGTTCCTTGGCCTCCCTAGCCCTAGAAGCGAGCTCGACCTGATTTTCTACAGCCAGATTGGCCGCGGGCTGCCCGGTCTTGGCTTCTATTAGGCCGCCGCAAAAATCCGCTAGGGTGGCGTCTATATCATCGCCGCCGTGATGGGCTTCGCCCCCTTGGCTTATTACTTGCAGCTTGATACGGCTGTCATCCCTGTCTGTTACATGGAAGAGGGTAATATCAAGGGTGCCGCCCCCAAAATCGAAGACCATAATCCGCTCGCCTTCTTCTAGCTGCTGGCGGAAGTTGTATGCAAGAGCCGCCGCGTTGGGCTCCTTGATTAGGCAGATCAGCTTATCCTTAAGCCCTGCTATTTCACAGGCCCTTACGGTGGCTTTTTGCGCTGCGTCGTCAAAGTCATATGGTACGGAAACTACCAGCCCGGCTATTTCGGCCTTTGGGTTTAGGCTTTGGGCATGGGCTACCAGCTCCTGTAATATTTTTGCGGAGATTTCTTCCGGCAGGTAGTCCTTGCTGCCTAGGCGGATTGTTTCGTTGGTGCCCATTTTCCGCTTTATGGAGCGGACTGTGGTTTCGGGGTATATCCTTGCAGAGCGGTATGCTTCTTCCCCTATTACCCATTCGTCATGGTCGTCGTCTGGGCGGTATTGCACTACCGATGGCAGATGCAGGTGGCCAAAGCCATTGCTGATATCTATAGGCTCTGGCCTGGCAGCGTTTGCGTCCCAATAAGAAATTATAGAGTTGGTTGTGCCTAGGTCTATGCCTAGTACATACCAATCCTCTGGTAAATTGTTGGTTTCTTCTATTTGCTTGCGATAGGTTTCCCAGTTCATATTATGCACCTTATTCTGTTGTCGTTTTTGGTAAAAGCGATTATGTGTTGCGGTATATCTATGCTAGGCGTATTACCAGCTCTCGCTGGAAGCTGGTTTTGGGGAACATTTCCCCAAATCCCATATCTGTTATTCTTATGGTCATGCGGGTGTCGGATTTGAATTTTACCCCAAACTCCAGGCGGGTTGTGCCCTTTGGGCGTTTTGGCAGCCCGGTTATGGTGTGGGAAGAGATTACCCGCTCACCTGACGGGGTGCGCTGGGCAATGGACAGGTCAAGTTCCCCGTCAATTTTGCCTTTTACCAGCACCAGCTTGGGCTGGTGGGCCTGCCACCAGAATACATCCTGCTCAATCAGCGGTACATATACATCCCCTGTTTTTATGCCAATATCCCCATGCAGCTGGTGTGTGTCTTCTATATTGTAGGTATAGCCAGGGGCTGCTTCCAGCATGATTGCCGCAACTTGGGCTGCCCCTTCTGCTATGGCCAGCTTTGCGTTCCTGTACATGTGTATTTGCTCTTCGCCGAACACAGCCCCGACGGCTTCACGTGCCCACAGCATTTCAAAGCCGCCGCCTACACATAGCACCCCGTTTATATCCTTGGGGTCAAGTTTTGCGTCACTAATGATTTTTTTCATTGTGTGTGTGATAAATTGGCTAAAGCGCTGTTTGTATGGGGTTGTTCTTACTTCAACGTCGGCGTGGGAGATGGATTGCTGGAAGGGGGGGTATACGAAGTTGTAATATAGTTTTGCGGGTTTTGTGCGGATATTTTTTTGAAACAGAATATCTTTGTGCTGGTATGTGAAAGCGCTTAAATGCCCGTGGAGGGCGTCTTTGCTTATGGTTTCGCTATTATTTGGGGTTGCGTGTAGAAATGTCTCCAGAAAGCTGTGGATATCCTGTAATATCATGCCTGTGCCTATTTCTTCGTCGAAGAGGCTTGACATTGCGGTAACTTGGATTGGGCCGTCCTTTATTGGGGCTGATGGCAAATCGTTTATTGCATATACCCCGCCCCGGACTTCCCGGCTGCCATAGTCCAGCAGCAGAATATTTTCCTTGCCTGGTAGGAGATGGCGGTAATGGTTGGCTAGTACACACTCCCGGCTTGGCACCAGGGCAATCAGCTCTTTCTCGTACCCGGCTAGCCTAAAGGCTTCCTTAAGCTCCTCTTGCCCGTCGTGGCCCAATTTTTCTGGTATTGCTGCAACAATACCCACAATTTCGGCTTTGGGGTTGATATTGCGCACATTGCCCATAAGCTCCTTGATAAAGCGGCTTATAACCAGCGCAACCTTTAAATCCCTTGTGCCAACCTGCACATAATCAAAGCTTCCCAAGCGCTGTACCAGGGAGCGGAAGGTTATTTCCGTTCCGGCCCCTTGGTTTAGTATTGCATATTCCCCAAAGACCCATTCATTGGTTTCAGCAATGTACTGCATCACTGTTGGTATAGAGGGTTTTCCATAGCCGCCGCTTAGGTCTATAGACTCTGGGGACTTTTCTCTTAAATTATAAAATGCTATCCCCGAGGACTCGTTGCCTATGTCCAGGCCTATGATGTAATAGCTTTCGTCTTGTTTTTTTGCGGGGGGCAGGGTTTTGTATTGTTTCCAGTTCATTATACGGTTACCTCGCTGCCACTACATTGGCCCGCAGTATTACTTTGTCTCCTTGTTTATAACCGCTGGTCATGGTTTTTATTATTTCGCCTTTTGCAAAGCCTTCTTGCTCTTCGGCGGTTAGCACCTCGTGCTCCCGGCCGTTGAAGGCCTCGTGGGGGGCTGGGCGTATTACGGTGATTTCTTTATTTGCAAGGAGGCTCTCCAGGGTTGCGAAGGTTTCGTCCAGGATTTTTACCCCTTCTTCTATTTGTGGAAGGGTGGATTCCCTTAAGCGGGTTACACTATAGAATAAAATTTCCTCAAATGTGCAGATTTCGTATAGCAAAGTTTCTTTTCTATAGCGGAAGATAGTTTTACCGGCCTTCTCTACACCTTGGGCCATTACTTTGGTGTATTTTTCTTCTTGCTCTTGAAAAATGCCGTGGTTTCTGCGTTCGTTTAGAAAGTCCTGGATGGTATCCTTGGTTGGGGGGGCGGCGCACCATGCTTCGAATAGCTGAAGGGCGGCGGTAACGCCGTCGCCTTCTGGCATTGTTTGCAAGCCATTTTGCATGTCGCCAACAAGCTTTTCGCTGCTTTGGCCAAATTGCTCCCGGCTTTCTTTCAGGCTTTCTATTTTTATCCCCAAGGTTTCGGTTATGCCATGCAGTATTTCTTTTTCGCTGGTACTTTCCTCTGACAGGGTGCTTAGCTGGGCTGCCAGGACGCTTTGAGAGTTTTCGAAGGCGGTGATTATATTTTTTGCTAGGTTATCTTCCCCGCTAAGGTCTGGATAGTGCTGCGGATTTAGATAACTTTCCCGCATAGTTGTAAACATTTCTGCGGCCTTGCATTTTAGTGCGGATTGCAGGGGGCTGAAATCAAACTCTGCCGGGTTTGGCGCAGCTAAAACCAGGGTTTCTATCAAAAGCCCTGGATAAGCCTCTGTGGGCGGGCTTTGCATTAGCTTGCGGAAACCGCTTACTACTGGGCCGGTTTGCTGGTATACCTCCCGCAGCCTGGTTAGCATTGGGGTTGCGGTGTCTGTGCTTTTGCTTGCGTGTTCTATTGCTTTTACTTGCACCTGTATTATAAGGCCAAGTACTTCCCACTCCCGCTCCAGCAAGTCGGCGTAGTAGCTGGCGGCTTTGCGGGTGTGAAGGTCGTCTATTGCGGATATGCAGCTGTGCAGGTTTTCTTCGTAACAGGCTTGCAGGGGTTGGCCTATGTCTTGGGTTATGGCTTCGTGCAGTAATTGCCATGCTGTTTCTTGCGCGCCTAGAAGCATATTTGTGTATACAGCTTCTAAATGCGGCAAGTAGGGGATTTTTGCAATGCATGACTCTCCCAAGGCTTCTGCTTGCTGGGTAATGCGGAGTATGGATTCTTCTAAAATGGCCATTTTTTCTTTTGCCACAGGGTTATCCTGGCCTAGGTTTGTATCTTCAAACTGGCTTAGCCGGGATTTTAAGATATCACAAAGCCCCGCAACCAAATCGGTAGCGGGGGCTTCTTCTATATTTTCAAAAAGGTGTACTACCTGCTGGTAGGTTTCCATCAGGTATACCAGGTGGTTGTATACACCCGCGTCCTTTTGGGCCAGACGGGCATAGGTTAGGGCATCAAGGGCTAATCTATCCCTCAAGCTTTGCCTTAGGCCTGTGATGAAGTGGGCCGTGCCTTCTTGTATGGCGGCATCTGCTGTGGAAAGAACCCCTTGCCAGGCTTGCCATATTTCGGCGTTGATGTCAGCCTCTTCGTGGATGCTTTCTTCTGGGGAAGGGCATCCGCATATAGAATGGCTGGCTTCCGCTGCCTCTTCATGGATGCTGTCTTCTTCTGGAAAAGGGCATTCACATATAGAAGGATTGGCCACTTCAACCTCTAACGCAGGCTCTTCATCTACAGCACACTCATCTGATATAGGCTCTTCAGCGATGAGCGTTTCAGCGTCATTGTCTGGCAAAACTTGATTTACTACGTCACCCATGTGGGTATTATTATCTGCTGCCATAAAATCCCCTCTTGCTTATGCGAAAGATTGTTTTGCCAAATACTAATAAAGCTCGTCCACAGAAAGCTCTGTAACAACCCCGTCTGTAGAAAGGCTGCGGGCCATTACTTTAAGCATATTGTCTTGCCCAACGTGAAAGGTAACCTTGACCTTTTCCTGGCCCCTTGTGCCCTGTGGTATGCCCCTTAGGGATGTACCAGCCAGCCGCTTCATGCCTTCCTGGCTTACTTGCTGGGGCTTGTCCGATGTTTTGGGCTGGGTGCTTTCGTATACTACTATTGCCATGCTGGATACATTGTCGAAATTGGTTACCAGTGGCTCGGCGGCGTCTATGGTAAGGCCGTCTTTGGGGATGTCCAGCCCTGCGGGCACTATTTCCATAAAGCGGCGGCCGGCAATTTCCAGGCCCAGTGGGTGGATTGTTTTTTCCTGCACCACAGGCCCCCGGACGGTTGGCATCATAATCATATTGCAGTAGTGGGCCGCACCTTGGGAAATGCTTAGTGCTGGGCTTATGCGGGATTTGAAAGGCTCTTTTTTAAACCGCTCAGTTATTTGTTCGCTTACATATAAAATGGAAGAGCTGCCGCCAACCAGGAAAACTTCGTCTATATCTGCCTCTGTAAGGCCGCCTGCCTCTAGGCAGTGGCTTACACATACTAAAGTCTCGGCTACAAGGTCGGCTACGCTTTTGCCTTTAAATTTTTCGAAGGTATCCAGGCTGTCCCCTAGCTGGTTTACACGCTGGTGGGATAGGAAGTCTTCCCTGGTGATTTCCATGTTGATGTTTACAATCCTTGGCTCTTGGATGATTGGGGCCAGGGTGATTTTTGTGGCTTTGGTCTGGCTTAGGCGCTCCTTGGCTTGGTTTGCTGCTTGTTGCAGGCGTACTAGGGCCACCTTTTTTTGGCGTTTGGAAACCCCATCGTCTATTGTGTCATCAAAGAGGTCTATTTCCTCGTTGGTTAGCTTTTTAAATTCTTCGTATACCATGTCCATTATTATTTTATCTACATCGTTGCCGCCTAGGTTGTTGTCACCATAGGTGCTTACTATTGAAATGGTGGGCTCGCCAGCTTCTTCTACTTTAACAGAAAGTACACAGGCGTCGAATGTGCCGCCGCCGAAGTCGTACACCAGGATTTTTTTGTCGCTTACTTCGTTGACTGCATATGAAATAGCGGCGGCCGCTGGCTCTAGGCGCAGGTATATGCTTTCTGGGTCAAAGCCTGCAAGTATTGCCGCTTCTTTTGTCATCTTTTTTTGCTTGTCTGTAGAGTTGGCGGGTACTGTAATTACGCAGCCGGAAAATTCCCCGGTTATGCCCATTTCTTCTTGGGCGTACTCGTCTGCTTTTTGCTTCAGGTGGCCCAGGATTTCCCCCGCAATCTGCTCTGGGGTAAACTGGTAGTCTTTATCGTCTACAGATACGGTAAGCTTTGCGTCGCTGCCTAGGTAGCGCTTGATTGATAATACTGTGGAAAGTGGGTATATAATGGCCGCTTCCTTGGCCTGTACCCCAAAAATCCGGGATAGTTTGTTTTCATCTTCCGGGTCAGACTCGAATTGTATGGCTGTGGGGAAGATATTGCTGCCGTCTATGGGGATGGTTTGGGCTTCCCCAGCCCCAAAGTTGTAAATGCTTACTACCGAGTTGGTTGTGCCAAAGTCGATGCCTAAAAATAATCCCCGTTCTGTGTCTAGTCCTAATGTGCCCATTTGTGCCTCCTTGAGATTCGTTGGTTTTTTATGATTTATATGATAATGTACGACAAGTTTGGTTGGGTTGTTTGTTGAATTTTGTGGCATGTATAAATATATCCTTTTTATATGAAAAAAGCTATGCTGGGGGTACGGAAATCAATTTTCAACAAAACTTGTGAAAAACAATATTTTCGTCATCCCGGCCTTGAGCCGGGATCTCATAATCTATTGCAAAAGAGTGGGGATCCCGGCTCAAGGCCGGGATGACGAAGTTGTTGGATAAGATGTTGGATAGTGTGAAATCACTATAAATTAATTTTTGTATGCTGGGGGTAAGTTGTTTGGAAAAGCTGGAAATAGCAGTATGCGATGACAATAAGCAGGCATTGCTGGCAATTGCGCAGCAGCTGGAGGCACTGGCAATAGCGGCAGATGTCCATACATTTTCGGATACAGATTCCTTTATGCTGTCTATAGAATGCGGCAAGCATTATGACGCTGTGCTGATGGACATTGATTGGGGCAGCACAGTTACTGGGATAGACATAGCGGCAGAGCTATATAATATTTCGCCCAAGACAGGCCTGATATATGTTACCGGGTATGTAGATAAGTATTCCCAACATATTTTCTTAAACCGCGCCAACCTAAGCGGCTTTCTTGTTAAACCTGTGGATATGGGGCTATTACAGGCAAATCTGCAAAAAATTGCGGATACTCTGCCTTACGAAAGCCAGCCGGCTATTGTACTTAGGCAAAAAGGTGTACCCATACCTATCCCCCTTAAGGAAATATATTTCATAAAAAGCCATGGGCATACTGTGGAAGTGTATACAGAAAATGAAGTGGTTACGGCTTACGACAAGCTGGACAATATCATGGGCGCACTGCCTATGGGGTTTTACCGCTGTCACAAAAGTTTTATTATAAATATGGGCCAGATACGCAGGTTTGAGGCTAGTGAGATTGTACTTAAAAATGGCAAGCAAGTGCCGGTTAGCCGGGCGCGGTATGCTGCTGCCAAGGATGCCTATTTTGGGTATATGGGGCAGCGGTTTTGATGGTTTTGTACGGGCAGTGTCATTTTTGATGAAAGCGCTTCAGGCCTTATGTATAGTGGGTTTGGGGTGGAAAATTGGTAGTGGTTTTAGAAGCTATGTTCATAGGGTTCAATGTCGCATTGGCGGTCAGATTTACGCCACTCTGCGTCGGCTTTTTCTAGCTTGCCTTCTTGGCAAGCGTCGAAAAAGCCTCCTTGATTGGCGTAAATCT
>Ga0131853_10017938_pt1 | contig 12889 bp, 7 predicted proteins | sample TergutLab28metaG_FD_92764 | JGI IMG/M metagenome (GOLD analysis project Ga0131853, IMG submission 92764) | Labiotermes labralis P1 segment gut microbial communities from Petit-Saut dam, French Guiana - Lab288 P1 (version 2) (version 2) | ecosystem: Host-associated > Arthropoda: Insects >...
AGATGGACGTATTAACGTCTGAAACATGTTGAGCAATATATAATAAAGCAAGTGTCATCTAGTTGGTCAACCTTTATTCAAATATCAAGATGATGCACGGTCCAATACGCATAAGATTCATGAAAATCCTTCCACTTGGAGACGAAATGATCCATGCGGATGGAAGAACAGATAGGCCTGAAGAATCTAATAGTCGCTTGTCGCATTTTGCGAACGCTCCTAAAAAAAATTATTGGTTCCGCAAGTAGCACAAACCAGCAGGTCTTCGTATTGCAGACGAACTGTGTTCTTTGTCAAGTACGAAAAGACGCACAATTGTGTGATTCATGCACAAGGCACTCTCCAAATCTGAGAGAACTGTGGTGTGATAATTTGAACTACGCTATTTGCTAATGGTATGAACTGCAATGAATTGCTTAAATACGATGTGACTTATGTTCTATGACCCTCGATATGTGATCCCACAAGTAAACCTTCTGCGCATTCTGCAGAACTGAGAAACGCATGAAAGTGTCAAAGAACGGACCAATTTTTGTTAGCCTACAGTGAAAAAACAAAGGGGTTTTAGTTGTTTGTGATTATAGGTTGCGCTTAAAATTTTCTCGGAATACTGGAAACTTGGAGGTGGTAAAATTCAGCATAACAGTTACAATGATTACAAATGAGACGTTGTTGTATTTCAACAGGCACTATCAAAGACTAACATAAGGTAAAAGGTAAAGTTCAGACTACAAGAGGCCACGAAGGCCCAGACGGAGAGTAGACGTATAGCTCTATTATTTTCTTAACCTCGATGCTAGATGGGGATGGGTGATCAACGCCAGGCCCCGGCCACTTTAACCCGGAGAAGGCCCGGTATCCACTGCATGGGAGGCTGGGTGTGCCTCAGAACCGGTCTGGACGGGTGCGGAAAATTCCGCCCCAACCGGGATTCGATCCCCGTACCGTCCAGCCCGTAGCGAGTCGCTATACCGACTGAGCTATCCCGGCTCCTATCACACAGTGACATAAAGTAAAAATAATGTGGCATTAGAAATAGTCCTGCTTATTTCCGGTAAAAATTATCAGATGACAAAGCAGCTAGCTCTAGTAGTACGTATTCATGTGAATAAAGGAATATCGATTCGTATCGACACATTGGCCTATGCGGTACACCTGTTTCATTGCCTTTGAATCGTTTTAGGCTACATAATTTACAGAAAGTCTCCCTGCGTCACGTCTCTGAAGGATAAATGGGAAAGGGAAGGGTCGAACGAAGGCGTTGTGATCTACCTAACCTACGGCATTTCAACAAATAGGCAAAAATTTAAATTAGCAATATTTTGGCCCCAAAAAACGCGGATGTTAAACATGCCCCTGACACTGTTCTACCATCTACACCTTTATAGAATTATTTCTTACATCTACTTACATTTGTGGCTAAACGACGAATTAGGAACATTTTCGCAGGGCTCTTTGTCGCATTCTTGCACTACCAGTCACACTCTCCTTTTACTTGGTGGCAGATCGCTGGCACCACCAGCACTAAAATCTGTCACGCTACTCATGTCGTTCCCACAAATACTAATCGCTATTAGTGTCACAAAACGAAACTACGTTCACAGTGTCCACCTGCGCTGTCACACAAATCAATCTTGTCTTCTTCACTTTGTGTCATGGCGGCTGTAAGTTTTGTTGATTTAGACACCACCATCTTCTGTCACGGGATTTTCATCACGGCCAAAGATGTTCATTCATTTCCCTATTTCCTTCTGAATTTAATGCAGGTAATTTTTATGCAGCCTCTGCGACGAGCTGATCACTCGTCAGAGTCCTACCGAATGTGTGTGTGTTGCAATGTGTGTGATCTAGTAACCTCAAAACAGGAGGCCCAGGCCCGGGATGGGCCGTAGCGCCACAAAAAATGTAAACAAGTTAAGGCACCTAATAACTGTGTACCAAGGGCCGGAGGCAGAATGCACTCAAGACGTCATCATCCATTACCACACTCAGCATTCGCTGGCAGATGTCAGTCCACAGAGAATCATTCCGTCACGACCCCAACACTAATTTTAATAAATGTGTGTGTGTGTGTTTGTGTGTGTGTGAGAGAGAGAGAGAGAGAGAGGAAGGTTCTAAGAAGAATCTATGGACCCACTAAAGAAAAGGATGGCACATGGCGGATTAAATCGAATGAAGAAATAAACAGACTGACCGGTAACAAAAACATCATAAACTATATCAAAGCACAAAGATTAGCTTGGTCCGGTCACGTACATCGTAAGCCAGATAACAGCATGGTAAAAAAAAAAGTATATGAGTCATCACCCGCACTAACAAGATCGCTAGGAAGACCAAAAAGTAGATGGGAGGATGATGTAAAGAGCGACATAACAAGGATGAAAATAACAAATTGGAAGGACTGCATCAGAGACCGGACCAAATGGAAGACACTCGTTGAGAAGGCCAAAACTTCTCTGAAGTTGTAGCGCCTCAAGAAGAAAGAAGTGTGTGTGTGTGGGGGGGGGGGTCATAAAATAAATTAGATGGTGGGTTCTTACGTTTCTCAGCAGAGTCTGACAGTGCAATCTATAACATCTCTCACAGCACCCTTCCACAGCTAACAGAAGATGGCCTTCTATAGAGCAGAGTGTGCAAATGGCTCATGTGCATGTAGAGTAGACCTCTGCCTGATTTAGGCACCGCTGATGACAGAAAACTTTTAACAATAAATGACCGTAACACGAAAAGGTCACGGCCGATAAAATGCATGGCCCACAAAATCAGCTGGTTTAAACGCCATGGATTTTTATTTATGAAGCCATCTTAGGAGTAGTTATTGTGTATGTTACAACAGTTAAGTGACACACTGACACAAAATGGTAGTTTAATTTTCTTTTTCAACGCATAATAATGTGTCCAACTGCTAGATGTACTCTTATAATAAAAGCCAACGAAATCCACTATTCTCAAGTTTATTTTCATAAAGGGCTCCACATGTTTCGGACAGATCTACTGTCCATCATTACGAGTCTCACCACTGTATACACAGCAATAGGTATTTGTTATGCTAGTTATGTTGACTGTCTGCTAGCAGACTGTCTGCTAGCATAACAAATACCTATTGCTGTGTATACAGTGGTGAGACTCCTAATGATGGACAGTAGATCTGTCCGAAACATGTGGAGTCCTTTATGAAAATAAACTTGAGAAATAGTGGATTTCGTTGGCTTTTGTTATAATAAATTGTCACGATGTACTGTCCTCTGAATATTCAAATGCTAGACGTACATCAAACTACTGGTTTATTCACACTAAACTTCAGACATAAAACTTTTCTAGTCGATATACATTCTTCCACTGTCACGCACTTATCGATCCAAAAAAGCAGGTACTTCTGACTTCTCAATTCTTAGCACTGTACACAATTGCTGTACCGTGCTTGATCCACTGATTACCGTAACAATTATTTTTTGATCCAACTTTATGTTTGATAACAAACTTCAGCACTTTACCCAGCCAGTACATGTAAGATCGCCTTCTGATAAACAAGACCAAAATGAGGTAAGCATGTGTCAGAAAGGTTATTCGTCTGACATCTTACAATTGTGCACAGAAAGCGTACTGTCTTTTGAGATGTGACGCGGTACAACCTTTGTAGAAACCTGCTGTGTCCGACTTCAGGGTGTTTCCAGACGTGGGCGAATTTCTACAAGAATACACCCATTACACCACGTCTCATGGGTGTGGTATTTAGATTTCATGCTTGCAAAGGAGGAACTTGCTACGTCCGCCTTGCAGGTGCAAAGGAGAGAGGCAGCAGGTCCCTCCAGAAAGTCAGTAAACTTTTACCAGATTGCACGGTATCATGCTCCAGCAAGCACTAGGCTTCATCACTTGTGCCGTAACAGCCCCAAATCTCGCTCTGCGCGCATATGTGTTTTTGCGTTTTTCTAAACACAGGAATAATAAGGGATATAAAATAACAAGAGGCTGTTCTCAAAAATATGTAATAATCAGGTACAATACAGTCTCTACCCCACCGAAAGTATTCCGTACACTGCGGGAAATAATAACGTCGTGGAACTAAAAGAGGAAGCAGGAAGCTCGTAACGCACCTGAATTTTCGAGTGTGTACCAATAAGACAAGCAGTCCGTTACGTGGAAGCACCACAACAACAACAACAACAACATTTCAAGCACGTTTCGTAACGTGTTGTTTTCTAAACTGTAACATGTAACGCTAGCACCGTCGATTTGTAAAAATGCACTTTCCTGTAGACGGGTTTACCTTTATTTTCATCCTTTACTTCCCACATAAAATGGGCCGAAACTGAAAGACGATGCACCCGAGGACCAAAGTACACATCACCTATACTTTAAGGTTGATGCAAGCCTATACGTTTTTCCTTCTTTGTGTGCACAGAACATGACCACACATAAGCACCGCTTTTCTCCGAAACAACCTGCATAGAAGCAACGTAATAACTTCCTAGACAATTTATTTAAACTACGATAACATACAACGATATCGACCATCATGTTGACCTTTTGCTTAAAATTCAATACCGTGAAACACTGTCCTGAGATACATTTTGAATCGCGTCAACAATCAACACACATCAACCTAACAGTGCACTTTATTTCTGTCAGGGTCACAAAATGTCTGTCAATTTTATCTTCAGTTAATACATCAATATATATTTCATAATTAATTTCACTACCACAGCGACTCTATTGCTGTGGCTAGCAAACTGTCACTTGATTCAACACATTACTTAACCTGTGTAGGATGTTACTTTTGTTCATCTACACACTGTACAATTAAAGTGTCTCAGTGTCATTTAATAATTGATTGAAAATTGCATGAGTAATTGGACGAAATGGAATTAACTTAATTGAATAATGGAATGCCCAAATTAATGTACCCAGGATAATTAGGGCCAATTAATGAACTGATGTTTGGATGGCAGAACGGAATAACGTATGGACGAACGGACATTTGAACGGAAGTGATGAGTGAACGAGTCTCTAGAATTTGGTGAATAAATTAATGTCGTGAGAAACGTCAAGTCGCGCCCTTGCACGCCATGTGGGTAAATGCGTCCGTGAATTTACAGTTCCACCCGTTCTTAACTTCGGCACTAGAGGGAAATTTTTGGTCACAACAATTCAAAACAACAAAATAGACTCAATGAAGTGTATTGTGCTGATAAAGTGTATTTTGTTTGTTTTAATTTCTGTGACTTAGGAAATGACATACACAGTAATATGCAACGATAAAAGACAACAAACCGTGTTTCACAGCCATGCAAAACAAAGTACAGTATTAATAATATCCAACTTCCTCTGCAGCGCAGGCTCTTCCTTACGCTGTTCATACTCAACTAATGACATTTTTTTTTAGCTCGAGTGTTCAACAGAGCGATCATAAATGTCCGCCGCTTGACCCTGTCCTGAGCCACTTTTATGGGTCCACAACTTTACATCCAGTTTCTCCGTCACACATTCTAACATTGACCTTCCAACTGTATTTATGTCTCCCAGTGCTCTGATATGATATTTTAAGATCCCAGGTTTCCATGCGTGGCCCATTTACTCTATCCGTGCTATATGCCCTCTTCATCCCACACTGATTCAAGCACAAACAAAAAATTACCAGATGTATTAGATTTTTTTTTACGTTTACTCACCAGCAGAAAAAGCATCTCGGTGAACCTTGGTGAATGGTGGTTACTCTCACCCTGTACCATATCCTGGCGTCACTTACAGGTCTTCATGCAAATAGTATTCCAACCACGATAAAACCCGAGAGGGGAGGAGATGTTGAATAAGTTCAGGCGCTTGTACACATCGTACATTTAAGGGTTTGAATCCAGCTCAATGAGTCAACACCGGTAAAACAGAACGCCGATAATACACTAGACACTGACGAACAGATGCATAAAATGCTTTACCCACATAATGGTCAAACAAATTCGCTATTCATGCTGCTGAAGCTTTGTAAAATTCGCCTTAAAAACCTGTAACAGTGCTTTTCGCCATGTTATACATAAACTAGCCTTTGGTATAACAACTTCCAATTTATTGTTTCCTTTTATATTAAGAATATTGCTTCATTCATATCGAAAGGTATTCTTTCATATTCACTTGGCCACGCGATAAAAACTGACTGTAAACTACGTTAAATACACGGCTTAAAGTCCTACTTTAAATACACATTGTTTTTGTTCGCTTTATGTGGACGTCCGAAATGTAAATCCACATTTCCAGACAATGAATTATTTTTCCTGTTCGATTCGTTAAAGAAATACTGTAGGTACGATATGAATTTGCAGTAAAGAATAGTTACTCACATGGCCCAAGAAAATCGCTGGTTTTACTTTAAATGAAGGTTTATCGCCGTTGTCACAAATACTCTTCACTGATTCCACTCTGAAGCCAGTTGAATCCAGTTTACATCTTCACAATTCTCGGTGCAAAAATATAAACATTTCACTGGAATGTTCATTTAAATGTCGTAAGTTCTGTTGAAGAGGCATGACCAATAAACTTTCCCCCGAAATGAGCAGTAGCAACACTAAGACAAGCAAAACCGATACAAGAGATAAAAGAAGTGTCGGTTCACTTGGCGGGAAAACCTTCGTGCCACTACTGTTAGTACGCAGACCAAGTTCGCCCCGATTCGGAAATTAGGGTGCAACGCGCAGGTCCGAGAAACAGAAACACATCACTAAGCGCAATTGACTGGATGCAATGCTGGTGTGAGTTTCCTAGTGTTCTGGAGTAGGTCCAGCTCAGAACAGGTAAAACAATAGAAAGAATTATGCAATCTACTGAAAAATGCAGCCCTATCCCAAAGCGCTGCTTGTCCTAATATCTAGTTGAACCGGACACCGATAATGCGTTTGACCCTCATTCGGGAAGTACCTGGTTCTTATCTAGAAAATGAACTATGCTTTTCTTGGTTTTCACAAACTAATCAACCCAACGCATTAACGTCCTTCTAACAAAATGTGTCCTTATATTTTATACAATATACACTAACAAAATCCAAATTTTATAAATTCATATTTTATTTTTTAATTTTGCTGTCTTCTACATGTTGCGAACACGCTTTTGTACCTACTAGACTGCTTATTATTTTTATTTTTTAAATTTGATTTATTGCATTTTGAAGTTCTTACAAGTACATGTAGGGTATACAAATTGTTCCGATAACCAATTTACAACAGTATTTTTGAATGCTTTTCATGTAGGTGTGGTGTGGTGTGATACATAAAGGTTACAGCAGTGAAAAAGAAATACAATGTAAAAAACACTGCGGAGAGACTGCTTATACCGATGCGTGTAAAACGTACCATACCATAACTGCATATACAACCGTCTTCCTGAAGATGAACCCTCAGGTTAGAAACATGTAGAAGACTTAAAAATTAAAATATTAATTTAGAAAATGTGCATTTCTTTGGTTTATATTGTACAATTATATTACAATGCACGATGCAAAAAACATAAAACATCTATCCTGTTTCTTAGCAGGGGTAAGAGGTTATTATAAAAGTTCATTTCCCGGGACATAGATTAAATGGTGGGCCCCAAATTCTAGCAACTGAAAATATTTTCTCTTATTAAAGGAAATTCTCAGAACACGTTACGCCATTCCATTTGTAAAATGGCATCACAGCAATGAGAGTTGTGCCTGGAACATGGAGAATCTAATTTCGAACAATTTATGTATATTCGATAAGTAATAAAGAAATTTACGACGTGTTTCACTGTTTATTTTATTAACCGGTCAGCTAACTTCTGAGCCACTCCATATTATAGCAAAGGAAATGATACAAAAATCACACAAGTTATTGTAAGCATTGCCAGTTACTGTTCATTTGAGTCCTCGAAAATGAATATTTATAAAAATTTTATGTCTGGGCCAGGACATTAAATTATAGCGTAATGACTATGTCCTTCCACACGTTGTATCTCCCAAACAGTACAGTCACTTTTAATCAAATATACTTATTCGTGTCTGCACACTAAAGTCAACCACGGTTCATTTCCAGATAATGCAACGGCCACCGATATTAAATCCATACCGCAATTAAATTTGTCTTTGTATAAAACATTGTAGGTCTAAATATAAACGATCGTCTTAATAAAATATACTACTTCACTGGACACGTTTTACAATCCACAGCCAACAATTATTTATTATGTGCAGAGAATCTGCAATAATAGAATTTTGTCTGCAATCGTTGAAAATAAAGATCAATGGTGTAGGCAGAACAGCAAAAAGACGTTTGGGAAATACGTCACCCCACTGCGATACACCCTTACATCATCACTACTTCAATTAATTCTACCGTATTCACAAAAGATGTATCATTTTATGCGAGATAAAATAGTAACTGCAGTTGATATACTACTGTAAATAAAAAGGCATAAACCGATATTAGCATAAATTTTAAATTTAGCTGACCGCGCATCTCGATATATTTGTGTAAAGGAAAACCAACTTGATGCACAATTTATCGTGAGTATATTTCACCAAACACCTCTACATGTTTCGGGCGTATCCACCACCCGTCATCAGGAGGCACACCGTATGTTTACAACAGTTGGTACTTATTTTTCGTTTAGATGGCTGTCTGTTGTCCTTGCTGGAGCCAGGACAACAGACAGCCATCTACACAGACAATAAGTACCAACTGTTGTAAATATACGGTGTGCCTTCTGATGACGGGCGGTGGATACGCCCGAAATATGTAGAGATGTTTGATGAAATATACTCACGATAAATTGTCTATCAAGTTGGTTTTCCTTTACAAACGATATTAGCATAGTACAGGAGAATAAAAGTATCGCCCTGAAGATGGAGGCAGCAAGCTCCTACGAAATGTTGGTACACGCCAATGCGCATGGCATCATATCCAGTAACGCTGTGAATTCCCTTAAATGATTAAAGTGAAACCGAATTTGGCAAAACGGAATTTTATCTGCGAAATAAACCGTGCAGGTTTAATAATTTTTTAAATTGAAGTGATGCTAGCGTAATTGAATGGCTAATAGAATATTATACGGATTAGCCTTGAACAGTTGGACGCTTTCCTTTATCAATATAATTAAATATTAAAACTCGGCCTTTCTACTGGTATCTCAAAATAAATAATTCGAATACACACCGATTCACGAGATAGTCTAATTCCGGGAAAAAGTAAATCGAAGAACTAGCTGCTACGGACTCAAAACGTCGGAAATTATAGCTAAGTTAAAAACAGCGGTTCTGAACGTTAAAGGCACTGGTTGTGGCCAGTCTGATTACGTAACAATACAGTAACACTGAAAAACATTAGGCCTCAAGGTTGGTTGACCACTCATGACAACACGAAGATCACGACTTTATGTTTAAAGATATCGTTAATTACAGAATGGTTCTCACGATTGTATCACAGGCTTAAGCTAAGGGTAGCAATACAGGTGAATGTGAAGAGATGGAAGGAATAGGGTCACGAAAGATTTTCGGCTAACAACTGTGACTTCTGATTTAGCTAACTGAATTATATGCAATTTAACGGATGTTTTCTCTGTCTTCTTTCAAGGTAAGTGGAACTGTACAGCTATGTGTGGAAAAGCGTTAACTGAAGAAGCTACATTTGATATGCATATTACTGTTTTGGCTAATCCCAATGAAGGGCACAAAACTAATCACTGCGGAATGTGAAATTCCGGTTAGTTTTTATGCATGTCATTTATTCCATCTCTTACTTATAGCAGGCTTTGATCAAAATCCCAGCGGAATGTGCTATCGTTATGAAGCCATAAGAAATAATGCACCCTATTCCAATTTCTTGGGGATGTCCACTAAAATGTCTCAACATATTTGTGGTTTTCCTCAGCCTGTTTAGACGAATAGCTTCCAACAGGTCAAGACTGCCTTCCTATAAATCCTTAACCAACATTCAAAATCATCTTCCTAACTCACTAGACGCTACACAACATATGGAACTAGAACTCACCTGACGGCACAGGAAATTTTCGCGCTCCTGTTCAAGGAATTTCCTGCTTTCAAAACCCACAATTTCATCACTATTTTCACGAAATGCCAAGACTGGGCCCTATCATTAACCAGTTAAATGCCTTCCACAATTTCACAAACTGTTTTTCTAAAACATCAGATACCTCTTCTTCACTGCTAAGCCCAAGCCTGCCGAGTGAAGTTCATTAGAGCGAAGAGAGAAATCCTTACAATTAACAACAGGCGCCCTTTCCTGCCAGTCACTTTGCAGAGCAGTAGACGAAACTAGCCAGTCTTGTATGACTTTTTCCTTAGCGCCAAGTCGATGGAATATGTACTTCCATTTAACCCTGTTGTTCCTGTGTACAGAGTGAGAGTCAGTCATTCCAATAAAGAATCCACGTGGCTGGCTCTTGAGAGATAATACTTGGTCATACTGTTGACATAATCACCAGTAGTGAGATATGAGGGCTGCTGTCCTGCCTACGCCAGACCAGAATTAAAGCAATATTTCTCAATATTTAAGCAAAGTTGTATTTCGGTATTTTACAGTACATAGATCGTAATAATACAAAGTCATATGGACACACATATACATAAAAATACAAAACAATTTTCGCTTTATTCTTACTGCACTGTGATTTTCCATTGTATAGTACATGCGCCAGTCAGTCGCTCTTTTTTGCCTTGCGTACCAAACTGGTCTTAGTGCATATCTGTTGCAGATACAAATCAAATAACTCAAACATCACAATTCTATTCACTCGGGCGTAATTTCTCCTTGTATTTCTTTCGAAGATTCACCATAATGAAGAAACGTTTCAAAGGAAAATTCTATGTCGTAACGACGCGCAAACATACATCCAGTATTCTGAAGAGGCCAAAGCCTTATTGAGAATAGAGGCTAACGCTGCCTTTGAAGATCGCAAGAAACAGGTGTTTCACAGTACACCGATTAGAACTACCCGTAAATTGAATTCATTCTAAAACTACTACGTCCAGATCACAACACGAGAAATTTAATCGGAATCTTTGCAGTGGTTTTGGAGATTATATGTATACATGAAGCATAGAGTAACGGCCTCAAAGCTACGCGTTTATTTATGCACATTGATCAAAGAATTCACAAAATGGCTTTTCAGGAAAAAGGCGGTATATGTCAAACGTAAATAGGTACGTAAAGTTTAATTACCTTATCAAACATTTAAAAATAATAGCGTAGGCCAATGAGAGAGACGAGCTGAATAAAATCTCACTTATACTGCCTCATCTGAAGACATAGAGGGAGAGCAGAGATATAGGTCTACTCATTTTTATCTACGGCTGTATTTGCTGTTCCTTCAGTTGTGAGACATGACACTGTTCTGAGGTAACAACAGAAATTTCACAATGTGTGATTCAAACATTGGAAATTACTTTTAGTGTTCACGGAATGTAGAGGATCGGCATAAAACTTTTGAAACTAAGTATTTGTTAAAAGTCTATTATACACATTGACTGAAGAATAAATAGCTACAGATATACCATACGACTAAAACGGCAGCGTGTATAATTAAACCAGGCAGGAAACTCTAAACAATGGCCGGTATTGTTGCACTTGTCACAGCGGTGTTGCTGCAGATTCTGTTCTAGACTGTATTTACCGAGCGACTGGTGTTATCAGGTGTCAGGGCCGGCATTAAATCACATAAAACAACAGATATTTATAAACAAACTTATCCCTTACCCAGCACCTTAGTAACCTCTCCAGCACAAAAATAAAGAAAAAATTAAATTAAATTAAATTAAATTAAATTGAACTGAACTAAACTAAATAGATATATTATGAATGCCGTCTATGGACAGTGGTATATTCAGGAAAAAATTTGTTTCCTTTATCACTTATTAATATAACTATGCTGATAATAGTCAACGCTATTTGTTACCTGACGTTACTTGCACTTACTATTTTTTATGTGTTTTCGTTTGTGGGTTGTTACCTGATGTGCTCTGGTAACGTTCCTGTGTTGTCTCGTACTTGGAATCGTGGCATTTAGTCAGTACATTAATAATAAATTTGTTCACGGAGTTATTATTATTATTATTATAAGCTAGGTCTGAAACGGCGGCCTGGATAGCGTAGTCAGTATAGCGACTTGCTACGGATTGGACGGTCCAGGGTTCGAAGCCCTGAGATAGCAAGACTTTCCCTCCTCGACCCGACCGGCCCTGGGGCCCACCCATCCTCCTGTACAATGGGTGCCGAGCATCTTTCCCGGGGGTGAAGCGGCCGGGGCATGGCGATGAACACACGCACTCATCTAGCGTTGAGGTTAAAGAAAGAGTGGAGCTGTAATTCTACTCCCCCTCTGGACCTTTATGGCCTGTTACAGGGCGAACTTCACCTTTACTTTTATGGGCTCAGAAATTGGGGACACGTAGTTCGATTCCTAGCAGAGATAAGAAATCTGTCTCTCCTCCAAATTGTCCAGACCAGCTATGGGTACAACAAGTCTCCTATTTAATGAGTACTGGGGGGGGGGGTCTTTTTCCGGATAAAGGCGGCTGGAGCGTGAAGATGACCACTCACTTCTATCTAGTGCTGAGATTAAGAACGAATGTAGCTCTGTACTTCCACTCCCCACGTGACTTCATGATGTGCCCAGGGACAACTTCTTGGCCTGATCGTCAACGTCATCGTCGTCTTCATCATCATCATCACTAGTGTTTACAAATACAACATTCGCTCTGTACTATATCAGAAAGTAAAATACTCTGTAAATCTCCCGGTACACGACCACACTATCTGAGCAGGATAGATCATGTATGGAAAATTAGGTGTATGAAGCAAAGGACAGATATAGGGAAATTTTCTTTTGCAAATAGGACCATCCAACTCTGGAATCAATTACCGGC
>Ga0131853_10017946_pt1 | contig 12886 bp, 8 predicted proteins | sample TergutLab28metaG_FD_92764 | JGI IMG/M metagenome (GOLD analysis project Ga0131853, IMG submission 92764) | Labiotermes labralis P1 segment gut microbial communities from Petit-Saut dam, French Guiana - Lab288 P1 (version 2) (version 2) | ecosystem: Host-associated > Arthropoda: Insects >...
ACTAACATTGTTGTAGCAGTGGAGATACTAAAAAAAATAGGCCATGACATAGAATTTACTTGGATAAGCCCCGATATCCCAAGCCGGTTAACATCATTGCCGGTAAAAATAAACCCCGGCCAAATGGAGATAGGCGACAGTCTGCGCCGCAGCGATATCTATGTATGCGCCTCACAATATGAGTCTTTTTGCCTGCCCGTACTTGAGGCAATGACGTGCGGTGTTGCGGTTGTAACAACAGATTGCGGAGGAGTAAACGATTTTGCTAAAGATGGAGTTAACGCAATATTAATTAAGAAAAACAGCATTGCCGACATTGTAGAAAAACTCGCATTTTTAATAAGCGACACTAAATTAAGAGATAAATTATCAGCTTCAGCTATAAAAACCGCCGAAGAGTTTGATTGGGCAAACATAACAGATATGCTTATAAGCTACTACCAAGACATTGCACAATATCAAATCCAATAAACGTTCCAATTACAGAACCACTTTTTAATGCCGGACATATAGGTACCATTTCATATATACAAACATATTATAGGACTAGCAGAGTTTGTTCTGCATAATAAAAAGGAGGATTTTCTAATGTCATTACCTCAGTTTCCAATTGACCCATCCAATCTGACCAGAGACGATGCCATAAATATGATTTTAACATCTATCGCTATGGAAGAAGTGGGTTTAAGCCATGTAATAAATGCCGAAGGCGAAAAGCTTCAATACATCCTAGGCACACTGGAAGGCGTTTCTGGGCCTACCGGCGTAACGGTAGACCAACTACTGCAAGCCAACGACAGCGTTTCCAGTTTACTAGAGCAAGCTGCCGCCAACCAACAGGCATTATCAGATAAAATGCAAGCCGCACTAAACTCTCCAACCATGATTGGCCCAACTGGCCCACAGGGCCCTGTAGGCCCGTCGGGCGGCCCCACAGGCCCAACCGGGGCAGACGGCGCAACCGGCGCAACAGGTGTTATGGGCCCCGCAGGCCCGCAAGGCATAGCCGGCCCGCAAGGCGTCCAAGGCGTTCAGGGCGTGGCAGGAACCGTTGGTACAATTATTGGTTCATATCCGGATCTTATATCCTTGCAAACAGCTGTGCCGGTAGGTACACCCGGCCAGTTTTATTATATCGCCCCAGACCTTTATGTATGGGACACCGTTACAGGTTCTTGGATAGACATAGGAACTATTGCAGGCCCTCAGGGCATAACCGGCTCACAGGGCGTAACTGGTACACAAGGCCCAATTGGTAACACCGGCCCCACAGGTGCCGACGGCGTCACAGGCACAACCGGCCCACAGGGGGCAACAGGCGCAAGTGTAACAGGCGCAACTGGGCCAACTGGTGCCACCGGCGTGACCGGCGCAAGCGCAATTATTCCTTATGCTTCCGGCGGCCTAGCAACTTTGAATATTGTAGCGGGTGGTCTTGCTGGGACCCCGGCGTATATAGGTTTCGGCAGCAGCGCACCCGGCGTAACAGTTTTTGGAAACGCTATCACATTGGGCGCAACAAGCGGCATAGCCAACTTTGCGTTTACAATGCCGCGTGCAGGTACAATCACCAGCATATCAGCAGATTTTACAGTTATAGCAGCAACATCATTGGCAATCACCCCAACTGTGGTTATTGCGCAGCTTTACAGCGCACCGGCTGGCAGCAACACATTCCAGCCGCTTTCGGGCACACAATTAACACTTAGCCCGGGTATTACACTTCTATCTGTAGGTCAGTTGCTTAGCGGCAATCTTGCCACAAATGTTGGTGTAGCCCAAGGCGACCAGCTACTAATGGTGTTTGCAGCCGCAAACCCAACTGGCGGAATACTGGTTCTTGTAGGTTCTATAAATGGCTATGCCAGCGCAGGTGTAGCTATTGCATAAAATCATATAAAGATAATATACAAAAGAGCTCCTGAAAATAAAAGGGGCTCTTTTGTTAGGAGGTTGCTACTGTGATAACCATAAGTTTATGTATGATAGTAAAAAATGAAGAGGCTGTTCTGGTAAGATGCCTTGACAGCATAAAAGATGCCGTAGATGAAATAATAATCGTAGACACCGGATCAACAGATAACACAAAATCCATTGCGCGTAACTATACCAGCAAGATTTATGATTTTGAATGGGTTCAAGATTTTTCGGCAGCCAGAAACGAGGCATTTTCGAAAGCCACATGCGATTATCAAATGTGGCTGGATGCTGACGATGTATTTCCTGATCAATCTGTCAAGATGCTGTTTGAACTTAAAAACTCGCTGGACCCTGCTGTAGATATAGTTACAATGAAATACCTGACCCACTTCGACGAGCATGAAAACCCAGTACACATATCAACACGCGAACGCCTTCTTAAACGCGAAAAAGGATATGTATGGCAAGACCCGGTGCACGAGTGTATTCCGCTTATAGGGAATGTTATGTACAGCGGCATTGAAGTGCATCATAAAAAAACAAAGCAAGAAGGCACCTCTACTCGCAATCTTGATATCTACAAAACCTTAGAAGAAAGCGGCAAACCACTTACACCACGGCAACTATATTATTATGCAAGAGAATTAAAAGACCATGGAAAATGGATAAACGCGTCTAATTATTTCGAAAAATTCCTCGAAACAAAGCAAGGATGGGTCGAGGACAATATTGCCGCATGTTATAACCTTTCAATCTGTTATAGCATCATGGGCGAGCAACAAAAAGCCATACAAATCTTATTAAAGAGTTTTGAGTATGATGCCCCCCGCGCAGAAATATGTTGTGAAATAGGGTATTTTTATAAACGCGTTAATAACTATGCTACAGCACTAAAATGGTTCCTAATCGCAGCCAACCTAGGACAACCGGATTCAGCCGGGTTTATTTTGCAAGATTATTGGGGGTATATTCCCAACCTTGAATGCTGTGTTTGTTATTTCCATTTGGGCGATTATAAGCACGCAAAAGCATCGAACGAATTAGCTGCAACATTTAAACAAACTACTGCCATCGAGAGTAATAGGCAGTTTCTTTCTTCATTCTAGATAGCCGCCAAGACGCGCTTTACATGTATGATAAAATCATCGATAAAGCCAATGATTTAGCGATTTTTCCGAAATATGGACGACTTATACCCGATAGAAAACGGGTTGCCTCACAATAAGCAAGGCAACCCATTCACTGCGTGAACAGTATTTAATTTTTAAACTCTAGCCTCTTACATAGATCAACCCCTTTCACGCAAAATAAAAAGCGTAGGAACGATGTAGTACTACCATCATCACCTACGCGTATCACACATGAAAGCGCGGCCACAGGTTAACCAATGCAAAGCACCACACAGCAACATTTCCACACCCCGCCTTGAAGAACGGTAGTGAAATGATGTATACTATGCCCGCTGCAACGGCAGGTCTTCCTGTGTTTGTAGGTGATGGTTTTGATCCCTACATTCGCTGTGAGGTGTTTCCAGACACTTCACAGTCGTTGCGGTTATTTTATTTCCGGCAAATTTGCTAGATGGCGCATTTTAGCATTTATTTGTTGATGATGCAAGAATTTTCAGCAATATTGGTTATGATAAAACATCGCAAGCAAAAAACTGGTATAATGCAAAGCAAATTAATCCCTACAAAAGACAGGAGACTCACATGACAGAAACATCAAACATCCGCAACATAGCAATAATAGCCCACGTAGACCATGGCAAGACAACACTGGTAGACCAATTTCTATGGCAAAGCGGTGCATTTAGGCAAAACCAATCCATATCTGAAAGAGTAATGGATTCCGGTGACCTAGAGCGTGAGCGCGGCATCACAATCCTAGCCAAAAATACCTCTGTAACTTATAACGGCACAAAAATAAATATTATAGACACCCCAGGCCATGCCGACTTTGGCGGCGAAGTAGAGCGCGTACTAAAAATGGTAGATGGCGTGGTGTTGGTAGTAGATGCATTTGAAGGCCCTATGCCACAAACAAAGTTCGTACTTAAAAACGCTTTAGAACTAGACCTGCCAGTGGTGTGCTGCGTAAATAAATCCGACCGCCCAGACGCTAGGCCCACAGAGGTAGTAGACGAAGTACTGGAATTGTTCCTAGAACTGGATGCTTCGGAATCTCAACTGGATTCCCCTTTCATCTTCGCCTCTGCAAAAAAAGGCTGGTCTAGTCCAACCCCCGAAGACACCGGGTTAAAAATGGCCCCGCTTTTCGATGTGATTATAAGCCACGTCCCCGCCCCAAAAGGTGACCCTGTGGCCAACACTCAAGTCCTTATTTCCAATATAGACTACAATAATTATGTAGGCCGCATAGGCGTAGGCAAAGTTGAAAACGGCGCTGTAAAAGTAGGCGATGAAGTAGTGATTGTAAACAGCCACGAGCCAGATATACGTAAAAGTGTGCGAATTTCAAAGCTGTATGAGTTCGAAGGGCTGGACAGTGTGGAAGTAGACGCAGCCTGCGTGGGAAGCATCGTATCAATTTCTGGAATCGCAGATATAAAAATAGGCGATACCCTCTGCGGGCCGGATAACCCGGTAGCCTTACCTTTCAGTAAAATTTCCGAGCCTACGATTGCCATGTTCTTTATGGTAAACGACAGCCCATTTGCGGGGATGGAAGGGAAATTCCTAACCTCCCGCCAAGTGCGTGAGCGGCTCATGAAAGAGCTTAACAACGATGTTAGCCTACGCGTAGAAGAAACCGAAACAACAGAGAAGTTTAAAGTATCGGGCAGGGGCGAGCTACATTTGTCCATCCTGATTGAAACCATGCGCCGCGAGGGGTACGAATTCCAAGTATCAAAGCCATCTGTACTATACAAAGAGATTGACGGCGAGCGCCAAGAACCAATGGAAATAGTTGCGATAGATATCCCGGATGAGTTCACGGGTGTGGTAATCCAAAAGTTGAGCTCACGTAAAGGCGAAATGCGCCAGATGACTACCGGCCAAACCGGCTATACCCGCATACAATTTAGCATCCCATCCCGCGGGCTAATTGGTTATAGGTCAGAGTTCCTTACAGATACCAAGGGAAACGGCATTATGAATACACTCTTTGACGGCTACGCACCCTACAAAGGTGAAATCCCCAACCGCCCCCAAGGTTCGTTAATCTCATTCGAAACTGGGGAAGCCGTAGCATATGGTATGTACAACGCGCAAGAACGCGGCGCGTTGTTTGTAAGCCCCGGCACCAAGGTATACGCAGGCATGATAATAGGCCGCAACGCCCGCAGCGGCGATATGGAAGTTAATATATGTAAGCAGAAGAAGGCCGTGAACTTCCGTGCCGCTGGCAATGACGAAGCCCTGCGGCTGGTTCCACCGCAAATTATGAGTCTGGAGCAATGTCTGGAATTTATAACCGATGACGAACTGGTAGAGGTCACGCCGCTAAACCTACGGCTACGCAAGAAACTGCTTAACTCAACAGACCGCGCAAGGGCAGCTAAGAACGCTTTGCAATAATGACGGTGTATAGCGGACTGGAAGCCTTTGTTCTGAGTATCAAAACCAGAAAAGCGCAATAACCAAGTAAAGAGGGTAGTACATGAGTAAAGTACATGGTAACACCGAAGGAATCCGCCGCACATTTATTGAGCGGTTGGAAACCATTTATGACGCTGAGATAGACCGTCGCGAATTTTGCACGCCAGAAATAATAGAAGCTCTAACATCCTTCACAGAAGCCACAGGCCGCGAAGCCATGGTGTATATAGACCGTGCAGGGAAAATTTTAACCGTAACAGTAGGTGAACAAGATCGGGTATCGCTTCCTGCCATACGCAAACGCCGTTCCGAAAGCAGGCTTTCTGGTATGCGATGTATACACACACACCCGGGAGGCAATCCGCATCTTTCATCTGTGGATATCCAATCTCTTAGAAGCCTGCGTTTGGACGCGATGGCCGCTGTTGGTGTTTTAGGCGGCAAGCCAACTGCCATGCAAGTGGGCATATTAGACGCAAACTCATCTGAAGACAACCTATCCGTAGCCCTATATGGCCCTTTCAGTACAAGTGCCATCCCCGATGATGCCCTGTGGGAAGCCATAACTCAAGCAGATATCAATATCCGCCCTACCCAGTCTAAAAAAGCGGAAGCAGAGATAGCCCGCGCTATATTAGTAGGCATAGACGGTAAGCAGGATGCCCCCCATGCCTTAGACGAACTGTTACAACTATCCAACACTGCCGGATTCATAACTATAGGCAAAATGCTACAGCACCGCGACAAACCCGACAAAAGCTACTATATAGGCCACGGCAAGCTTCAAGAATTGGTATTGGTAATCCAAAGCTTGCAAGCCGACGTGGTAATTTTTGATGATGAGTTAACCCCTGCCCAAATACGCAATATTCAGAAGGAACTGGGCAAAAAAATCGAAATTATTGACCGTACAGCACTAATACTAGATATATTTTCAAGCCGGGCCTCCACCCATGAAGGCCGCTTGCAAGTGGAACTGGCTCAAACAAAGTATCTACTACCGCGCATGACGGGCTTCTGGACACATATGGGCCGTATGGGCGGTGGCGGGCGTGGAGGAAGTGGGGCGCGGCGCGGTGAAGGCGAAACTCAGCTTGAAGTTGACAGGCGCTTACTGCGTGACCGCGTAACAGAATTGGAAAAGGAAATAGATAAAATAAAATCTCGCCGTAGTGTGCAGCGTATAAGCCGCGAACGCTCCAAAATCCCAGTTGTGGCATTGGTGGGATATACAAACGCGGGGAAGTCAACATTAATGAACCATTTATCTGGAAGCAGTGTATTGGCGGAAGATAAGCTGTTCGCCACACTGGACCCAATTTCCAGACGTGTAAACTACGGCAGTGGCGAGTTTCTGTTAATTGATACCGTAGGCTTCATAAAAAAACTGCCACATGATTTAGTAAACGCCTTCCGCGCTACGCTAGAAGAGGCAAGATTCGCTGACCTATTACTCCACGTTGTAGACGCGTCATCTGAAGACCGTGCGCAGCAAATGGAGACTGTATACGACGTTCTAAGCCAGCTAAATACCCATAACAAACCAATCCTGACGGTATACAACAAATGTGATGTAGCAACAGATATTACGCCCGATACGTGGGCAGCCACTGCCACAAAGCAGTCATCAAACCTGAACCAACCGCCCTCAGGAAGCGAAAGTGTAGCCATCTCCGCTAAAACAGGCATGGGGATTGAAAAGCTTAAAGCCGCAATCACACAAAAATTTTCCCAAGCGCGTACAAAAATCTCGGTTGTATTACCATTAGACTCAGGCGCGCTGGTGTCACGTGTTTATGAAACCGGCCAAGTTCTTAGTTGCCATTATAAAGAAGACGGTATACACATAAGCGCCGTCGTTCCCCCAGAGGAAGAATCACGCTTGCGTGCCTTCTCCAATAATAGCTAAACGATGAGTAATCATAATTGAAGGTGCTGATGCAGAGGTTTTTGAAACATTTTTTTAAACAAGGGGACGGAGGTATTGACATTGTGTCAATACCTCCGTCCCCTTAATTACGTGACACAATAATGATGCCGTCAGAACCATCCCCATGGCACCCGCGTGATTTATTCCCAGTATAATCGAGCTTGAACAACTTAGTTTAGTATTTCAAATAGTCGTAACATTGTGATGATGGACTGCTCGCGTGTATAGTCGCCACGTGGGGCAAACTGATTATTGCCCACGCCGCCCATAATGCCTGTAGCTTGCACTTGCCCTACAGCATCAACAGCCCAACTTGACACTAGGTTATTATCGGCAAATGTTGGAGCTGACGAAAGAAGGGGTTGTCCGATCGCATACGCAAGGCGTGCAATCATAACCGCCGCTTGCTCTCTCGTTATGCCGTTGTTTGGTGCAAAATTACCACCGCCTACGCCTGTTACAACACCAAGATATCCCATTTTTTGGACATTAATATCATTAGTGTCATTAAACTGCATACGCCCTGTGATTTCACGCCCTGTTGCGGTTTCGTAAAGGGCAACGGCTAGGGCAGAAAATTCTGCTCTTGTGGCGTTGGATGTGAAGTTGGTTTGTAGGTTGGCAGGGATTAAACCATAGGTAAAGGCCTGAGTTATGCCGTTGTGCGCCCAACTGCTGGCGGTTGCGAGGTTGGGTGCTTGGGTGCTTGTCGGTGGTGTGGGAGATTGTGCGGGGGTTGGGGTTGGTTGCGTTGGCTGGTCGCCTGTGACTTCTATGACAAAATCCGTCCACGCTCCACTGCTGAGTCTAAGCGTATAAATTCCCGGTTGCGAAATAACAACGGTTAAGGGTGAATCATAAGACATCGGAACTCCAACATAGTATGGACCGCGTAAATTTCGCATAAAAGAATAGTGATCTTCGTCATCAAGAAAACGCTCCAACGGGTCATAGCCTTGTGCGAATATATCAGTCCACTGCTCATAGTTTTGCGAGATTATAGACCAGCCGACACCGCCATTTTGCGCAGTAACAATGGTTACAGGGGCAGGCAAGATTAGCCACGTCACACCATCACCATGAAAAAGGTAGCTGAGTTGAAATTCATTAAGTAATCCTGTGTTTGCAAGAGCTTCCTGCCCTAAGGCATTTAATATATTATATTCCCTTACTGCGTTAGGATACCCTTCAATTCGCCCTTCATAAACAGGCATTCCGTTAATTTGCCCCTTTTGTCTAGCTACTACAGCTTCCCCTCTAATATCTGCCACTGTCGTAACCTCAAACATCGGCATAACCAACAGTGCCATCATCACGCCAGCCATTGCAATAGCAACGCATTTTCCGAAAAATCGTTTCATTATCATATCCTCCATTTTATGTTTTTGAGCCAAAAGCGGCAAATATCCATTTTCACGACAGAATGAAATGGTAGCACCCCATTAGCGAAAACTATTGAAAAAGTTTCTAACGAAACGATTTGATCTGAAATTTTGGTTCCAAATTGCCTCCGCCTGATCTACAGCACCATTACGCAACGCATCTTTGATGGGGGTAGCTATAAAGCTAGGTATCCACCAAGGTAAACTTATTGAATTGTTTATAATGCCCTGACCAGCACTGCCTATCATCTGATTTACGCTTGTGCTTGGTGGGCAATAAGCCTCAAATGCACACAGGCATTGAAATCCTGTATTCGGGTTGCGTACTTCAATAACGAGGTAATTATCCCAGTCAGACCAATCATCTGTTACTGCTGACTGGCTATTACTTTGCACAGGTGGTGGCACTGGCGTAGGATTTGGCAGTGGTTGTTGCGTAAGAGCTTCAGTCCAACTTAAACGCTGGTCAAGGATTTCTGTTATCTCTTGTTGTATTGCCTCTTCCATTTCAGCCCGAATTTCTCGTGTAATAATAATATCTTCTACAATCTCTATTGGGGCAAAAAGGGAAGGGCTTGGTGCCCCTATAAAGCCCGACTCTATGGGCTCATCTCCTATTATTGCACCATCAGCGTTGCGTCCTACCATTCCGCCAATATCAATTAGCTCACCAGTTCTTCTATCTGCTCTTCCACCAGCCCATGTTACATTACCAGTTGCACGACTTTGGTGTATGCGCGCTTCGTCTGGGGAACGACTATCCCTTCCATTTGTGTTAAGACCAACTAATGCGCCAACCTCTTGGTCTCCCCATACATTTCCTGTCGCTATACTGTTAATTATATGACCACGGTTGATACCAACTAGCCCGCCTACATAACGAGAACCCGTCACAGCTCCCCCGGCATAGCTATTTACAATAACGCCATAATTGTTACCAACTAAGCCGCCAACTCTTAAGCCACCATCTGCTATACGCCCTCCTTCAACCACAGTGGGGAGTGTTACAGTAACGGTGGAACTAACATTAAATATAACTCCATAGTTTGTATCAATAAGACCACCAACTGAACTTGCATTTGCTCTTTCACCTACAATATACCCAGCCACATGTACGTTTGAAATAACTGCCCTTGAATCATTAAAGCCAAATATGCCACCACCACCTTGGGTACGGTCAACATGTATCGTATGTCCTCTACCATCAAACACACCTGCAAAATGATTAACCCTGCCAGTAGTAATTGTTATGTCATTTAATAGTACAAAATGACCACGACGACCCGCCGGTAGTTGCATCCAAAGAAAATGCTCTGGAGTAGATATTCGATAAGGATTATAAATTGTTCCCGATCCAGGAGGTTGCACACGACTGGCGTAGACTGGCATCGGCATTATGAAGCTGCCTAAAAATATTATCACCGCCAAAATAAGTATTGGTAGTTTTTTTCTTGCTTTTTTGTTCATTCCATTCCTCCACTTTTTTAATGTGCATATAGCCATTTTATGTTTCAGGGCGTGTAGCACTATATTAATGATATCAAGCCAAAACAAAAAAGCCCATTGCGTTTCTCGAAAGTTAAAAATTTTCGAGATATGCAATGGGCGGCAGTGGAAAACTGTTTCTTGTTCTATAGCGGCGTACCGTCTATATTTTCTTTGAACCAAAGGGTGAACTGGCTATTACAAGTATGCGCTATATATTGATCTTTGGCCAAAAGCGCATAGTAATAGGCATAACGATACAGCTCTTTAACTTCTTTTGCTCGTGCTTTTTCTTCTGCGGTTCCATCCTCGTTGATGCCGTAAGCGTTGCCTATTGTGTATGCTTTTACACCAGCGAGGAATGGCAAGAAAGATGTATTGCCAAATGTTACGCAAAATTCCATTCCCTCAGTGGCATACCGGATGGCTTCTTCGTACCTTTCTTGGTACATTAAAGTGACAACCAAATGTATTATAATCCCTGAGTATGTGTTCTTTTCTGGGGACTCTGTTTTCCCTTTTAGCTTTACCAGCTCCTTATAGATGTCTATGCTCTTATCAGTTTCGCCAATAAAATCGTATACATCTGCCAAATCAGCAATCAGCGCACGTTCCAACGGCGTTAAGTAGTATTCGCTTATCTTTTTAATTTCAAAACTGGGGATTGTTAGCTTTATTGCTTTGCAAAGAATTTCCAGAGCGCTTTCAAGGCCAAGCGCTACTTGGTGGGAAAGGGTAAATCGCGATTTTAGTTCCTTGTATTCCTTAACAGTAATATTGCTTCCCTTAAAAGCAGTCATTTCGTGATGGGCCGCATACACATACACTCTGCTTCTATGCCTCTCATAATACTGCTTGTTCCTTGGTATGCTAAGAAAGTCCTCATTTTGTGCTAAAGCATCAAGATAATCAGCTAGGCCGGCGGCGGCGTTTGCATCTTCCCTAAGTTTAAATTCTGCTAGTTGGGCTTGCCTGTTCAATTCATTGTGAATTTCTTCATGAGCTATCTCATCTTTGGTCAAAAACAAATGGGCTACATTGCCAGCGTCAAAGTTAAGGACATCAAGCAACCTGCGGAATGTACCCTGTTTTGGCATTGCATGACCATTTTCAATTTTTGACAAAGTTGCTACGTCAATATTAGCGTATCCAGCCAGTGCTTCCTGTGTCAAATCCTTCTGCTTACGTAAAGCGCGAATTAGTTCGCCAGTTTCGTGAATTTGAAGCATAGAAATTCCTCCAATATAATTTTGAGTTACAGGCTCTTGCAAAACTTGTTAAGCCTACAGTTTTTAATATGATAGTGTAAAATGTTGCTTAGCCAAATGAAGAAAAAGAGCGTGGTTAAAGTGTTGTTCTCTGAAAGTGTCCAGTGCACATAAAAGCCGCCAAAAGACATTAGCCATTGGCGGCTTCTTGGCATTTCAGGAGAGCTAGGAAAGTGTGAATATAACGAATCAAATAAATCAAACAAACGCAACATAGACACAATAGACTGTTCACGAGTATATGTTCCATTCGACGCAAAGTTGTTACCAACACCGCCCATGATACCAACGGCTTGTACTTGCTTGCGTGTAATTTGATTGTAGTGCTGGTGAGACTAATCCGCGCTCATATTTGAAGCACTACTAAAATATACTCAACTGCCCTGTTTGCGGTAAAACATTGGTTTTTGAGAAGCAATGCGAAAGGGGGTCAATGTATTTTTCAGATAGTAGGGCTTTGCTTCCGTAAAATGATTTAGGTTTCACAGGAGCGAAGCCCGCTATCTTTTTTAATCCCCAATGAGGCGCACGGCAGTATCGACTTGTCGATACTGTATAAGTGCGCCCGGTGAAGAAAATTTATTAGGTTTTACTCCACCATTAGAAGTTTATTGCCATCCGGGTCTGTCACCATAAGTTCTTTGCCGCCCCAGCTACACATTATTGGCGGGTCAAGAATAACACCCTTTTCTATCAAGTTCTGATACATTGCATCGGGGTCAGGACAATCAAACACTAAATATATCGTACCTTCGTTAAATTTACCATGTTTATTTTCGTCCCACACCCAAAGAACAGGATTTTCATCGCGGCCTTCAAACCTAACACCGTCAAAACCCGAGCCATTGTCTAACGCAGTCCAACCTAATATATCCCGATAAAAGAGAACAAGTCGCTTTGGGTCATTTGAGCCAATGTGTATTCCGCTAAACCTAACCATTTCACACTACTCCTTTACACAATAATTTTCGTTATATCTTCTTGCGACATTCCTATATCTAAAGAGCCACATTTATCCATATTATTAGGCAAGATTTTACGGTTTGGTTTGCGCTTGATTTGCATTAAACGATATAAATCATCATGTATTGATTCGTCACGCACCTCAAAACCAAGCCACATGCCATCGTGCAATATATCGGTTTCATCGTAGCGTTTTCGCATTTCTTCGCTAAAATCTTCTCGCTGTTCATCGAATTTATCTCGTTCTTTTTGGCCCAGCGTAATGCTGACAATGAAAAAACCTTCACGTAAACAAAGTGTGATAAGCGATTTCCCCCCGCGCTTGAAACATAAAATATTATAGTGTTTATGCGTAGGTTTGCCTTCTGCCCATAT
>Ga0131853_10017947_pt1 | contig 12886 bp, 10 predicted proteins | sample TergutLab28metaG_FD_92764 | JGI IMG/M metagenome (GOLD analysis project Ga0131853, IMG submission 92764) | Labiotermes labralis P1 segment gut microbial communities from Petit-Saut dam, French Guiana - Lab288 P1 (version 2) (version 2) | ecosystem: Host-associated > Arthropoda: Insects >...
GTTAAATACATCATGCTGTCCGCAACAATAGACCAAAAAATCTGTAACTACTATTGGGGTTCGAACCGAGTTATGTTTTACGACTGTAAGAAGGCGGCGTATACAGGTACAATTAACCAGTATACAGAGCATACAATGAGCCGATCCGACATAGCCAAGAAACCTGGGATTCTTGAAAGGATTGCTAAATTCACTGGGAATAAAAATCGTATCACTTTCAAAAAGTACAGTGACGGCAGCGCAATATACTTTGGTAAAACAACGGGTGTTGATGTATTAAAGGGTATGGACTTGGATATAGTGGGTACTCCGCATCAACCCGAATTTCTATATAAGCTATTTGCATATACAATGGGGTACAACATCGACGCAGATGCCAGAATGAACTATCAAGCTGTCATGTATGGTGATTACCGATTTTGGTTTATGACATTTGATGAGGATAATGATGTGCTACGGAACATACAATTTTGGATGATTCAGTCGGAATTAGCGCAAGCTGTTGGTCGCGCTAGGCCATTAAGAGAAAAGTGTGTTGTAAACATATTCTCAAACTTTCCCGTACACCAAGCGGTAGCAAAAGTTTTTCAATGATGACTAGAGGAATAGATTCCTATTTGAAATAGAAAAACCTTAACTTGTATGGTATAGTTGAAACAAGAGGTGGTTTTGTGAGTGATTTAATTTTTCCTATTATAAGACCAAAGGATGAAGATGACGAGCTAGAGAAGCTTATATTTGGAAAAGAGGGGCGTAGAACTGTGACGAAAGAAGTTAGAGAGATATCTGTTGACCAACTCCATGCACATCCCAAAAATGAACTGATATATGGACAAAACGAAGATGTTACCGACCTTAAAGACCATATAGCAGCACTTGGTTATATACTGGACTCACTCAAGGTTACAGATAGCAATGTCATTATATCTGGACACCGAAGGTGGAAAGCAGCTATAGAGCTAGGTATGCTTACAGTCCCTTGTGAGGTTGTTAATTTTGATTCTCCAGAGGAAGAACTGGCAGCCCTTGTGCTGTACAATTATAAACGAAATAAGACCAATGAGCAAAAAGCCCGTGAAGGTATTGCATTGTCCGAAACCCTATCTGTAGAAGCTGTCCAACGTCGGTTAGCGGCTTTGAATCAACATCGTACCGTTATGGACGAATCGTCCATAACGTCTGAGGCTGATAATAAAAGTGATTCGGACACCTCGAAAACACCAAATAATACCATTGTGTCGGAGGTGGGACTTACCCGTGACAAAGTTGCTACAGCTCTTGGTCTTAGTTCAGGGAAGACATTTGAACGTATGAGAGACGTCTTGATAAAAGCTGATGCATTAAAGGAATCTGGAAATACAAATGATTCGGAGTTGCTTATAACTGTCCTCAACAGGCGTCCATCAGCAGCAAAGGATCTGTTAGGCGTTCCCCTTGAATCGTTGACAGAAGAAGATAGAGAGAATATAAGGACAGGCAAGGTTGCTCCAAGGAGATTTCTGACACAAAATGAAACTGGTAATGATGATAAGAAACCCAAAAGACAATCATCATACAATAAAGCATTGAATGAAGCTAAAGCCCTGGGTGTGTCAGTAGAGTCATTGAAGAAAACAATCTCACGAGTGAAAAACCACAATGAGCAGCTCGAAATCAGGGATTCGTTACAGATACCGATAGATGAAGCTGTTAAATTGAGGATGAGCCTTGCTGGAGATCCTTATGATGATTTTTTGGACATAGGGACTGATTTCGCAACAACAATTTCTTCTTTATCAGAGGCATTGCCGGATTTGTTAGATACAGAAGGTTTGAGTGCGTGTAAAACCGTTGTAGAAGACCATATCGAAGAGCTTCAAGACTTGTTATTGATTATAGAATCTGGACTAACTAAGGAAACTGCAACAAAGACAACATAGAGTCCGAGAAAGTAGGTATCCCTTGCATAAGATGCTTGCTTCATAAGGATTAAGAAAGTAATTTTATACAAACATAACGATAGCAGTAACACGGTCATGTACCATGTTACTGCTATTTTTGTTTATTGGTCAATGACAAAATTCCAAAAGAAGATGTCAGATACAACGCCGCAATCACAATATAAAATTTCTTACATACGGGGCGTTCATCCCCGCGACAGCATCACTTATTAAAATTTTGAGGCCGAAAATGCTTCACAGAAAGGAGGAGCTTGTATGAGCAAAAACAGCACCTATACAGTGTTAGACGACATTGATTCTGATCGGATTCTGACCAGTTGTCGAGTATGTTTGACTTGTTTCGTAGCTTGGATGACCCGAAGCAAAAAAACAAGAAAAAGAAGTCGAAAAAGAAATCGAAGTTGAAGAAATTAGAAAACGCCGTCACCAATCTGCTCGGAGATAGTAAGAAGAGCAAGAAGTCGAAGAAATCAAAAAAGTCGAAGTCTGAGAAACGAGCCAAGTGGGAACTGAGACTAAGACTCATTGAGAAAGCGGCAGACACAGGTTTGGATACATCATCTGATATTTTTAAGATGTATGCAGAGAGTAAATTTTTCCCAAATGGTCGTTATCACAGAAGCAGTTAAAAGTAACGCAGCCTCCTTGTGGTGGCAACCGCCACCACAGGGAGAGTATCAACTGGACAGTGCGTTCCGTTATTCCGTTAAGTTTAGTGACCCATGTATCAGCCATCATTTAATGATTTTAGTACAAAAGCAGGTGCGCTTTGAGCCAGATAAACGGACGAACGAGCGGAAACAGTATAAGAAAGAAGTGATTTTACGTGAAATACAACTACTACATTAGAGAGGCAAAACGCATGGGACGCAAAATCAAGAAGCAGTTCCAGGAACACAAAATCAAAATTAAGATAACTGGATGCAAAATTATTCCAAGATTGAAGAGATTTATCTACATCCTAAAGCCCACAAAGGGGAATCGGAAACAGTCGATTCTAAGTAGGGTGGACGACATTCAAAGTACGTTGGGCCTGCCTCTCTTCTACGCATACGAAGACGGAACTTCCATTGTTTTAGTGGTTTCCGAACATGAAGTAAAAGAAATGAAATTGTTGAAAATATTGCGTAGCTCACTGTTCAACAACACCGATATGGAAATACCCCTCGCCGTGGGGTATGAACTTGCAGGGGATATGCATATTGTCGATTTAGCGAAGTTACATCACTTGTTAATCGTCGGGCCAACTGGCTCAGGCAAATCTGTTGCTTTGAAATGTTTAATCCTTAGTATCATCGTAAACTGCCCTATAGATATTGCGCGGTTGGTAGTGCTTGAAATTGGTTCCAAAAGCTTATCTGCTTTCAGTGATGTACTACACTTACACCATCCCATCGTTAAGGATTCCACAACAGGCATCTTAGTTTTGGAATCAATCGTAGCGGAGATGGAGAGCAGGTATGAGCTTGATGAAAGTGAGTGCAATAAATTGCCATATATTGTATGTATCATTGATGAGTTCGATGATACAGTTTCAAACATTGGTGACAAACATGATTCCGAAAGATTTACAGCAGCACTCAATACTCTAATACGTAGAGGTCGCAAAGCTAAGATTATATTGGTTCTTGCTTCACATGATCCAACCCTAAAAACAACCAAAATTAATGCAAATGGAATAGAGTCCCGAATTTCGTTTAGGTTATTGAAGCACCAAAACTCATCCGCTGCACTTGGGATTGTAGGTGCTGAAAAGCTACCTGGCGATGGAGCTATGATTCTTAAAACACCAGGCAATGTTACACACTTACAGGGATCATGGGTAACAGGTACAGAAATAGAGCAGCAGATACTCTGCACCAGACCCACAACAGATGGCGACATTGAGATGTTAAAAATTGTTGAACCTGAAATGTCACACCTACCAACCGCAGACAATGAAGTAGCAATTAAGAACGCTGTTACCGAAAAGTCCAAAAAAGAGCTTGCAGACATTATCATGTGGACATTAAGACACGAGGAAATGTCAGCCAACAAGATACAAAAACAGTTTCGTATGAGTAAGCGGGCCAATGATATTTTGGACACGCTTCAAAAAATGAACATTGTGTCAGGGCTATATTCTAATCAACCACGGACGGTAGTACCAAAGCTGTATGAAGACCTATCACCTGATACAGTAGCCTACCTCAACCGTTACGGTTATACCGAAGAAGATATCAGAACGGCTCTAAGCATTAAAAATGGGAGTGATTAGAATGACACAGGAAACACAGGTCATTTTATCACCCGACGATACATCATACAAAATTACCGTAGTAAAAGTTGGCGATACAAATGTCCATGTTAAGAGCAATTTTTACCCCAAAAAAACTCTGTACGATATTTTACTCTCAATAGTAAATACACGCCTGAAAGAAAAATCAGCGTAGCACGTAGACATGTTATGGAGTGCCTTGTTATACTTTAACGAGGCATTCCTGACATATACGCTGTTTTTCTCGAAAGGAGAGTAGAATTGAAAACAGCATACAATGTCGGAACTTACAGCCGTCTTTCAAGAGAGGACTTGAAAAACGGAAGAGGTGACGCAAGTTTAAGTATAGTAAACCAACAGTCCATGTTGGAAGATTACGTCAATGAGAAAGGGTGGAGTTTGTACAAAGCCTACACTGACGATGATGTGAGCGGCACCTCATTTAGAAGACCTGGGTTTCAAGCCATGATGGACGACATAGAAAGTGGTAGTATAAACTGTGTTGTTACGAAAGACTTGAGCCGATTTGGACGAAATAGAATTGAGTCCGCATTGCACAGGGAAAGGTTCATTGAGCTAGGTGTACGTTTTATCGCTATATATGATAATTACGATGGGCTAGATGAACTCGACCAAAATAGCAGTTATGATGTGGCTACACCCATAAAAGAAATGGTAAACGAAATGTATGCCGCTGAGGTAAGTCGGAAGGTTCGTCATACGAAGAAGCTGATGGCTTCTCAGGGTAAGTTCGCTAACAGTCGTGCCCCCTATGGTTATAGGAAGTCACCGGAAAACAAGCATGTCTTGGTTGTAGATGAGAATGTTTCCCACAACATTATACGGATTTACGAGATGTATTTGGGTGGAATGACTGCACGAGCCATAGCGGATGTATTTAACCGTGAAGACATACCAACTGCCAACGAATACTACTACAGCACCATTGGCAAGCCAAGCCCCTTTCTAAATTACAAAAATAAATGGGGTAGTGCAACAGTAATGAATATCATAGGAAATCCTGTTTATTACGGCGCAATAGCGAATGGTAAACGTGCAATAAAGTCGTTTAAGAACAAAGCCTTTGTACGCAAACCTGTAGAAGAATGGATTATTGTCGAAGGTATGCACGACCCAGTAATTAGTAAAGCCTTGTGGTTGGAAGCGCAACAAGTAAGCAAACGAAACACCAAACAGACCGTAAGACGAAGCTCCAACGGCGAGGTCAGTATCTTCGCCGGTATCATAAAATGTGCGGACTGTGGCGGTAATCTGGTCTTTAACCGCAAAGTCAACAAGAGTAGTACCAGGGAATTTTTTAGGTGTAGCACCTATACCCAGAAAGGGAAGGATGTTTGCCCCATGCACAATATCGACTACGACACACTTTACCAATCGGTGCTTGCAGGTATCCAAGAATACGCCGTACTTGCCGTAGAGGATGAAAAGAGGCTCATCGACCAGATCATAAAATCTAATGATGAGTTCAAAAACAAAAATCTACAGCGATATGAAAAAAATATCCGGGAGGCTAACAACCGGATTCGGGAGATTGATGGCCTACTCCAAAACCTGTACGAAGATAAGGTCGCCGGGGAAATCACTATCGACATCTTCAAGCGCATGTCTGCGAAGTACAGGGAAGAACAGACACGACTCATTGCTGATGTAGAGCAGATTGAAAAGGAGTTGGAAGAGTGCAAGCGTGTCGAGAAGGATTTGACCGGGTGGATAACCCGCATCAAAAACTGTTTAACCATTGACTGCCTCACACGGGCTATAGTGGTTGAGCTGATAGACCGTGTGGAAGTATCCGAAGTTTACAGCGTAGACGGTGAGAAAAATTTAGACATAGCCATCAGCTATAGGTTCGGATTTCCTACCACCAGCCAAACATCGGGACAAAAAAATAGAGCTTGCTGATGCCCTCTTCCAAAGGTAAAACATCAGTTAAGCTCTATGCTGTTCCACCAATACCAACCAAGATATTAGTGAATAGACGGAGATGAGAGGATTTGAACCTCCGCGCCAGTTACCCGGCCTACATCCTTAGCAGGGACGCCTCTTCAGCCACTTGAGTACATCTCCATTGCCGTTTTGTTAAAACGGCTATATATATTGGCTATGCGTTTGCACTGCCAAATATGTTATTAATAATACAACAATATAAAATAATGAGCAAGCCTATAAGCCGAGTTCTGTCATGGACAGCCATCTATCTGGGCCAACTGTTGCCAGCAGGCTCTTGCGACACTACCAAAGCTTGAGCGGGCAGCCCATGACCACAATTGTGGCCAAGCTTTACTTGGTCTTGCACCGGACGGGGTTTACATAGCCTGTTTTGTTACCAAAACAGCGGTGTGCTTTTACCACACCTTTCCACCCTTGCTTCCCCACTGGGGTGGGGGTTAGCGGTTTATTTCTGTTGCACTTTCCCTGGAGTCGCCTCCGCCGGGTGTTACCCGGCGCCCTGCCCTTTGGTGCTCGGACTTTCCTCATACCTTGCGGCACGCGGCTGCCCAGCTTACTCATTTTTTATGCTTATTCTGCGGGTAATTCTTCTGAATCCTCTGAGTCTTCGATGTCTGATACTTCTTCATCTACTACTACATCGTCTTCGTATTCATCGGTTTCGTAGTCGTCGTCATCGTAGTATTCTTCGTCATCATAAACTTCGTATCCAAGGTCAATATCCGCTTCCCTTTTGGACAGGTTAATCCTGTGGTTTTCTTGGTCTACGCTGGTGATTTTTACTTGTACAACCATACCTACTTTCAGCACTTCGTCGGCTTTGGCAATGTGGCGGTTGGCAATTTGGGAGATATGCACCAAGCCGTCAACCCCTTCTTCAAGGGATACAAAAGCACCAAATTGGGCCAGACGCACTACTGTGCCATCTACAATTGCACCTACCGGGAACTTTTCGGCTACGCCATTCCATGGGTCGTTGCTTATATCTTTTAGTGAAAGAGATATTTTGTTTTTGTCTTTGTCTACAGCAATAACTGTTACGGTTACTTTGTCCCCTACTTTAAGGACATCGGATGCCTTGCGCACACGCTTCCACGCCATTTCTGATACATGGATAAGCCCATCTATGCCACCTATATCAACAAAGGCACCAAAGTCTACCAAGCGGCTTACTGTGCCGTCTATGCGCTGGCCTACTTCCAGTTTGGCATACATTTCGTCCCGCACTTGTTTGGCTTCCAGGGTTGCAAGCTCTTTACGGCCTGCTACATAGCGCCTTTTGTTGCGGTCAATTTCTAGTATGTGGAGTTTTATTTCTTTCCCTTTAAATTGGGTTAAATCATCCACAAAGCGGTTAGAAACCTGAGATGAGGGGATAAATACCCTGCAGCCATGTACCATTGCCAGTAACCCGCCTTTTATTACCTCTGTTACTTTACCGGTTACTACAGTTTTTTCGGCTAGGGCGTCTTCCAATATTTTGATGTTTTGCTGATTATCCAGCTTTTTCTTGGATGCCAGTACGTTACCGTCGCCATCGTTTACCCGGATTATAAACACATCGAATACATCACCAGGTTTTGTAAGTTGGGTAATGTCTGCTGTGGAATCGTCGGTAAATTCTTGACGGGTAATGATACCGTCCGACTTGTAGCCCAAATCTACGGTCACTTCTGTTGGTGTGACTTTGATTACTGTCCCCTTCACAATACGGCCACTATGTAGGGGCTTTTTGAAGGATTCTTCCAACATTGCTTCGAATGACTCTGGTGAAGACTCTGCTGATTGGGCTTGTGATTGCGCCTTTGGTTGAATCTCGGATACTTCCGAAACCGGCTCTTGTACATTTACTTTTGTTTCTTCAGGCGCAACGTTTGAAAATTCGCTCATAAGTTGAACGGCCTCCTTTGTTAGGGCAAGCGGTGTAGATGCACCGGCTGTAACGCCTATTTTATCACTTGATTTTAGATACTGCAACTGCAAATCATGGATTGACCCGATTAATATCGTATTTGGGCAAATTTTGCGCGATAAATCATAAAGAGCTATGGTGTTTGCGCTGCCTTTGTCCCCAATTATTATCATTGTGTCGCAGGATTTTGCAAGTTCCTGCGTCTCTTTTTGGCGTGTGGCTGTTGCGTTGCAGATTGTGTTGTGTATTTGAATATCCATATCGCCAAGGGTTGCGGTTATATTTGCAAATGTTTCTGCTTTAAATGTGGTTTGGGCAACCAATGTATATTTATCATTCTCACATAGCTGTCTGTGTAATGTTTCCGCATCTTGGGCCACTATTACACCCTCGCCCCCATAGCTTACGGTACCTTGCACTTCTGGGTGAGCGGCCTCCCCCAGGACAATTAACTTGCGGTTATTAGCCACAGCTTCACTTGCCCGGCGGTGCACAGCCTTTACACAGGGGCATGTACGGTCAATGTAACTGATGCCGCAGGTATGCAGTTCCTCCTCTACAGCCCTTGCCACACCGTGGGAGCGTATAATCACCGTTTCGCCTGTAACCTCGTCCAAGTTGTTTATGATGCGCACACCTTTTTCGGCCAGGTCATCTGACACTATTCTGTTGTGGATTAACTGGCCCAAAGTTACCATTTTCGTCCCTGATTCCAGTTCTTTATAAACAGTGTCTACAGCCCGGGCCACCCCTGCGCAAAACCCTGCTGATTTTGCAACTGTTATATTCATGACTGAGCCAAGTCTGACACATTTGCCACAATTTCGGCCATCACTTCGTCTACTAAGTCTGACTTTACCTTGCGGCCTTGGTGTTTTTCCATGGAAATTGCCGGGCCAAAACTTATATGCAGCTTAGTAAAAGGACGGTAAGAGCCCCGTATACCAACCGGGACAACAGGGGTATTTGTTTTTAATGCAAATACAGCTACACCGCCTTTTACATTATCAAACTCTTGGGTGCGCGTACCTTGGGAGAATATACCCAGTACCTTTTCATCCTTAAGCAGCTGGACTGTATGGCGGTATGCCGTTAAGTCATTGCCTGCCCGGTCTACGGGAAAAGCCCCGGCTTTCCTTAAAAGACCGCCAAGCAGCCACCCTTGAAACAACTCCTTCTTGGCCATATAAAAAACTTGGCGTTTACAAAAAATTGCAAGGGTGAGGGCGTCCAAACCATGGATGTGGTTGCTGCATAAAATAACGGCCCCTTCCTGGGGTATATGCTCCTGCCCTGTAACATTGAAGCGGTAAATAAGCCGTGCAAAAATTATTATTATCCTTCTTGCGAACCTATAGAACATTGTTTCCTCCTTGCGGTGTTTATATGCGCGATTATACTATTTGCTACTTCGTCTTTGGTCATTGTGCTGGTGTCTATTACTGTTGCGTCATGGGCAACAATTAGGGGGCCGTGTTCCCGGTTTTTATCTCTTTGGTCCCGCGTGGCTACTTCCTCACGGATTTGGCCTATATTTGCAGGCTGGCCTTTTGCGGCTAGCTCTGCGGCCCGGCGGGCGGCACGTGTATCAACATCTGCGTCCAGATATATTTTTACTTGGGCCCAGGGCAGCACATTGCTGCCTATGTCCCTGCCGTCCATTATTACTTGGCCGGTGGATGCCTGCTGTTTCTGGATTATGTCCAGCTTCCTCCTTACTGCTGCATAGGGGGCTATCTGTGATGTTGCGTCTGAAATTGCCTGGGTACGGATTGCTGTGGACACATCTTCCCCATTTAGCAGTACTTGCTTCTGGGACAGTTTTACATCTATGTCTGGCAAGGTTGCGTTTACCGCGTTTTCATCTTTAGGATTTACACCTTTACGCACGTTGTAAAGGGCAATGGCCCGGTACATTGCACCGGTATCAATATATGTCATGCCCAGGGTTTCGGCAACGCGCCTTGCGGTTGTGCTTTTGCCTACACCTGCGGGGCCGTCTATTGCTACGGCAAAGCTTGTGGGGGTGGTCAATAAAATCACTCTCTTTCCTGTGGTTATAACTTAAAATCAAAACCGATCGCTTTTACCAAAAACGACAAAGCTTAAACACTACCCTTAATATACTCAGCCACAGCCATCCCAGCCAAATACCCAGTAGAAAAGGCAATCTGCATATTGTACCCACCGGTTAGGGCGTCCACATCCAAGACCTCACCGGCAAAAAACAGCCCCGGCATATGTTTTGACATAAGGGTGGATGGGCTTACATCCTTGATACTTATACCGCCCTTTGTAATGACAGCTTCTTTGTAACCGGCGTTGCCTGTGGGGCGTATTTCTAAATTTTTAAATATGCTGGCTAAGTTTTGCCTTTCGGCACGGGTAATTGTATGGACTTTTTTGTGGGGTGGTATATTGCTTAGGGTGATTATTGTCTCTATCAGCCGCTGAGGCAGCAGGCCGTCTAGGGCATTGCAGAAATCTCTGTTTTTATATATTTCAAAATCCCGCAATAGACGGGTGTCTAATTGGTCATGGGTTAGGCCAGGTTTTAGGTCAATTGAAATAAGTGGCTGATGCTTACCTGCTAAATAAGCGCTAGCGCTTAGTATTAGCGGGCCGGTTATGCCTGTGGGGGTGAACATCATCTCCCCAAGCTCTTCGAATGCAATTTTTTTGCCAAGTCGCAGGGTGCATTTTACATTTTTTAGGCTTAGGCCTGCCAGGGATGCAATCCAAGGCTCTTGGGCCTCCAGGGGTACAAGGGACGGGAATGTGGATACAACAGAATGACCCAGCTGATTGGCCCATATAAACCCATCACCGGTAGAGCCGGTGGAAGGGTAGGACAAGCCGCCGGTTGCGACTATTACAGCTTTTGCGTGTATCCGCCCTGTTGGTGTTGTTATGCTAAAACTATCCCCATCCTGCTCCATGCTCTTTACTTCGCAGTTTAATGCTATATTTACCCCAATTTTTCTAAGATGCGCCCCAAGGGCTTGGTTAATGTCATTGGCCCTGTCTGATACAGGGAAAACCCGCCCGCCCCGTTCTGTTTTAAGGGGTACATTTCTATCTTGGAAGAAAGCCATTAGTGCCTGGCTGTCCAAGGCGTTGAATGCGCTGTGTAAGAACCTGGGGTTGGTTACAACCTGGGCCATAAGTCCGGGGATGTCTGTGTTATTGGTTAGGTTGCAGCGGCCTTTGCCGGTTATATATAGCTTTTTGCCTAGTTTTTCGTTTTTTTCCAATAGGGTTACCGATATGCCTTGGGTTGCCGCTGTGTATGCGGCCATCATACCGGCAGGGCCGCCGCCTATTACTGCTAGTGCGCTCATGCAGGCGGGGTCTTTCTTGCGTTTGTTACCATGGTGTCCAGCCATGTTTCTATGTCTGTGGTTTCTGGTGGGTCTTCTTTTACTTCTAGTACTGCTGCTATTAAGTTTGTGTTTTCTTGCTGTTGGGATTCGTCCGGCTGCGGGCGGCAGGTTGCCGCCCCTACGGTGGTGGTGGGGTACTCTTCATCTTCTTGCTGTGGGGTTTCGTCCGGCTGCGGGCGGCAGGTTGCCGCCCCTACGAGATGGGCGTCACAAGACTCCGTAGGGGCGGCAACCTGCCGCCCGCTGAGGACTTCACCATTATCAAAATCTTCATCTAATGCAACACATTCTTCCCCTGGATAAAAAATTCCAGCATCCTCTCCGGTCTTCAACGACCGGTTCATAATTTTAGCCGCCAGCTGTTCCTTTGACAGTTCATCCCTAATATAGGCATATAGGGCGTGTATCATCTTTGCCGCGTCAGCCACCGCCAGGTCAAACAGCTCTAAAAAGCTTTCGTTGCGGACATTATCCTCATCCCAGGGGGCCTGCCATGGTGACTTGCTAAGATTAAGGTAATCATGGTCATCTAGCGCTGCCTGTTTGTGGATAAGTGCCGATATAATTTTAGAACCTACTACCACCGTCTCGGCCATACCCAGCAGCGACTTGCGCTTTCCGGTTTTGGACTCAAGACAGTGTGTAAAACCAGCCATTTGGCCCATTGCCCTGTATACATCCCAAGGGTAAATATCCCGGCCATATACATCCCGGATGGCCCCTGCCATTGCCATCGCGGCAGCTTTTTTATGAACATCGTCAGGGGTTATAAGCTTGGCCTGGTCTAAGTCCCCTGGCTGCATATCCTGCATATGGCGCAGCATAAGCACATCTATTACTGCCTCATAATCACGGTGACGGGTGGACTCTTTCAGCTTTGGTTCCAAAGAATTATAGGTTTGGGCATATACATAGGAATGAGTGGCGGCATCCATAGCATAATGGGCCAGGAAACCAGCGGTATACGCAAAAACAATCCGCTTTTGGGAAGGGCTTCTGGCATCTTTTATAGAATCGGCCATATGCATGAAGAAACGCCCCAAATCCTGGTTGTGCATTTGGGTACCAACTCCGCTTATCCGCTTTGTAATGAAGCCGGAAATATAATAGAAAAAAATATCCGGGCCCTGTGTGCCCAGGTTAAAAAGATTGGTCATAGGCGCGATATATTCGCGGATTTTTGGACAGATAGCTTCCAGGGCAGTTTTTCCGCCTAAATAATGGGTGATTAATGCCGGCATAATGTGGCCCCTTTTAGTGTGACATTTTTTGAAGTTGTATTCGCGCTACAGTTTATATTTTTGTTGGGAAATATTCAAGTTTTATACCCCCGGTATACGGAAATCAACTTTTAATAAAACTTGCGAGAAACTACGTCCCCGTCATCCCGGCCTTGAGCCGGGATCTCATAATCTGTTGCAAA
>Ga0131853_10017948_pt1 | contig 12886 bp, 7 predicted proteins | sample TergutLab28metaG_FD_92764 | JGI IMG/M metagenome (GOLD analysis project Ga0131853, IMG submission 92764) | Labiotermes labralis P1 segment gut microbial communities from Petit-Saut dam, French Guiana - Lab288 P1 (version 2) (version 2) | ecosystem: Host-associated > Arthropoda: Insects >...
TACACCCACACACACACACACCACACACACACACACACCACACACACACACACATACACACACACCTCACCACACACACACACACACACCACACACACACACACACACACACACACACCACACACACACCACACACACACACACACACACACCACACACACACACACACACACACATTGTCTCTTTCAGAATATTCTGGTGACCTTGCCACATTCTATATGCCTTAAACAGCGGTTGTATATCCTTGTTTATTTAACAATGGCCGCTGAAATTATTTTTGAAGGAAATGCGTGCTTCTTATACCGTAATGTTTGTTTGTCAGTTCACCGCCTCTAATTACTTGTGAACTCAAATCTTTTTTTAATTATTTTTTGGATAGTTCAACAGTAAACATGGTCATAGGCAGCTTCAATTTCGATGTTCCTAGATCACACACAATTAGAGAAACAGCGAAGGGACTTCTCTGAACGAGTGATCAGTTCGTAGCACAGGCCGCTACCCACACCACCCACAACACTTGCAAGAGACGAATACCCATGCCCTCAGGGGGACTCAAATCCGCGATCCCAGCAAGCGAGCGGCAATAGACCCACGTTTCAGACCTCACGGTAACCGCGATTGGCGACTTTAATTTTACTTGTGTAAATATTATGCCACTATTGGTCTCCCTACGTTGGTACATCGTAAATATTAGTGCCTTCCGGCACGTCACGAGGTGTAATTTGACTAGCGGGTATCAATGTTCTGTAGGAACGTGCTGGCTCTTTTGCTCTGAAGAGAAAGACCAGTAGTTAGCCGAAACGTTGGTCCTATCTATAAATATAAACGTCGTCACGAGACCGGACTCTTACTACCGCCACGAGAACTCGCAACCTCACGTTAGCAATTTCTGCTTCCTTCCCATCGATAACATTAACATGGCAGCCGTGAGAACTGCACGGGTGGTTGTGACAGTAACGTCGTTTCACGTGCAGTCTGAAGTGTTGCGCGGCAGTAGAGCTCCTGTCAGTATGGAACATCTGATATAGTATGTTTCACACACAGAACGCAAAATAACAATAAATCTTCAAGAAATTTATATTTTGCGTTCGGTTTGATAACGTTGATAATAAAAATACGCAATTCCTTAACAGTAACGTTGCGAAATGTGAAGAATAAAGAGGAAGAAAACAGTGGACGGAAAGGAAGGACAAGAAAAAAACTGAGAGATACTTTATTTCGGGAATTGAAGAAAGAGTATTAGCTTGTCTATAAGGTTCTCAGGCTTTGCCCTCTCGTCATTCTCATAGGCGTTTCTTGCAAGTGAATATTTTAGAACGGTAACGATTGGTAGTATGGAATAACAGCCAGCGAATTATTATTTACTGGTTAATGCTGAAGTGCATAATTTGGAAAAATAGTTTGGTGGTCTATAAAAAGCGAGTTAATTTTGACGAATTTACGTTGGGAAGAATGCATGTGAAGCAGGGAGTCTGAAAATGATCTAAATGTTCTTGTATTTTATTAATACTGGTGCTCAAATTTATTAAAATCAATGCAAACAGTGGGGAAATTTTTAAACAAATAAAACATAATTAATTTAAACACTCCAACAGCTTCGGACTATCGACCGTCGTGAGGGACGTCGCTAAGTTCTATGAGAATATTCTGAAGACCATTATGTAACATGTCGAAAATAAAGTGACGTAATACACAAGAAACATACGAAATGCAAAAACATTCTGATGTAATTGCAAACATTAACATCTCTTTAAGCTACACGTTTTTGTTGCCCCGGGCAGATAACAGAACAACGATAACATGGGCTGGAGTAGTGTCTGGGCTGCAGCCTAGACACTACTCCAGCCTAACCGCACCTAACCTTCAACCTACAGCAAACCAAGAACGAAACGACCAATGTGGTAATCAACATCATAGTCGCGAGCTCCTGGTGATGGGCATAGTAGTGCCCGAAACATGTTGAGCCTAGAAGAAGTACAATAAAATAATAAGTGGCATCTAGTTGGTTTTTTGTTCTTCAGTTATATGTATGGAATTATAATTTAAGGTTGATAACATATAAGGACATATATATTTTATATTTATCACCATTACTTATTTCTCTTATTGGCGGCAGGCTATGTAATGGTCTTGGTGTTCTGCCCATAGTATTTAATGGTATTTCTCAAGTTTGCCGTTGGACCGAAACATGTTGGTGTGTTAAGTAAACAATTTTGCTATTTGCATTACATTTACCCTGTTAGTTGTATTGTTTGATCACATAAATATTTAAAATTTCATTTCGTACATGACAGAGAACTCCACTAAGAAGACTCAGCAGCTAAAGATCTTCAGGTTAATGATAATTATTAACCTGTGTATCAAACAATACACACAGATGTTGGCAAATCCCAGTTTCTGAAAGTTACAGTAGGAGGTGCGTGCAGGAATCACTGTGCTTTGAAGAATTAACTTGGCAGCAGAGGGAATCTCAGTGAGTTAACATTTTGTAGTTTTGGGAGTGGGTGCTGCGGCTCTTGTCCATGCACCTGCCAACTTCGAGCGACTCGTGGCTGATTCCCGCACCGGTCACAGTGACATAACATATGCGTCGAGGGTCGACGGCACATGGCCATGTGAACCGTGCAGTAGGTGACGATGTCTTGATTGTCCGTACTCTCGTGTAACCTGCTTGTTGCTAAACACGGTCCACACGTTCAACGCCATGACCCGCTGGAATGACGTATGTATTACGTAATTGTTAGTAGATTACATCATTGATTCATGTGAGTTGTTTCGTCCGGTGAATCATCACATATGTGCTATTTATGTTCGGAAAGCGTGGCTGGTGTGCGTGAAGTGCGTCGCGGTGTATTCGACAGATTGCGGATGAATTGTTTAGACACGAAATGTGAGTCAAATCTTCAGCAAGTGATCGCTGCTGGGGGAGAGGGGAAAATCTGAGTGCCCGTAAGGGTTGAATTACTCGGGTGCTTGATTAAACACTATGCCATGGAGACGTAAAATGGTGTGGAAGCAGAGATTTATTTGTTTTTAAATTCTTAACCTCTTGGCCCCGGAATTATTTTTTATAAATTTTAGCACATCCTGTATATAAAATGTGAATAATGCAGGAAACAAATACGTTAGAATTATGAAACAAACTGCATTTTGAAGAGAAAAAACGGAGAGTGTATACCACGTTTAAAATATTCAGTACCTATATTTGTTGAATAAATATATAAAATGCAACTTTAGAGGTTAGCGATGCGGTACGACCACTATAGTTGACATTAGGCGTCAAAAGGTTAAACACTATGCCATGGGGACGTAACATGGTGTGGAAGTAGAGTTTATTTGTTTTTAAATTCTTAACTAGATGGGAATAAGCGGTAAGCGCCAAGCTCCGGTCGCTTTAACATCGGGAAATGGCCACCGATGTCCATTGAACAAGAGATTTGTTGGGACTCAGTGTCGGTCTTTAGCGTTTTATAGAAGAGAAAAACATAACCTTCTAAATATACTGTCTGATCTAACTGTTGATGAATATAGATTTTTCATTCACTAACACGAATGCCGGCTTCGACTGACGAACAGGCATGTCGTGCTAATTTTATCTTGTTTGAAAATATTGTTTGCACTTTCCGTTTGAGGTGTGTTTGAGTCGGGAATATGAGCTTTGGTCCACAGATAATGCCTTACCCTTCGTGAGGAAGAAGGTAGGATCCATTTTCGTCTCCGTGATCAGCAAGTATGGCACCTTGTTTTGGTCCACAGCTATTGTTGGTTTGCAGAAGAATGGGTTGTACCTGAACTGAAGTCTGCTCATAACGCATGTATGAGCACAAAGCAGTTGCGGAAGACATTTTCTTCGTATGGCAGAAGTTAGTTTGAAATTCAGTTGATCAAATTTAAGGAGAAATCCTTCATTAAAACAATGTACTAAAATAACGTAATATTTTTTTTTGTCAAATAACGTTGCCTTCGTTTGATGAAATTCTTTAAGAATAATTACAACAATCAGAAACTCAACTATTCGTTTTATCACAATTAGTTCATACTTCCATCACGTATCATATCTTCTGTGTCTGTAACTAACTTTGAAAACAAATTCTAACCTAGAAATTTCTCCTCTTTCATATTTTTAATTAAATCGTCTACCATATCGTTAGCAACGTGACTTCTTTTGTTAGTCACTGTAGCAGGCAAATTGACACTTCGTAATTTTACGTAAATCATGTTTTGACACTGTTTTAACTTTAATTGTGAAGAAATTTATGTCGGCATGAGAAAAGTAAAAGTATTTCGATCAGTGGGAGTGAAAAGACCGAGAGACGTTCACTGTCAGCTGCAGAGTACTGCTGAGAAACGTCCAAAGCTTGAGTGGGAACCTGATGTATTTGTCCGTCAAGTACGGTGAGTTAATTTCAGTCAGAAAACACAACTATAATTGTATGCTAGATGATGGTATTTGTTAGCAAAGTAAATAACTACATGTTTCTGCCTAAAGCGGCCATCTTCAGGTTATCACAATTACAATTTTGCTCAAAGAGTGTCATATATATGTCTATATTGCATAGACATATAGATAGATATATATATATATACATAAATCTAGACATATATATGACACTCTTTGAGCAAAATTGTAATTGTGATAACCTGAAGATGGCTGCTTTAGGCCGGAACATGTAGTTATTTAGTTTGCCAATAAATACCATCATCTAGCATACAGTTATAGGTGTGTTTTCTTACTGAAATTAACTCACCATTAGTCTTTCCACAAACAACGGGGATGGCACACCTTAGAATTCCGTCAAATAGTCTGCGAAATTTTTTTTTTGAGAGAGGCCATCCCGTTGTGTATTATCCAACTTGTATAGTATGTTATGCACCGTCAATACACAACATACATCAAACAAGATGCAATAATTACAATTAGGTGATATTTGGTTACATGTTTCGGCCGTGACCGGCCATCTTTAGGTCAAATAAGAACAACAATTAAGATACAGTAAAAATAGTCATGGGATCCCATAGAGTAATATTTTTACTGTACCTTAATTGTTGTTCTTAGTTGGCCTGGAGATGGCCGGTCACGGCCGAAACATGTAGCCAAATATCATCTAATTTTAATTATTGCATCTTGTCTGATGTATGTTGTGTATTGACGGTGCATAATATACTATACACAAAGTCTACGAACTCTTGATATTTGTTTCTGCATGGTATCGATCCGATAAGTCTTCGACAAAGCAACCGCCTTCTTCTTTTGGATTGAGACAGATGATGTCAAAAGTGTGGTACATGGTAAATAATATGTTAATTGTACTTGACTGGCTAAACATGTAGGTGGATAAGGGTGAAAACAAGGGTTACGTCATTCAAGCTGACCAAGTATGATTTGGCAACAGCATACCTGGACACGGTGGACCGAAAAAAAGAATTACCTGTTTTTGTCTTGGACCAAAAAGGTGTGATTCTGAAGCCTTCGTGAATTTCCCTGTGATCTTTCTCAAGTGAAGCCAACTAAGTGAACACTATTTCTTAGTACATTTATTTCAGCTTCTCTACATGTTTCGGGCAACTATGTGCCCATCATCAGGAAAACTTACTGTATCTATGCGACACAGGTATTTTTCTTTCTGTATGGGTGGCTGTGACCACCCATACAGAACGAAAAATACTAGTGTCGCATAGGTGCAGTAAATTCTCCTGATGATGGTTACATAGTTGCCCGAAACATGTAGAGAAGTTGAAATAAATGTACTAAGAAGTAGTGTTCACCTAGTTGGCTTCATTTGAAAAAGATTGTACAGGGATGCACTGTCAGCAAAACATAAAGAAAAAATCCCTGTGAGTACGAAAGTCTCAACTTCGGTAATCTTTGAGGAAAGCTGATGGAGCTAAACACTGGACGTCTACCTTTATCTTTATCGTTGGACGTCTACGCTAAATCTGGGGAGATGGTTAAAGTTTTTTGCTTGGGGGTTCAAGACAGACTGACACATAAATGGACACTATGTAGAGATTCCATAAATTTTATAGAACTTGTTTCTAGTTAAAAATGGTGGAAAATACAAACCAGGAACTTCTTGATATTAATTTCTTCTATTTTAGTTTTTTCGGATGTGATTTTTGTTTAACCATACTAACTCCAGGCAGCATAACCATGCTTAGAAGCTAATAGTCGCTCTGCTACTCCAGTAACTCTCGCCCTTTCTGAAACGTACATTGCAAATACCATGAAGACTGATGTCTCATGGAATCTGCCCTCGTGTAGTCTAGCAAAATCCCACCGAGTTTTCGGTGGATCTTGCTGCTTCCAAATCAGGGTCTCAAAATAATACAAAGAAAAATGAATGTACAATACCCATTGCTGGGTAAGTTGCAAATTACGTTCCTGGTATCAAATCCACTAGCGGTGAAATTTTCCGCACCTGTCCAGTCCGGCCCTGGAGCCCATCCACCCTCCTGTGCAATATCCCGTGGATATCTTTCCCGGGAATAGGCCGGACGGGGAATGGCTTTGATCACTCACCCCATCTAGCGCCGAGATTTAAAAAAAAGTAGAGCTATACCTCAAATCCATCTCTGGGCCTTCGTGGACTGTCCTAGGACGGAATATAATACAACAGTGTCTGCTATAACCTGTGACTGATGAATTGTGAGGGAAAAGTGTTGCATAGGTGCTGGACTGGGTTTCGGTGTTTATCTGGAATTGTCCCAGTAAGGAATCGACTCTTCATTTTCCAATTATTTGCCATCACATTTTGCTGTGCAATAGACATAATGTACTTAAATAATTAATAATAATAATCAATATATAATATCTGCATGATGTGGTTTAAGAAAATGGAGGTATATCTCATACCATTCTTAACCTTCGTAGCTAGATGGAAATGACTGATTTGTTTCGCGCTTTGATCTCTTTATCCCCAGGGAAGTAGCCCCACAGAAGACAGGGTGTGACCCAGGGCCGATATGGGCTTTATGGCAAAAGGAAAATCTCTTCACTCTCCACAAATAAAAACGTGTTTCTTCGGTAACAGATCCATTTTCTGTCTTCGAAGCCCTATGGCTGATCATATTTTGGGGAAAGGATCTCCATCATTTATTGCGGGTGGACTTAAAGGCAGTCTGGAAGGTTTGGTGAAGAGAAATGTCATTGTTGCAGCAGCACTTGAACCCCACTATCCCAAACCCTTGCCGTTATGTCTAGATGCAAGATAGATCTGTTTACCTGCGGAGAATTTCAAGTAGTTTCATTCGCTCTGACGCACCGCAAACTCTGCATGTATCCACACCCAGCTACACGCGCACATACGTGGATACACGTCATCCTGCCCCATATAAGTAGCAGCCATGTAATATACGGGATTTCCCAAACCATCAGCTAATATTAAGCAAATTACGGATTCAATTGCGCCTTTAAACGTATTTAAATTGTCGAATCTTCGAAACAACTGCGAACAGTAAGGAAAGAAGTAAGGTCGCGAGTTTTTTTACTTTTCTGATTTAATCTTTTAATTGTATATTCGTTATTTACTTCACGGAGTGGTTAATCATTGACCCTTCTGGTTCAGATTTGACATTCGGGGTAATGGTTAACGTAGGTGTATATTCAGGAGGAAAACGCTGACCTTTCGGAGGACTCTGTTGCCTCTACCCTCGGTACTTCTAAATTCAGAAGACAGATATCTTCCTTTTCTTCATTTCTGTTTTTTTTCGAACAGGGCACTAGTACCTTATTCGCCGGTTTGAAATACAGTCTGCCTATATAACCCACACACTTTACCACACTTCTCTTTTAAATTTTGCGATGGAGGCAATAATTTTCACCCAAATATCGTCAGCACAGTTCACCGTTACAGAGCGTGAGTATCCAACAACGGCACTGGTAGCTACTTTGCTCATTTGGTTAGTCGGACACTAAGTTGTTTATTTAGTTGCTTATTTAGGTGGTTAGCATTTAATATTTATTTTGTTCGGTCCTAGTCCTAGCAAGCTGTTCTTAAGGAAATCATATGAAGGAAGATAAGATGGACAAGGTTTGTTTCACGAGTGGGAGAGAAGAGTGATAGACATAACTTCGGTGGGAAAGCCTAAAGGAAAGTGAACACTTGAAAGATTTGAGCGTTGATGGTGAGACAATATCAAAATGAAGCTTAAAAAATAGGCTGGCACGTTTCGCCTTGTTTCATTGCTGTTTATGTGTCACCGGAGGGCTCTTGCGAACAGAGTCATAGAAATAAAGTGAAATGCCAAATTGATGCACCATCCACGCCGCACACACGACCTACGCAGCGGCTCTCAAGACCACCACCCATCCAAAAACTCGGTGCAGAAAACCATACGCTGCAACTTAACATCTAATGCTCCTGATGATGGGCGTATGTACCCCAAACATGTCGAGCTAAGAATACATCAATAAAATTACCTAGTTGCATCAAGTTGGCATTTCACTTTATTTCATGTGGAAGATGCAAGGTCAGACAACCCAAAGTAATAGAGATTTTTATTTAGCGCAACCAACGCATAACATGTATACTAACAAGGAATTTTTATATTGCAAGTACTGCTACATGTTTTGATAAATTCTCATCATCTTCAGGGAGTCTTATTTTCTATTTGCTTGAAGTTGCAAAACTAGATTATAAAATCAACAGATTAAAATGTCTATACAAGTGACCGTACAGACAGTTGATAAAATATGATCTATAGATTATCGTGAGTTGTATCAATTATTACAGTTGCAGTAAATGGATGTTGTTAGCTTGGTGGCTGCATGTACAATCGATAAAATGTGGAAATTTATTATGGGTGTAATCCTGCAATGAATTAATATAAATCATGATAATCAGAGAATTTAAGTTGCGCTTCCGAAGTTTATTGGACCGTGCATCATTGTGATAACTGAAGAATAAAAAAACCAACTAGATGCCACTTGATATTTTATTGTACTTCTTATGGCTCAACATGTTTCGAACATTACTATGCCCATCATCAGGAGCTCGCGACTGTGATGTTGTTTACCACATTGGTCGTTTCGTTCTTGGTTTGCTGTATGTTGGAGGTTAGGTGCGGTTAGGCTGGAGTAGTGTCCGTGTTGCAGGCTCAAGCACTTTTTGAGCCTGCAACCCGGACACTACTCCAGCCTAACTGCACTTCACCTCTAACATCCAACAAAACAAGAACGACACGACCAATGTGGTAAACAACATCACAGTCGCGAGCTCCTGATGATGGGCATAGTAATGCTCGAAACATGTTGAGCCTATAAGAAGTACTATAAAATATCAAGTGGCCATCTCGTTGGTTTTTTTGATTCTTCAGTTAAGTTGTGCTGTTTGCGATGGACACCGCATGTCTGGAGTTTCCTATGTGCATGTGTGTTGGGAACTGAACTGCGCCTGCACGTCGAGTTATGTGGTGTATTCTGGGTATACTGTTGTTACGTTAGCCAAGGTTAAGATCGCTGACCCTCTTTTCCTCGATTAATATATCTTATTGGTTTTACAATAATATTTTTGGAATAGTTAAAACGTCGTCTTGTTGACTTCTATCAGTTCTCTGAATAGCCCATAATTCTAAACCGTCGTCCGAGTTTTATTTTTCAATATGGATTAAACAATTAAAAAATCTTTTTTGAATGGAAGTATCACGATGTGCTTGTAACGTAATATAATATTAAACAGTGTACGTCAGCACAATCACTTTACTACTCAAGGTAATTATAATGCTGCATGTTTCGGCTATAGATTATTCATCCTCAGGCCTTCTCTAATACGGGATATTTGCATTTTCTTTTGCGTGGTTATTGAGGCGGAAGAGGTGTAGGGGACTTTAATCTGAGCATACTTTGGAATAACGCCTTGTTTGAGACAGTGTTGGTTGAAATAAATGTTGGCACAGCATCTCTGGACTTTTGTTCGTAAGTTCTTATATAGGTGGATGCATCTGGCTTGACTAGCCGCAAATTTGAACGGAAGCATCACGATGTGCTTGTAACGTAATATGATATTAAACAGTGTGCGTCAGCACAACCACTTAATTGCACAAGGTAATTATAAGGCTACATGTTTCGACTATAGACTAGTCATCTTCAGGCCTATTTTGTTAATTGTGTCACAAGATGCTATGCACACTTTGGGATACCATCGTGTTTACGTCCATGGACTACATCAAATTAAATCGTTTGTCTCTAAGGGCGTGACGTGCAAATTTTGTTTACAAGATAGGGATACGTAAAATTGGATCATTTGTCTCCTAAAATGTGTTATACAAATTGTGTCTAAATAGTTAAAATATGTAAAATTCTTAACGGTGTATTGCTGTTCATATTTGCAAATGGTGAACAGCAATACACCGTGCGGCCGGGGCGTGCTGCTGACCACTCACCTCCTTCTAGTGCCGCGGTCATGGATGAGTTGAGCTATACCTCTACCCACCCTCTGGGCCACTCCGGGCCTGTAACGGGATCACTTTTACCTGGATATTACTCCAACATCATTCCAAGAAGGCCTTACTGACTAGAAGAAAGCGTTCCATTACTAACCACAACAGACGAATTTGCATACTAATCCACCTAACAATAGAGTAGTATTTTCGCTTTGATATTACAAGGTTGGACCAGCCTCGTGGTCTAGTGGTCATGAGGTGCCGGGTTCGATTCCCGGCTCTACCGTGGGAATTTTCCCTGAAGGGGAGGATTCCCGCGGTGACCATGGTCTGGTTAGGTTGGTAGAATTTAGGTTTAAGGGCCCTCTTGGCACTACATCCTCCTGTATCACCACTCACATCATCGGGTCAACGTAACTGCGCCTCATGGGCGTCCCAACCTCAGACTTCGGTTACACTCCTGCCATGCTCAGGAGGGAGGAACACGAAGTCCACAAGGACATGTGGTGGCATTGGACAAAAAAAAATATTACAGGGTTATAGATAATGCATTGTGCAAACCAAGTGCACAAATGTATTGTATAATGAGGGGTTAGTGTCTTTTGCAGCCTCAGGTCTAGAGGGTGCAGCTGACCACTTCTAGCTAGTGTCGGCGTTAAGAATAAGTTAGTCTATATCTTCACACAGACTAGTATTTCGTAATACCTCTTGTTTAATAAAGCGAGGGGAAAAATTTTCCTTTCTGCAGTAGATAACAAGTAGGTCGTTACGTGGAAATGTAGTTTCTCTGCATTGTTACATAAAAATCTCCGGTTTAAACTACGTGGTTAAAGAGCAAGCATGAATCTGAATTAAGTTACAAGAAAGATCCGGTCGAGAAAACTCAAACGAAGATTTAATTTAGGAAGACTCAAGTTAGGTGGTAGGAGAATATGAAAATGGATCTTCGAGAAATATGGTGTGAATGGGGAGTGGAATTGGCTGAAGTGGAACGAAACATGTTGCAAGGTTTCTGGACACAAGTCAATTTCGGTTTTCTTAGAAGCATTACATTTTTTTAAAACTACATTTAAGGCAGGAAAATTTCAATTTTTGGATGTGATGCCGTGTGGTTTAATACAAAAGTACCAACAATTTGGAGAAATCTCTTTAACTCCATTTTCACGGTATTTTTTTCCCGGAATTTTGGTACTTATGAACCACAAGCAGTACGTGACATTACATTCTAGAACTCTGTAATGGTGTACTTGAAGGTCGGGATAAACTCAGATATGACGTTTTGATAAGGACTTGGTGCAATATGGTCAGCTTAGAGGACTTTTGTAGGTGAACTGTTCCTCTTTTACATTTTCGAAAATCAACAATTTTTGAGTTACAGTAGCACAAACAGCCATGAGTAATTGTAGGTCTTTTGAAGTCTTAATGGTCTGTAAGTTAGCAATAACAGAAGTTTGCAATTTTGTAGTGCTGGTATCATTTTGTCAAGATAAGAGTAACACAATAATTGGCATGAAACATTTTGCCTTCGGTTACAGGTTTTGTTAAAATGTCTTAGCACAGGCAGACATGCAACTCAACTAGTCGATAAGCGTGGGTGATATCGATTTGCTATCGTCGACCAAAAATATCGTCATCACTGAATGGTCAGGAGCCTTTCATAGTTGCCGTGTGGCGCTGGCATAATTAACCCCTATTAAATAAAAAGCCTCAAAAAAAATTTTGAAGGTCGGAATTTTTAAAAAAAAAAAAAAAAAGAAGAGAAGATAATAATAAAAAACACATGTAAACTACACAGTTGCGGTAGGCTTAACCCTTATCCTGCTAACGTGGAGAATAGGGTGAGCTCCTAATAGTGCCAGCAACTGACAGATGGGATTTAACTCAGTGTTTAAAGCGCTAATATATGATAATGATGATGATGACGTTGACGACGATGATAATGATGATGACACTTTTTATTGAAGAGACTTGTTAAAAGTAAAGCTACAGACTTGCATTTTTTACGCATCAAGTTACAATCTGCTTGGTTACTTCATATTCTGAATTGGAGTTTCGACTGCTTTGTGTTGTCAGTCCAGACATATGATGCAATTAAACTACATGAAACTGCAGACTGAAAGGCAGAAGAAACCAGGCGAGACCATTAAAGAGACTTCTGGATGAGGGAGACCAGAACGGGACAACCAGAGGACCAAATTCCTGTTAGCTGGGGACGAACGAGGTGCGTCCCGAGGTGTTTGCTTCGTGTGTGTCAGAGACACGACCAAACACACTAAAGAGACCGCGAAGCGAAGCCACATTGCAGCGAGGGACACCACACACACACACACACACACACACACACCACACACACACCCACACACACACACACACACAAACACACACACACCACACCACACACACACACACACAAACACACCCACACACCACACCACACACACACACACAAACACACACACACCCACACACACACACACACACACACACACACACACAGATACGAAGA
>Ga0131853_10017949_pt1 | contig 12886 bp, 10 predicted proteins | sample TergutLab28metaG_FD_92764 | JGI IMG/M metagenome (GOLD analysis project Ga0131853, IMG submission 92764) | Labiotermes labralis P1 segment gut microbial communities from Petit-Saut dam, French Guiana - Lab288 P1 (version 2) (version 2) | ecosystem: Host-associated > Arthropoda: Insects >...
ATATGCGGTAATACACAGTCTTGTTCTCCTGATGATGGGCATAATGATGCCCGAAACATGTTGAGATAGAAGTTTGATAATAAAAAGCATCTGATTAGTTGCATCTTGTTGGTTTCTCTCTCCTCACCCTACGTTCATGATGCACGGTCACAAGAGCCTAAAATAGTTCAATAGTGTTCTGCATAAACGTGTTGAAAGAAGTCCAATAAGATAGGCAAATTAAAAAAATCAATCACTATACATCGAAAAAGTATCTAATTGTCTGCACTTTGTATGTGATATTCACCTTACCTTATAGATGCCGTCGACAAGCTTGGTGATTTCTTCAGTTTCCATTGTGACGGTTAGAAACAGGTGCTATTTTGTACTGGAGATTCTTCTCTCACTTATCGTATTAAGACTCCCAAATAACAGTTCACGCTATTTATCAACACATTTCAAACACTAATATCTTCTATTTGTTCTTGTTATTGTCACTATGATCATTAGTATCGAAAACAGCTACATGTGCGCTATGGAGATTGCATTCTGTAATCAACATCATGCGAACCTGAAACAGAAAAGAAAATGTCATTTGTATCAATGAGGCATGCACCCGGACGGACTATCTTTATGCTGAAATATAAGGATAGTATCACATCCTCCCCCTCCCCAAAAGAAACTTCTGTGATCAAAATTATATCACGGGCAGATTCGTCATTTAGAGACGGCAGGGTAATGGTTAAGCCTGGCTTTATTTTATAGATGTCACTGATGTTTTTTGGGGGCATTTTACATCATTTCAGGCTAAAACCCCACAGCGTTTCGTAAAACTGATCTGTCCGTATCTTCAAGTGTAGAGGCGTGAGCAAATTTCTGCCACAAGTTCCTATCACAAACAAGTCCAGCGACAGAAAGTAGCTCCTTCTACATGTCCCACCAGAGTAGATTATTCCTGTCCCCTTCAAATCGACAGACGGAGGCATATTCATTCTCCGAAAGAGTGCGAGTGTTTTCAGCCCGAGGCAACCCCCATGTCCAGCGGACCAATCACGGCTACCACAACACGCACACTTACGTCAGAATCCTTTAAAGGGAAACAGGCTTTAGAAATAAAATGTATTAATTTCATATCCTTCTGCCTGTCTCATTGCAATATTCAAAATCTTCGTTAAAACGCGATGAAGAATAAAGACTCTGAATAGGTGTGACTGGGTGTATAGAAATATAATTGTAGTCATTCCAGTATTTACGGCCGTACTTAAGAAAGCATCGATAATCACGTTACTTTTAGCATGAAAATAATTTCCCGAACGTAGAGAAGTCTTGGAAGAGATTACAAATGAAGCATTGCCGCACAATAAGAAGTAGGACATAAAAACCAATTCCAACTGCACATCACTTCAATACACAAACTTCACATATCAGTATTGCCAGTTATCACACATAAATATTCCGGGATCCCAAATCTTTGTTATTTTTAGTTTCTTTCACACGTTTTGCACTCTTATCCAAAATCTGCCACAATTCTAAGCCCCCTTAGTCTTGTCTGGTACATGAAACAGCCCGATTCAAGACCTGATCGCCTTAACTATGCGATCCACTGCTTCATTATTCAGCGATTTGTTCTTCTGACCCTTGATCCCCAGGATTTGTATCGAATTCTTCCGTTACTCAAATGAGTTTATTTCTCCGACATTACTACAGGCGGTTTTGAAACCAATGAATAGGCAGAAAGTAATCATATCATGTTTTTGATGCTGTAAATACCACTCCCAGGTGTACTGCAATTTCGCAGTCGCATATCCTTGTATTTGCTATATCGTATTCCACATCCCCAGATCCTTAAATGTGTGTGTGTGTGTGTGTGTGTGTGTGTGTGTGTGTGTAGGTAGAAGAAGGGGGGATTATAGGCGCGTCAGCATTGAAGGCTATAACTGCCACGCCTACATGTCCTTAAATAGTGGGATAAAGTGTGTAGCCTACATTAAACTGGTTTAAAACATAAACCAATAACTTGTAAACACGAGAATTAATGTCTGGTTACCATAAAATAAGTGTCAATTGCATATCAGGTTGGAGATTACCAGCCTTTCAGGAAGGACTGATGCACTGTCACTATATAATATTAAGATTACATACTGAATGGTATTGATGTTGATCCCACTTGACACTGTTGTTGGATCGACATGACAGTTCTGCCGATACAATTGAAAAACAATTCGAAGATTTCCATGTCATTATTGCACAGTGTCACGAAAATTATAAAGCTGAAAACCGTAGCTGAGAAAATGAGCGGAGAGACAGACGTAGGTCGCGTTGTTCTTCCGAAAGCGAGATTTGATTCTTTTCAACTCCAAGATGAACCAGACAGGCAATGGACGCGTAATGTAACTATGAAGCGCGTACGCGTACGCGTTGTAAAAAATTAATAATTATTACATATTCACAGTGTGTGTCTGCATTCTTGCTCTAGTTATCCGGCATGCAATGCGCATGCGCCACACTGTAATCTGTAGGTTTTCTGGCTTTACCATATTTTTCCACATTATCTCATAAATGGCATGATTTTCGGGGGGGGGGATGTACTGAGACTAAAATGTGTGTTTTGATTATCTCTGCAACTTTTGTCTGCAAAAATTTTCATTCTAAGAAGAATTCAGCGAGCTACTATCATAAATGTACATATGTCTTTATGTAAAGTAACCGTTGCTCTCGACAGACTTTAATATAACTTGAATTTTCTCGCCAGAGTTTAAAAAAAATCCTCCAATATCAAATATCATGAAAACCCGTCCCGTGGGAGCCGAGATATTCCATGTAGAGAGTAGGACCGATGGATTGACCGATACTATGAAGCTGATGGTCGCTTTCCGGAGTTTTGTGCAGGCGTCTTAGAACGATCTCACATTAAAATACTCGGTAACGCGCGAGCTGTTACTATGCATTCCAAAGGCGCGTGTTTCATTATTTGGAAGAGATATTTATTAATGAATATCGCAGATGTCAGCGCTCCAATTTATAGAACGCTACAATATGCAGAACTCTTCACGCATGTGGCATGTTACGCAATCTGGCGACATTTAACACACACAGCAAACTGTCTGGCTTAAATATGCATAGGATCAGAAAAGAATATGATACTTTTAAATAACACGTACATTATACACGTACAACAATTCACAGATTCCCATGTGGCCTATTCTTCCATCACGCCTCCGTACGGAACTCACATATGCAATGGCACACACTGAGTTTTATTTTTCAAACCGCAGGCCGCAGAGGAAATGCAAGAGAAAAAATGCAGGTTCCTGCTTGTTCCATAAACAGAGCCGCACATGTAAACTAACACACGTACACAAAATGAAAATGAATTTCTAACATCAGTCGCAGAGCGCCTGAAGTTTACGCTCCCATGTAAATGGCACTGTAAAGCATGTGTCTGCGCTAACAGAACAATGAATAAGACGTGAATGCCCAAATATATAGCTGTAAATAAAGGATATTTCTGTCAAAGTATTTTTAATGTATATACAAGGTTAATTTGTGTCCTTAAGTTTATAGTGGTCATTAACACAAACAAAACTAAACCAAAACCAATAAAGCTCTACAAAACTTCGCGTGTTTTCTTATTCTATACAATTTAAACACTACATATACCACGTGCACATGCAACAAAACCTTGCAGCGAGTCGCACATTTTTATTATACATGGTCTGTAGAATTTATATTTTCATAACTTTTATTCTAACACACATATTACAAACGCAACAGTAAAGACAATAATATGAAGGTAAGGACTTCCGGTGTAGGTGTTCAACATGACCACAGCTGAAATTACGGTTGTTTCAGAACGTGCTCGATATGTGCACCGTCCGCCTCAGCAACATCGCGTATGCAAGCAGGAACGCTTGAACGTCCGCCTCACAATACGTTACCAACATTTTCAGCGACGCTAAATAGTACACATCTAGCTGTGCGAAAATCTGTGTGTAGGAAACCATTTATACAACCTGTGCTGTCGAAACACATTCTTAGCATTATTTTAACAAACTGGCTAATATTGAGCATAAAATGTATTTACAGAAAACATTACAAATACGCGTATTTACATGATCAGTCGCCTTTTACAAATCCTGTAGATCCTGTACTTTGAGCGCCCACGAATGGAAAGGCTGAAACGAAACAACGTGGCCGTAGAATTGACTTTATTTACAGATTTAAAATTTGACTTGTAGTTGGTAGGGTCGTTTACCGAAAATTTCATCTGGCCTCTTTTCATCCAGCAACAACTAGGCTATCAAAAATTGTTAACTGTGTCAGGAGATACAAATAATAATACAAAATATTTATATTCTATAACGCCGTCTATGGTAGGTTCATTCCCTGTTTCCAGAAAATTTAAATACCAGTTTTAAAAAGTTAAATAATCATAAACTTCCCATAATACCATGAAACTAAACCGAAAATGTCTTATTATTTCAACAGATAAACTTTAATTCTTGGTTTGATTACTTTAGTATCAAATAAGTGGGGTTCAAAACTAAAAAAAAGCAACAAACGTCAAGGTCGGTGTGGGTTTTCATAAAATCTGGCACTAGCATGAGATCTTGTACAGAAACAACACATGTGTTCATTTAACATCTTTAGATATTCAAGTTACAATTCCAGTGGACTTGAACACATTTACTATTTCTTACAAGAATATTTTCATTTCTCCATAATATTCACTTTTAAATTAATTACAACGTATATATATATATATATATATATATATATATAATACTATACACGAAGCAGTACCTTTAAATACCACAATCCACAAAAAAAACCTGTATTAAAAGCTCCCACTATTTGACATGCTTCATCCATTGACACAACCACAACTGCCCTTTTGTGTTTTAGTATTTAAACTCACAAGCGATTTACCCACAAAAACTGTGAAACCTCTCACATGCATTCCATCTCAAATAATCCACAAAAGAACTATCAAAAACACGAAACCATAATTTTGAAGCTTTCCAGTTCGTTCATTCTTGCAGTCAATTACTTCTTTTATTCCAAGTGAATGCACATAGTAAGGTAAAGCAATCCCATTACAGGTCTAGAGTGGTCCAGAGGGTTTCAGGAAGTTAAGGTTCCCAGATTTCATGACGACGGCACAGGATGGTGGTAGGTTGTCAGCCTTACGCACCGGCCGCCTTTACGCCCAGGAAATACCCCTGGTACTCATTTCTGTTAGAGGCTGAGTCGACCCCAGTGCCATAGTGCGTTCGGAAGGATTTTATGTCAATGAAAAATTGACACCAGCTGGGATCGAACCAGCGACCTTCCGATTTGTAGTACAGCACCTTAACCACTGGAATGCACATAGTAATGTTAAAAACATACATTTATCACAAATTAATTGGTAAAAATATATGTATTTAACATATTATGTACATTTAGTTAGAATGAAAGAAGTGATTGAATGAAACCATAATATCGACAATGCTATACATAATTCGAAGTAGACTCTACTCTCAGTATGCTACAGTAGAAATTAAAACTATTTTGTTAAGGCTAAACAAATTAGTACACTACACGAATTTAAATCATGGTAAATTAATTCATGTCTAGAACTCCATCTTTCTATTCGAGGGGCCTTGGTTCAGTTCCATTCGAGCCTAGATATCACGGAGTCCTACGGACATCAAGTGTCAGGTTAGTGTCACGTGTGTTAGATACCGGCCTTCATTAATGTAAATCAACATTGGTCTCCATAATGCTTCGCACTAATCATACTTTGTTTCTTGCCACCTTTACTTCTGTAGTAAATATCCGGTGTTGTATTTGATATGCACCAAGTTTGGATCTCGGTTTCAGATACTATCATCTGTACCATTAAGAAAGAGAATTTTAAAACAAGCCATTACGTCAGTGTTATTAATCACTCGAAAAAACTGGATGAGAGAGAGGCGGAAACAAAAGCGTCAATTCCTTAATTTTCTGAAATAATATACACGCCTAATTTCAAGCACTAATTTAAGCACACATTCCTTGCGTATGTGTGTGTGTGTGTGTGTGTGTGTGTGTGTGTGTGTGTGTGTGTGGTAGGCGAGTAGGGTGGTTCATTCTCACAAAGACTAGAACATTTCTTGTATTTTAGGTGAGCTTTCAAAGTCAAGTTAACAATATCTGGGAATTCATAAACAAACATTTTATGTATTTATTTATTTATTTATTCACGGTACATCTAAAGAAGCTGCCAGTATCCCCATACATCGTTAAACGATACAGAATGATTAGGAAACCCAACGGATAGAGAAAGTCGTTGGAGACAGAAGCCGTAGTGCAATTTGTCTGGAGGATCCGAGAAGAAACACGGAAGCCCTCAGTTACAACAGTCGGTCTTCGGGCCAAGACATGAACTCGATACCTCCTGAATAAGAAGTAGGTGTGCTATGCCCTTGGCACTGAAAATAAATGTATGCCATTACAGGGATCCTAAGTAACTTAATTTTCAGAATCTAACAGAATTATCCTTCTACCTCCTCAACCTTTGTTCCCCGAACATATTCACGTTTTCTCTTTAAAGTACTGTACGCTCTTCACTTTTGGTGTCTTGCCATGTTGAATTGTGTCGGCATGCGAACACTTCTAAACATATATACTGTGTGCCGAACATAACCGGGTATTGTCACAATGGCCTGTAATCCACTTCGAAAAAAGACAATGTATAATAACGTGTTTACGAAATTAATACTGAATCAGCGAAAGGCAAAGCTTGAGGCGGCGCTTAGCCATCTGCCGTCCACTATTGACGGTCCAGAGAGCACGGGTTGCAGACCAGTGGGCTAGACCTCTTACAGAAAGACCTTATTAGATCAAACAGACTATAAAATTCAAACAGAACCAACAGCAAACCTAATTAAAAGAAGGCCGAGTTCAAAACATGGGGTAATCTAAACGTTCTCAATGATCCAATTAGACTGCAGTACAGTGTCAGAACACACCCTCTTCTTTCTCATTTGTTCATTACTCAGATGAAGAGGGAGAAGTTGCAAAACAAAATTTTGTTGAGGAAGGGTTCGCTTGCAAGCGCTGGAGAGAAAAACTAAAATAACAAAACATTCTTCATGGTTTATCAGGTCGAATACATCACATCCTTGCACGTCTACAAACACAAGCCCTTAAAATTAATATTAATAAATGTCAATTTCCATATTGAAATTAATATTTCAGAACATTTCGCTGAAAATACAGAAGGTTGGCAAAGTTATAAAAATCATTAAAGTTTGTTGAAACTCCAATTATTCTCTCGCATGCCGAGCCAGAAGTTGTACGTAAGTTTCTGTAGATGAAGTTTGGCTGTCTGTGATTATGTGAATTACTGAACTTGTCTCTTTCACCATCAAAACTCAATACTTCTACACGTTCCTCACACTTAGCAATTCTACACGACGGGCTCTACTTGTAATCACGCAACCCTTCCGAAATAACATCTGCCATAACACCACCGTCGTTTGTTCAAAGTCTAGTCAGTATATCTGTTTACTGAAAGGCGCCTTTACAAAATTAAGGGTTTCTAACTCATATATCATTTCCTAACTTCCCTTCGCTCGGAATACTGTAGTGTGTGTAGGGACCAGACTAGGGACTAGCTACATGAAGGAACGCGGTCTGATTTCAGTCGGCGGCAAGTTATTTTCCTCTTCTCCAAATTTTTCAGAACGGTTTTGGGCCAAATTGGTCTATTCAGTGAGTATGAGCGGGTGCACTTACACCGAAAGAAAAACGGCCTTTGCGTGAAGCTGAACACTCACTTCCACTTAGTGTCGAGTTTCTATGTGGAACTGTATCTACACACTTGAGAACCGTCGTCAGCACTTTCGTCAGAATTACTAACGCACTCAAAACATATTATAGTTACATTTAATATGACGTAATTGTACACTATATTTTTGTAACTGTGGATACATTAAATGATAACGCTTATTACGAAAACTAAGAAGAAAACTTCAGTATTACAAATGAAATTCCGAACGAACGAATAGGGACCTAGTTTTTCCGTGTCACAGCGCTGACCATGCAAACAGAGTATGCTGAATGCCTGTCGAATACAGTACCGACTTTCCTGTGTGGCTTTCCCCTCTATCACATCCAGCTCCAGAATCGTACCTCAAGATCCATATTCCCACTGTCGGTCGTCTTCATTTCCACTACTAACCTATCATCAGAAACACGCTGGAACCACCGCACACTGGATGCTTCAGGCTTGAACACGAACTTCTATTTAGTGCGGCAGACAGCAGCTAGAACAATAAAAGTCTATTGGCCAGACCAGTGTTTCCCTAGCTTTTTTGTTCGCGAGCTCTTGTTTGCTTCGAGATATAACGCCGATCCTCACATCCTTGATCAATAAATACGGAGTGGCCAGATGATAGGAAACCAAAATAAAATATTTATATCTCAGACCTGATTTTAGATTGATACTAATACATACTAGTAGCATATGTAACAATGCACTGCATGATTTAACTCACTCTCTCTATCTTCGTGCGTAGAGAAAGTTTCTTAATTAGATATTGTAACGGTCGTATGGAATTAACACAACTCCAACTGAAGAAGTTTTCGTGATTATTTTTAACAAAGCATTATTCTCTTAATTGAAAAAATAAGTACACTTCAAAGCAGCAATTACAGTAATGTATCCAATGATCCCCTGGAAATTTTGGGCAGATCCATCGGGATCCGCGGGGCACACTTTGCAAACCACTGTGCTGTGCCACCAGCAACACAGCAGCAATGATGGAGGGCTGAGACCTAAACAGACCTATCACAGAGGCCAAGAGAACAGTGTGTAAAATACAGGCGTTGTAACAGGTCCAAGGATTCCTACCTAATGTTTATATCAACATTCATAAATCAGGAAAATGGGAGGACTTAAACAGCAGTTTCCTGTAATCGCCATTGAACTTAATACACACAAATAAAATTACATCCATCGTGCTAGTAAACACTTGGATAAATGATGAAAATCACACAATAATGCAGTCTAAACAGTTGAATTTAACAGAGATCACAGGACGACAGGTGGCTAACCTGTATGTGTTTTGGTAGCGAGTGACAACTGCAGGCTAGCCTAGTACAGGAGCATAGTCTACGTGCCATGCAACACGCACAAAGCATTCCGATTAACACACAAGCATATTGATACCGTCAGAGATTTTTCGAACCGAATCACACAGATAAACAATTAGTGACCTCGCATTAATGATTCAGAGGACACGTACGAACGAGAATTGTGATCTCGACCAAACACTAATTCACCAAGCAGGAGCACAGAACGAAGTCTGGGAAACTTCTAAAAAGTTATGCTTTTCTCCCACACTGAAATAAAAGTGTCTGTTAAGTCTACATTTTCTTGCCATTAGTCTGCCCTTCCACGTCTCTCTCACTCTCTTTTACTATTAAAATGTGCCATCTCTCAGGCGGTTAGCCACCAGCCTTCCGCCGCGAAGGCCCAAATTCAGTTTCTGGTCTGTCCATGTAGGACTTGTGGTGGACAAATTGGCACTGAAAGAGGTTTTCCTCAGAATATTTTTATTTTCCCTTCTCAGTATCATTCCATGAATCTACATGTTCATCTTAAATATGTTACTCTTATTAGAAAGACAAACAATAAAATTCTATTTGCGTCACTGCACAAAATAGTACTCTCATACATTTTTAGTATTCAAAAGGAAGCCAATACCAGAAAATTGGTCGAACTACGTAAAATGCTGCTGGACATTAAACACAAGAACAAGCCACACACTCGGTGTTCCCGTCTTGCCCTTCATTTTATAGACCTTACTGCAAGAACATATAAAAACCCACAAATTGCCCTAATGTGAATTTGAAGTACCACTTCCTTTATATCGGAGTGAACTTACACAGTCAAAACACGCACTGTTAACGTAGGCTATTGCGCGTGTTTGAGTGGGACACTGCTGTTCGGTGCGACCTGTTGTTAGCTAGTATAATTATATCCTTTTATCTGTCAATTTAGACAAGTCGTTCCGTCACACCCGAACAGGATGCACTTTTGTGGATTTACCAGGTGCGAAAGACAATTCTGAAACTCGTGGAAAACGTATAAGGATCACAAGAGTACGGAGTACAGACTGGGAGTTGGACAAAGAAGATTATCCGCATATAGGCCAATGCACACTTTTTTTAAATAGCACATATTTTTAATATAAATTTTCCGTTATACATGGAGTTTTGTAGAAAATTAAATAAAAGGGAGTGAACACTTTAGTCTTGTTAATCAATGCGCCCATTTCCTCACTTGTTTAGTTTATGAAGCGATTAAATTTCATTCGATTCTTAATCTTGAAAGGGAAAGACTGAAAGAATTAATCCACAGGTTAAACCAAAGGACAATAATTAGTTTGGTAATGAATATTCCTGCTCTTTGCCTACTGAATTTTTTGTTTAAGTCAAATTTTTTGGCCTTCTTTCGGTTACATTTACAGCAGATATTACAGACTATATAGTCATAAATATATTCCATAACCCATCATCAACTATATACAACATATACTCCATGGGAAAATGTCTACAGAAAAATAAAGACGAAATATGTGTACAAACATACTGATACTGCCAATGCCTGAAGCAGGAAAAAAAGTATAAAATTTCAGAAATAAATGAAAAATGTGGAAAGAAAAGGGAGGATAAGTAAAAAAGAACAAATGTGCCTGCAGTCGAAAGTCAAATCCAGTACGTGTACGTCAATCTGCAAAGGCAGTGTACTGTCCACAACTGCACTATTTGTTTCCCATGTTTCAGCATGAAGCTGATTCATATTATTGCCTTTTAGGTAAACATACCCTACGGTATGGAAGATGGGTACTAAAGTTGCGGACGAACATTATACCACCATCTTCATAGTAGAAGATGGTGGCATTATGTTTCCAGAAAAGAACAATGCGAATCGTAACTGCAGTGAAAACTTGATTTATGTGGGAATTCAGTCTTATAGAGAACACATTATTCACCTAAATTGGCGACAGAAGCATTTCCACATCCCCGCCGCCAAATGATTAATACGAGGCTGTGTGCCATAAGGGAGCTTGAGGTTGTTATGAAAACTCTCTAATTAACATAAAACATTTCACAGATTTCAGAAAGTGATGTTAGACCAACTACGTTTGAGAGGCATAAAAAACTCTACGGTATGTGAGTAGTTTTAGTAGGTAACTAATAAATCTTAAGGTGATAAACAGTATTAAAATTCCAATTCAGTAGCAAACATTTTTTTGTTGCTCGATTTTACATACATTCGTACATGCCATAACTCCTGTAATATCTGTAAATCCGTCTGCACTTATGCGTGGGGAGAACTCCACAAACATATCCTAATTAGCGATGAACCAGCGAGCATTATGCTTTTTTTTTTCAGGGCTCGACAGCCCTAGTGGGCTTAGGCTTCTTCATTGTCGAGGCTTCACGATCAAAATGAGATACATTCACACTCGGTATTAGTCCTCTGGATGAGTGATCAGCCCGTCGCAGAAACTTATACCTGACAACACATGACATTCATAAGAGACAGACATTCATGCCCCCGGAGGGATTCGAACCCGCAATTCTAGCAAGCGAGCGGCCGCAAGCATACAGAGCAAAAAATTATGATCGTCAGGTTAGGAAAGGATAGACTTAGTGGTGGACTTCGTTCTTAAAGAGGGGGAAGAGGCCATGGCTGTCACAAGGCTTCATCGTGATACCGGGTACCTAGATTGGGTCTTTTTAAAACTGACAGTCTATCACCTGGAAAGTATAAAAATGTTGCTTCATGAAAGTTAAGGTGCAACTACCGCGTAAGGAAAAACCAACTGGATGCACAACTTATTCTTCGTACATGTCGTCAAACTCTACATGTTTCGGCCGCATCTAGGCCTGTCATCAGGAGGTACAACCGTATGTATACAACAATTAGTACTTATTATTCTTTCTAGATGACTGTCTGTTGTCCTGGTTGAATTGTTCCAGTCCAACCAGGACAACAGACAGGCATCTAAAAACAATAATAAGTACCGACTGTTGTATACATACGGTTGTACGTACCTTCTGATGATGGGCCTAGATACGCCCGAAACATGTAGAGGTTGACAAAATATACTAAGAATAAGTTGTGCATTAAGCTGGTTTTTTTAAACAATTATATCGAGATGTACGGTCAACAAAACATAAAATTTGCACTACCGCGTTCACAAGAAATCCTTTTGAACCGTATACTGAACATCTATGCGAATTTTGATGTCTTAGCAGCCGAGGAGATTGAAGCTGCGGTCTGCTGGGTTACGACACTGTTCATTCTGTCTTCAGGGTGCGTAATTTGAAGATGGAAACAATCAGCTCCTCCGCAAAGTTAGTAAACTACCAAGCGGCACAGCGTCACAACTCAGACACCCTCAACACATGTGACTCCAATTCACACCCTCACTAATGTATTAATACACAATTTACTTTAATATGCGTTACAGTCGGTCGATTCATTTATCAAATTGGAAGCTCGGTTCATTATGCAGCAAATAAAACTTTCATGTTGATACAGTATACTTAACAGTCATATTCAGACGCGACTCTGTATATGTTGCGAACAGGCTTATCTGCGCAGGCGCCGAGAGCTCACAACTATACTTACTTACTTACTCCATGGTGCAGAGTCCTTCTTGAGAAGCTAACTGTTTTGCAGCTACTCAAGAAATTCCCCACATTTCAAGGAACCCGAAGGTTCATTACTGCACTCACTAGCGTCCGCCACCTGTCTGTATCCTGGGCCAGCCCAATCCAGTCCATATACCCACATCCCACCTCCTGGAGATCCATCCTAATATTATCCACCCATCTACGCCTAGGTCTCTCCAGTGGTCTC
>Ga0131853_10017950_pt1 | contig 12886 bp, 9 predicted proteins | sample TergutLab28metaG_FD_92764 | JGI IMG/M metagenome (GOLD analysis project Ga0131853, IMG submission 92764) | Labiotermes labralis P1 segment gut microbial communities from Petit-Saut dam, French Guiana - Lab288 P1 (version 2) (version 2) | ecosystem: Host-associated > Arthropoda: Insects >...
AGCGATGGGGATCACCGCTGGTTCAAGAGAAGTACCAGGAAGAAATGCCTGTGACAGGAGACATACATATTGTATAATAATAATAATAATAATAATAATAATAATAATAATAATAATAATAATTGTAGTTTAGGGCATGAAAAATAAAGAGTATTTTGTTTTTTTAATACTATTTCTATTCTGTGACTGTTGAAAATATCTGCCTATACAAGACTTCAGCACTAATACACCTGTCACAGGATGAACAGCAATTCAGAAATATAAAAGATGTTCTACAGAACAGCTACACAAAAACCAATCCTACAGAGAAGTTCAGTATACAATGGTCATTCAAGTGCTCTAACATGAAACCAGAAAGCAATCAGTTAATATACACTTCTGAACCCATAAATTAATACATCCTGAGTCACCACAACATATGCAGATTTTGTGTACATGAGGTAACCAAACTGGCCACTAGAGGTATAATACATAAGGCACCAATGTTGCTCCCATTGAAGAAGTTGTTACAGCTGCAAGTTTGTATTATTGAGAGGAGTAGGCTTAATTTACAATGGTGGGGTGACATTTAGTGGTCAAATGTTCATACTAACATTCCTGATTATCTGCTGTATCAATTAAGAACTTATAGTGGAAAGAGAGATACATAATCAAGATGACGACAAGAACCCATCTTTCTTCACAAACAAGCCACTTCAAAAATACAAACATTAATACCTCTGTCTGTTTTAAGCTTGCTGAGAAATACTAATCTATTTCAAGCATTTTTTGAGTACGATAAATATTTAATGATGCAAACAAAATATTTCTGATTTGAAGTATGCATTTCCAGTCATTTCATAGAAACAGAATACAGTTATGTGTGATAAACTGGAAAAATGTGGGTGGGGGAACATGGATGGTACGGTGAATTATAAATGATGAGGTAAGTTATCATGACCTCCAGTTATGTGCATTATGAAGCTAGTAACTCACCTCCATGATCCAATCTCTGCTCCATCTGTGCCTATAAGTCTTTATGCCCTCTTCTTAAAAAAAAAAGGTAAAGTGAAAGGTAAAGTTGTTCCTGTGCACACAATGAAGGCATATGAAAGAGACAAAACACAGGTCCACATCTTCCCAACACTGGCACCTGCTGGAGGTTCATGGCCAGTTTCACGGGTCTGGTGACGTGTGGTGAGCCACCTGTGTAGTTAGCCTGACCAGCTATTGCAGAGTTGGGTTCTTTGGACTGCGATCTCGCAGAGTCCATATTTGTGCCGTGGATGTCATATGGACGTCAGCGTCCCAGGTGATGACAACATCGTTCTTCAGGGTGGGTGAGTGTAGAGGGACAGCATCTGAGGGTTGTGATAATGGAGATGTGATCTAAGTTGGTGGATACTCACCATCCAAATAAGGCCAACCTGCCTTGGTTGGGATGGATGGCAAAAAGGTCACCCTTCTCAGGGTTGCAATATATTAAATGGTTCAAATGTCACAATTATTTGAAATGAGAGGTTCCATTTTACCACATATTTTACAATGAAATTGCCAATGTCTTCTCTTAAGGTCTAGATGTCAGAACAAGCAACTCTTACAAGAAGCAGCATTTCCCCCATGAGTCAGGTACAAGGTGTTTGGTTATATGGATTTTTGGGCCCGGATCCCAAAGTGGCTTGATTACATCCACTGAGGTCACTTACAGCCCAGGTAGGGGAGACAGCTTTGTGTGACCTCCAAGAATGGGGTTGTGGCCTGTGCCCGTGTATTTGAATTATGCTATTTCATTTGCCTTAGAAAGTTGTTCCCTGTCCAAACCCATATTACATGATCTGTGGTCCATGCCACAAAGGCATACAGGGTTATCACAGGTATGCGTCCATTCATTTTTAAACTCAGTACTAGATGGAGATAACTGGTCAATTTCACATACCCTCCGCTTTATCCTTAAAAGAATCCCAGTACCCACTGGATAGGGAAATGGGTGGGTGCCGGAGCCGGATTTCACGTTTTCTAGAAGAGAGCAATTTCTCCCCCCCCCCCAAAGATATTAAACCGCGATCATCCATCCAGCAGTCTGATCACTATACTAATACGCTATCCCGGCTCTGGCATTCACCTTGCAACTGAGTAAAAACGCAGAACCCTCAGTCAGAGTAGAAAGAAAGTGCTAGGCACAAGTTGTTTCTTCGACTTGTCTGCTTTCTACAGGCTGCCTCAACTGACAGTTCTCAAGATAAATGAAGAATGAACATTAAGATAACCTGTAGTATCTTTAGATTATCTATGCCAGGAATGTACTGGGATATGATGCTCACACAAATCAGCCACAAAAATGTCTCTTTAATCGTGTATCCGAGCACAGCACCTCTGTCAAGGGAAGTTCCGACGGATGTAGGCGTTACGTATGTTCAAGCTGCCGTGCTCGGGGATATGATATGCAGCTTAATGGCAGAAATCTGACTGATTTTCATGAAACTCAAACACATCATCCACTTATGGAACACCCCCTGAAGAAAACTGCATCCAAGTAGCAACAAAAGCAGAGAGAAATCCCCGACTCCCAGGCATAGACAGAAGAATGAGCAGGCCACGGCAAAAAAAAAGTAAGATTAATAGGACTGGATATGAGGATGCAGTCTTACATTTATCTGCCTCAAATTGTAAAAATGGTTATGAAAATTCGGGTTTCTTCAACGTAGGTAACAATCTCTTGACCAGTTGAGTGACAAACAAGAGATATGTACCTTGCAGTTTTGCTTACGATTACGCCAGCAATGCTGCCATTTAGACCACACGCCAGTCGGTCAGACACGTTACGGCTCTCCTGTTCGGCAAACCGGTCTGTCATGGTGTCCAGCCCCCTTGAGGGCTCATGAACACAGTTTAATCGAACAGTAAATTTGCCGTCTTTCTGTCGTAATTCGCCCCTTTTGAAGAGTGGGTGGGTCCTTCAGCCGTAACGAGTCACAGTCTGTGTCACACATATTACCTACACACGCACGCACTCATACACACACACACATATAATAATGAGTACACAAATATATAAACTACTGCACACACAGGTGTAAATTGGGTACCGGGTCTTTCCCGGCGGTAAAGTGCGGCCGGGGCGTACTGCTGACCACTCACCCCCTTCTAGTGTCGCGGTCATAGAAGAGTAGAGCTATACCTCTACCCACCCTCTGGGCCATACCGGGCCTGTAACGGGAAAACTTTACCTTTACTGCACATACAGGATGTATGAAAAATGCTTGAACAAACTTCGGGAGTGAGTTCCCCACACCAAAACAGGGGAAACAAGTTCTTGTCAATATACTTCCGCAAACATATTCGACGCACAGTCCCCCCAAAAGTTCCCCCACTTCAGTCTTTTAGATTCTTACATGTTGGTATACTTAAAAATCCTAGTGTATTCATCTCAAACAGACAATAAAGAGACATCACCAACGCATTTTTTAAGCCTGCCAAGCCACTCGCAACCGCCAAGGGACCTTCAAACGGACGCGCCACTCCACGGTCGGACGTGTCCATGCATGCATTGACTCAGATGGAGGAAATGTTGAGTATCTGTTGTAAAGTGTGACTTGATAAACAATAATAACTCAACAGTTATTAAATTAGGAACGTGTATTGTAAATGTAATATGTTAGCTTTAAGTAAAATGTTATACAATAAATGCATTCATTGTTTAATGTAGGAAATGAGTCATCACCGTTGTGTGTGTAAAACTTGGAAAATTGTATGTAGTCAAACACAACCGTGTCACATGAGGTGTATTTAATGAGTATATAATGTACAACTACATGTTTCGGCCTGTACTGGCCATCTTCAGGTTGTCTTAGGGAAACCTAAGATCTTACTATAAGCATGCACACGCACATGGTGTAGAGATCTCTACATACGGGCCTTATTAGCAAAAACAAAGACAAAAACAGGAATCTAATAAAAACAACACAAAACAAAAACAGGTACAGAAAAATAAAGCTATTGTGGGGGACACGCACGCACGCACACACACACACACACACACTCTCTCTCTCTCTCTCTCTCTCCCACAATAGCTTTATTTTTCTGTATCTGTTTTTGTTTTGTGTTGTTTTTATTAGATTCCTGTTCTTGTCTTTGTTTTTGCTAATAAGGCCCGTATGTAGAGATCTCTACACCACGTACGCGTGCATGCTTATAGTAAGATCTCAAGTTCCCCTAAGACAACCTGAAGATGGCCAGTACAGACCGAAACATGTAGCTGTCCATTATACAGCCATTAAATACACCTCATGTGACACAGTTGTGTTTGACTACATAAAATTTTCCAAATTGTTTCATGTAATCTTGCAATTAATCTCAAGTCCACCCATTTCCGGACATGTTTATAGGAAGTTGTTAATGTGAAAAACTCAATCTCGAAGTCTTTCTAAGCACATGAGTTACAAACTGTGCACACACTATACGCATGACCTCTGTCAGTCCAGACACTCTGCAGCAGATAATGCCTTATCTTACTTGGCATTTGCTACGACAGTTACGTCACTTGGACGGTAGTAAACTTGCCCGACGCCAAGTTTAAGCGTCTTATATTTTCCGTGTCTGGATTCGCTTAGCCCAGTGTTTCGAACAATTACAGTCTCATGATTTTGCACAAATTCTGCCTTTTGTTCCTGGCCAAGGCGTCCTGCGGTCGCAGCGGCAAGATGGGCACGCAGCGAGCGACAAATTTATGCTGACCTGGTTTGAGGACTGTGCTGTTTGGTGGTGGGTTTGTCGTCATTAAATGGTTAAAGCCCGCGATACTCTCCAATATCAATTGCGATGGTTCTATCGGTAACTGAACTAACGGTACAATGAGAAACGGACGATTGTGAAAACCAGTCCAGGAACAGCGTAATTTCCAGCAGATCGTGTGCTGCTGCGCATGTTCAGTGGTTGTCGACATCTAGCCCCGCCTACCAGGCTCACAGCCTAGTAATACTAAGCCACGGGTGCACAAATCCTGGTGACAAAATTTTATAGAATGGCGCTTAATAACTGTGGGTCTTCTGTACGGAACTTGCTTCGTTTCACCCTTCTGGTACTTAGCATTTTTAGGTGGCTGCTGGACTCTTGGAAAATTTGTGCACCCCTGTACTAAACCCTTCCACCACCGCCACCTTCCCTCTCTCTGTCCTCGTCTTCTGGCAGGCCTGCTTTGTGTTTCATACACAGGGCTTGCAAACAAAACAAGAAGCAGGAATATCACATCGCACATAAAAGTACTGTGTACACTGGTGTATCCTACGTGAAATAAGCAAACGGAAGGCTAACTGAATTGGTCACATTTTGCGTAGAAACTGCCTTCTACAACAGGTAAATGAATGAAAGATAAAAGGGGGATATAAGTGACAGGAAGACGACGAAGAAGACGTAGGAAGCTACTGGATGACCTTAAGGAAAGGAGAGGATACTCTCATTTGAAGGAGGAACCTCTAGATCGCACTATGTAGAGAGCTCGCTTTGGAAAAGGCTTTGGACCTGTCTTTAGACTACTAAATTAATACACTGGTGCAGCCTAAACGTGGGCCTGGGAAATGTCACCAGCCAAACTGTCCGAGATGTGCACTACTGGGGCTGTGAGCCCCGCACCTCTGAATGGTACAGCCTGATGCCTAGCTAATTTTGTCATATAATCACATAATTTTAAAAGCCACATATAATTCGCGAGTAGGAGTGCGCTAAGTGAAGATAACCATGGTGCGGCGAACCCTGTTGTGCAGGCGCTACATTTCAACAGCCACGATGTCAAAACAGATTTGCAGCGGAGTACAGTACATATCCTTCTTTACGAGTGTCACCGTGCATACAGCTGTCGTGTGCAAAGGCAGCTAGACATGCACCTACTGTTTTATGGGCAGCACCGATACACAAACCGTACAAGGTGGGGGCAAGACGAAACCTTGTGGCACCCCTGCACATGTTTCTCCTAGCGAGAACGACTGACCTTCAATACCAACCATGAATTTCCCGTTTGAAAGAAACACGGTAATTAGCGTCATTATACTTCGTTACAATAAAAATGTACACATGTTCCCTCTAAACAAAAGTTATAAAAAATAAAATTAAAAGCAGCTATGTGTTTTGGCTGTCTAGGTAGCCATCATCAGGCTGAATATGAAGAATAATAAAAACGGAATATTTACAGCTGCAGTTACTTATTTGAGATCTCAAACTTACTACAGAGACGTTAAACACAGTATATACAAACATGTAAAAATTATACACAGCTCTGATGTGCGTCATCCCCGTTGTGTTAGTACAACAGTAAGGAGCTTGGTGTATTAATACTTACAGTCGAACACAACTATATTTGCCTCTAGTATTACAGCGGGCCCCCCTCCCCCCCAGAACTCCCCTAGAACACTCCACGCATTCCTGTATAACTGATCCGAAAGTCCAGTCACAACCTGAAGATGGCCCACATAAAGGGCCGAAACATGTCGTTATAATCCTCCTGTAATACTAGAGGCAAATATAGTTGTGTTTCAACTGTAAGTATTAATACAACCAAGCTCCTTACTATTATACACAGCTTCAAGAATAGTAAGTTATAAAGTTTAAAGCCGTTTCATTGGGTGACTGATAGCAGTTACGTGTTAAACGAAAACGTAGTGTCTCAGATAAATTAAAGGTGGGGAATCACAGAAAACTATATAGAGATGGCTTTGTATCTATTTGTTTTTGAGATCTTGTGTATTTTGGCTCAAAAGCAGCCAGTTCAAGCATACATAAATTTGCTGGAACAGTATCACATCATTTGACAGATTGTTGCTGGCTATGTATATAAGGTATTTCAGTAAAGAATTTGAGTTAAAATTGATATAAATAAATTGGATTACAATAGGTAAATTGCTTGAGGTGTGACCTCACAGTTCCCAGTACTGTTTTGTACCATTCAAGTGTGCTTCTCCTAAGCCCAATTTACTGCCATTTTACACACTGAATCCCAGTTTTCTTGCCACTATTTTATCATCCTGTGTGTCTGCATTAGCAAGTGATGCAGCCCAGGAAGATCACTATTCCTGTCCAACAGTGTTACTTTACTTGCCTCTAATGTCCAGGTCACTGAGGTTGTAAATTCGCGGGCTGCTTTATCAGATTCTTCCTTCAAATTTGTATTCTACATGATATTAAGTCACAGACAAGGCTTTGAAACCCTTCTCAAACTTTGAATTTTTCAGCACGGTCAGATAATTCTGTATCTCTGACATGATCAAGTATATGGACATTTTGGTAAACCTCCATGTCGAGCACACCACCATTCCCTGCATAGGAATAATGAGTGGGACACTTGTGTATTGATATTTCAAAACCATTTTTATCAAACAAGTCTAGAAGCTGCTCACCTGTTGGGATGTAAACTGGGCTGTTCCAAATGGGTGCTTAACTTTCAGATCACAACCAAATAAGGACTTAACTTCTAGCGCCTCAGAGCTCCATGATGTCTGCCATCACGCAAAGCACGGCTTGCAGATTTGCAAAAGCTGCAAGTAGGACTTCATTATTACCAATTAACATGAAGACCCCCCTCTGACTTCTACCGAGCTGAGGGAAGGTAAGACTACAAGGCCAAGCAGGTGACTTTTTGACTGCAACGGCAGTTCACCTTTACCACCTGGGAAGTGGTGCATACAATAAAGATAATAACTTGGAACAGAAAACCTGTTGTGAGTTTTACGTGCGTGTCTGAGAATAGAGCATATATATATATATATATATATGCATATGTTTGTTTGTCTTTTTTGTTTGTTTGTTTGTTTTCGGTTCTTGCATCTGCCTCTTGAGCTCACAGCACTGCCCTACTATGCTATTTGCATTAAATGACCGACCCTGAGAGGCCTTAGAACTCTACTGGATATGGCATTTCATTAATTATGACATTTTGAGTAATGATCATTATTAGCTTCTAATTCTGCTCTACTGAGCTCTGTCATCTGCTGCATCACATTTGCAACCCTAAGCATGTTATTCAGGGATGAACTGTTTAAAGCAACTGACCTTTTGGAGGATTGCACTGCTGCTGCTGACACTGCATCACCATAGATTGGGCCCTCAAACAATCCATCAATCATGGCTGATGCTTCTGTGAGCTGCTGCACAGCACTGTTGGTGATGATGTATGCTGCTGCTGCTGCTGTATGGGAGGAGTGATTCATCTGCTTCCTACCCAGGTGGCTGCTGCTGCTGCTGTGGGCTGCCACACAACACTGCACCTGAAGATTGCCAAGGGATGACAATGATGAACATATACTTCCTTGCTGCTTGTCATCTAATGTTGAACCCCTGTGCTTTCCTTCACTGTATTTCTTCTATTGCAAGGCTACACTTAGTAACTGGCAGGATGGGGACATTCACCGTCCTGCAGCAGTCGGGGGTGGAGTCATCATTCTTTTCAGTCTTCTCTGTGCCCCTGCAAGACAGGCACTATAGTAGATGCCTACAGTCTACCCACAAATGTTTGAAATTTTAGAATCTGTAACATTGGTCAAGCTGTTCTTGCCTAGTAAGCTTACACTTGAACAGTGATATGGCACATGCTCTGTAAATGGAAGATCTCCTGGGATTTGGGGTTCATAGGTCAGGTTATTGAGGTGGAGAGGAGTAGAGCATGTTGATTACCTCCCTCTGGGGAAGGCCAAGTGGCAGTCATCTGATTTGCACTCACAACATTGAAACTTAGTTCTTCCCAACCACTGTACATATTTTCTACAGATGTATTGGTAGCAAGGTGACAGATGACCATCTTCATAGGTCTGATCGATTTGGGATGAAAGGTGTAGCAGTGAAAGCTGACCAAATCAAAGCAAGCCCACATGGCAGAATCGCTGGCCATTTCATGGGGCACGAGTTGAGAAGAAATGTATATGCTTCAGAATTCAAACTGGCCTTTCATGCACAATTTTAGATCCCACTGCAGATGTATGAGGATGGGTGTAGACATCAGTATGATTGCAGAAGGCTGACTTTGCTTGGCATATGTGAACTGCAGCTGTTGTTCCTGTACTGCCTCCTTTCCTAAGGAGTGATTCTGCTTGCATTAATGTTGCTTGTGGAACCTGTCCTCAGATGCATCCATCTGAATGGCTTCTAAAATTTTAACATTTCTGGGAGTCTTTTTATTCACATTCTTCTACAATGTTTCCTTGAGTGCACTTAATACTACGGTGTACATCCCAGATAGTGCACTACATTGGTTTCTCCCAGTCCACATGTGAATCCTATTCTGTTCATCACCCTTCTTCATTTGTTTCCACTCTGTGCTTTCACCTACACTAGACGGAGTGCACCCGGCTGAAAAAACAATGTAACTGAGCAACTTATGAACCTACTTCACAACACCCTTAGCAACAGGGTATTCACCAATACTGTGCTTTTACTCAGCCTCTTAACAGTGTTACTCTCACTTACTATGTTCTGTTCATAGCTTGACACTGCAGCTGAATAATAGGTCAAGCTGAGCGTCCCTGTACTAAGACCAGTCTCCCACCACAAACCACACAATACACAACACACAGGGACAGAATCCAATATGGATCAAGGAAGAATAGATGTTTGTACACCAAGAATAATTACAATGTAGACATGTACAATTTTTAACAATTTTAAAAAAGCAACCATATTATTATATATTATTAATATATTTTAAGAACTTTACAAAATACTGTTGTGATCCTTTCCTTTCCTTTATTTCCATATTATTACTATTTACCAACATATTATTTATGTATATAGCGCAAACCAAAACCTGTAAAATTCTGCACTCCTGATACCACAACATATGTACGGTTGTTATGATCGATTTTATTGATGTATGTTTTAAAGAAATTTTGGTGTCAGCACCCTGAAGATGGCGAGATAATACCGCCAAAACATGTATGAGCTACATAAAAGACTGTATGCATAACTAAGAGAACAGTGCATTTGTTGGTGTTACATGAGTTATTCACTTCATCTCAATGCATGGAATAAAGGTAAAAAGATAAAGGTAAAGCAGTCCCATTACAGTCCTGGAGTGGCCCAGAGGGTTCCAGGAAGTTAAGGTTCCCAGATTACATGACAACAGCACGGGATGGTGGTAAGGTTGTCAGCCCTACGCACTGGCCGCCTTTACCTCCAGGAAATGCTCCTGGTACTCATTTCTGTTAGAGGCTGAGTCGACCCCAGGGCCATAGTGCGATTGGAAGGATTATGTCATTGAAAAATTCCAATGACACCATCTGTTATTGAACCAACAACCTTCCGATTTGTAGCACAGCACCTTAACCACTGTGCTACCGCAGTCCCCTAATGCATGGAATAAACAATGTAAAAGTAACATTGTAAGAGTCATCAAATGTTGACATATATACATGTACAGAGTATTTATAGTGACAACAGACATGATACACTCAGTGACAGTAGCTGCACTGTGTATCATGTTGTCATGGTTATGATGTACACAAAAACTTAGTGTGAAAAAGACAAAACACAACTGCAGTGATGTTGTAATGTTCACTGTTTGGTCTGTCAATCCAAACCAAAGGTCAAATCCATCAAAGCTTACCACACAAGTTGCAACATGGTTCAGACAGTCACTGGCCGCTCATACCAATGCCTCCCCCCACCTCCCCAGTCTATAACAGAAGGTGACCATAGATATCAGCATCCTTTTAGCTCCAGCCAAAAAATCTGTATTTACCCACTCACGAGCAGAATTAGCAATAGAAGTGGAGGATACCTACTCATTTTCAGAAGTCATTTACGTTGAATGCAAATATAGCCAAATTCCTTTAATCTGACTCACATGGGCCTGAACAAGTGCCAGACTATTGGGTATTATGATCAGATGGTACCTATACTGACGTAAGTTCCAACATGTAAATTTCATTACATCATTTCGATATCTCTGTCATCTGTTGATTCATGGTCATCAGGGTCAACTTCCATGTTTTCTGAGGTCTTCGTATTCTTCAAAGTTAATAGAGTTGGAGACAAGAGGTCAGGAAATACCAGAACGCTTTATGTGCAGACACTCCTGGAGGCCTTGTTGAACATGTCTGTGAGATCTGCCTGCTTCACTGACAAAGCTTTTTTTTTTGGGGGGGTTAAATGCAAAACTTCCGCCCTTGGGACTTCTCAAGTACCAGATAATAAGAAGTCAGATTAACATAATTTTGCTGTATTAATAGTGCCTCAGACTTCACAAATAAAAATCATTTCCAATAATGACACACATGGGAACAAATTTCCAAATCTGCACTGTGAAAACATTTCTTTATAAAACATATTTATCATTTCTACAGATTTTGTAGTGACCCACAGCGTCTAACTACTTCTGAAATGTCATTTCTATGCCTATTTACGATTATCTTCACATCTTATTCAATATTAAATTGTTTCTAGAGTTGATAGTAAACTGTGTGATACACTAAATATATTTTCAGTGTCTTTGTGAATAAATCAGGGAGGCTGAGTGTGGTAGAACTTGTAACAAAGAATGAAAAAAGAATTACACACAAAATTTCAGTTGGACAACCCCAAGGATTATGAAATGTAGATATATATGGTGTTCATTTTACCATGTTCCTGAGCATGGCAGCCATCACATGATGTCCTGGTAGGTGCAGGCTTTCTATGCCACAAAGCTGCCATCTCACGAACACTCTGCATAGGAAGACATGAGAATAATATCAAAAGGAACTAAGGACTGGATTGTGAATGATGGAAGTGAAACAAAGTCATTCAGGAGAGGATAAAATGTCTTTCTTGGTACAGTAAAAAAAAACTTGGAGGTCCAACAGCAAAATTTCAGCCCCTACAAGATATTAGTCATCCAAGATCAGTCACTTAACCCAAGCACAGTCATGTCACTTCAGTCAATTAAATGAGGAGAAAGAAGCTAGTAAGCCAAGCCACATTATGTTATAATGTTATTGATTTTGTTGTGATTTATTTAATATCTATGACAGTATCGTACATGTGACATGGGGAAATACTGAACTAGAAAGGATGTGGAAGAAAGCGGTATTTCCTGGCATTTTCATAGGCAGTCTGAGGAAATGAATAAAAATTTCAGTGAAGCTAACCTACTACCAAAACAAGATTTGATTCTGGGATCTCTCAGACAGTAAGTAGCAGGGGTATCACACATTAAAGTGAATTTTTAATGTATCAAACCATAAAATAATAACAAGTAGCTGTATGCAAAGTGTCTCTATTGGTGAGGTTCCCTTAACACCATAGTGTACCCTGTAAATGAGCTGACTGACCTTCACTTTATCAGCAAAGTGGCTATGTCACCTGATATTGACAAACTCAATGCAAACTGGACACAAATAATGAACAGGTTTGTGAAAACAGCAATATCCTGGCCCAAAGAACAGTGTCACGACGCTCGCGGTGGTATGCACAACTGACAGGTAATAAGTTCTGCCTTTGCCACAAATATTATTAAAAAAAAAAATCTGTTATAGAATGTCTTGGTATAATTCCATTTATAATTCATAATTAACTATATTAAACACAGAAATAAACACATTCCAAACTGACATGACAAACTGCAGGAGCAGAATATCAGTGGGACTTTAAAAATGTTAAGAATGTGCACATTTAGGAAATACGTAACCTTATTTCTGTCTTACACGATGATGTGAATTTTTATGGGTGTATTTTGCACCTAAGATATGGAAGATATTAACGTGTATAGCTATGTATGAAGTGCTTATACAGGGTGTTTCAAAAAGAGCTTTACAACTTTGAAAGCATTTAGAAATTTATACAGAGGACATACACAACATTTTGAACTGTCAAAATGTAGCAAAACACACCGAGTTTTACCTCGGATAGTTATGGTTCAATGTGACTTCCATTGGTAATGCGGCAGACGTCC
>Ga0131853_10017952_pt1 | contig 12886 bp, 3 predicted proteins | sample TergutLab28metaG_FD_92764 | JGI IMG/M metagenome (GOLD analysis project Ga0131853, IMG submission 92764) | Labiotermes labralis P1 segment gut microbial communities from Petit-Saut dam, French Guiana - Lab288 P1 (version 2) (version 2) | ecosystem: Host-associated > Arthropoda: Insects >...
CCACTGTGGGCTTTGGTCTGTCGAACAATGTCCTTCCATTTTTTCCTATCTGCCACCAACTCTCTCCATCTTCTCACTCCCAGCACTTGAAGATCTCTTTCTGCTTCCTCTTTCCATCTTTTCTTGGGTCTTCCCCTTCTCGTCCCTTCCAGTTCTTGAGTGAAGATCTTTTTGGGCAGCCTATCCTCCTCCATTCTCTCTAGGTGACCTAACCAGCTTATCCTCTGCCCTTTTATCCATTTTACTATATTATCTCCTTTGCTCATCTCTTCTAGTTCTCGATTATGAATTATGTATATAAATTATAAATTATTATAAATGTAAATTATAAATTAGTATAAATATAAATTTTAAATTTGCTAAAAATGTGAATTATAAATTAAAATAAATATAAATTACAAATTACTCTAAATGTATATTGTAAATTACTATAATTTAAATTATGAATTATTATAAATATAAATTATTAATTATTAAAATATTAATTATACATAACTATAAATAAAAATTATAAATTATAAATTAATATAAAATAAATTATAATTTCATTATGAAAGAATTATGTCTTCATCTGTATTACAGCCTTCCAAAACTTCACAAGTCTCTTGTTATTAGCACCTTGGTGTTCGTGTGTGTTTAGAGTGTTTGTTCTTTATTACGTATAAAAGGGTCCGTATCGGAAAGAAATTCTATATCCCTGGCCAGCTGTAGTTGCTTGTTCCTTGGTGTGGTGGGGCAATATGTGTTTTTGACATAGCACGTGAGAGGGGATGAGAAATGCACATAGAAATTTAGCGGATAAACTCCGACAGAATATGGTTACAAAATATAAACACGTAGGACAGAATATTTTTAAGACCCAAGATAAATTATCCTTTCAGACCCAAACAGGAAGCAGTCAGCGTTTGTGTATTGATGGTTACATGAACGGTACCAGATCGAGACGAAGAAGTAGAAGCGTCTGTCTTCTTATGACCTCATTTCTATTCCTTTAATTCTTCTTATTCTCATTTTCTCATTTCTTTTTTTTCTGCAACTAATTCAATTCCTCCCTCTCCTTTCCCTCCTCCTCCTCCTCCTCCTCCTCCTCGTCTTTCCCCTTTATTTTGTCCTTATACTGCTGCAGGGACTGCACTTCTTTGTCTCACTTCAGTATTCTCTAGCTCTTCGTCTGCCCTACCTTCCTCTTGCTGCCTCATTCTTCTCTGTTTCGTTTTCTACTACATCTTCCTTTACCCCTCTGTTACCATCTCTTCTTCTTTAATTCCTCCAACCTTCGTTATTCTCTCGACACCTTCCTTCATCATTGTCCCACATAGATGTACCTTCTATGCATGAAAGGTCTAGCGTTTGAGAATGTAAACTGGATTAACCAGCAAAATAGTTTCTGGTTGCAGCCAAACGCTACAATATATTATATTATTTTATTTTATCTTCATGTCGACATGTTTCGGTCACTGGAACATCATCAGGCCGTCTTTACAAAACACGCAGTGCAAATAATTTTCATGTAATATGGGATCCCATAAGACTTACAAATGTACCCGGGTGCTGATAAGTCCTTAGCCCGACCAGGAAGGAAACAAGCCCGGAAGCATGTCAGGGACGCGCGCGATTTCAACAACATCGAGACGCGAACTGTCATGAAGTTTCTTATTTCCTGCAAGGCAAGGTGCCGAAGGAAATTCACGCCATTCTGACAGAAACATTAGCTTGTTTCCGTCCTGGTCGGGCTAAGGAGTTATCAGCACCCCTGTATTAAAATATGCTTTAACTTTCTCTCCCTTGTGATGGTTCGGAACTAACAATTTGTCATTGTTTCTTGTTTGGAAGTTATAAACCTTGCAGCTAGTAAGCTAGTGTTTTGACGGTCGAAAAAGGAATCGGACAAAAGCACTAAGACCCATCTAACGGAAGTTGGGTACGAGGAAGTTACCTAGACTGCGCAGTTCCGGGATTCTGCCACTGTTACAGTGGCTGTCTATGTGTTTTGTCGAATTTTAGCGTTCTGCTGCCAGACAGATCTTTAGTTCGTTCTCTCTTTCGTTTGTCAAAAAAGCGATTGGTTGTACAGATAATGCTTGAGTATCATCAGTAATTCACCTGTCGGTTAGTTAGTTAGACTCTAAAATGTCATATTTTGTTCCTTGGCCTTGGTGTGCACATTAGGCCTACTGTCCGCTCATAGGCATCAGACAACTAAGAACACAACATCACCTTAAAGGGTAGCTTTCACTAATAATTATGTTACATAATTACTTAATTATTATGAAAGTTTTATTTATTCGCCAGCTGATGCACCAGTGAGCTGTCTTAAAAATATTAAAATTTACATTAAAACAGCTCCGAAATATTCCGGTTTTACAGTTACACCATCATCAGGGAGCGCATTAATTTGTGCTTACTAAAGTTACTGTTGTTAAAATAGTCCATTAAAATACATCGGTGTGTGGTTAATATGGTGGTGGTGTGGCTGCATATATTGGGTCCTTATTGGTGTATGTGTGTTGCACTGTTCGGCAGTATACCAACATGGACCTAATATATGCAGCCACACCACCACCGTATTAACCACACACCGATGTATTTTAATGGACTATTTTTAACAACTGTAACTTTAGTAAGAACAAATTAATGCGCTCCCTGATGATGGTGTAACTGTAAAACCGGAATATTTCGGGGCTATTTTAATGCAAATTTTAATGTAAATTTTAATATTGTTTTAAGACGACTCACTAGTGCATCAGTTGGTGAATAAATGAAACTTTCATAATATCAAGATGAACGGTACGAATGTGAAAATTACCTAATTATTATTTCATTTCCGTTCGTTTGTTCCTTTTCCAATCGGTCAGTTAATGTGTTAATTATTTATCGGACATCCATTTGTTTTGGTACTTTGTCACCTATTAACACACCCTTTTAATTAATCCCACAGAAAGGTAGTTAGTCTGTAAGTTATTTTGAAGATGGATGTAGCAGCTTGCTTCTAGGTCGATTTCACCCTTTTTATAGGCAACGAAAGCCCTTTGGGAGAGTAGGGGTATAGCTCTACTATTTTCTAGGACCTCGGCACACTAGATGGGGTGGGGGTCAGCCCCACGCCCCGGCCGTACTTTACCCCCGGGAAAGACCCGGTACCCATTTTACAGGAGGCTGGGTGGGCCCGAGGGCCGGTCTGGACGGGCGGAAAATCTCGTCCTCACCGGGATTCGATCCCGGACCGTCCAGCTCGTAGCTCAGTCGCTATACCGACTGAGCTACCGGGCCCACAGCTTGCTTCTACATTTTGGTAAATATTTGTCAGACCTTATAGCGACATGTCGAGGGATCTGAAAACTTTCGGTGATTACCCTTTGTTGGTTAGTTGAGTGATTTAAGTAGATCGCGCACCGGTAATTCACACGTACACGCTGTCATTTACGCATGTTTCTGCAAAATCCTCCCCACCCCCCGCGCCCGCACTCTTTGTCGTGAAAATTTTGACGCCAATCGCGATGTTGTAAACGTGTGACATGTGACTGTCTTCAATACAAGGTTGTCGCCTTCACAAAACAGAATACGTAATTGTTTTCCTAGTGCAACGCCGGAACCAAACTTCCAGCCTGCGTGTCATAAGTTGGAGCATTATCATGGATATTCCCTTGTTCTTGGAATAACCAGACCTGCACCTGACGACGTGTCAGCCGAGAAAACAGATCTTTTCTTATAGAAGATTAAAAAAAAAACCAACGTGTTCAGGTGAACTACGACAACAGGTGAGGAAGTTACGAACCATTTTTGTAGAGCGAGGCTTGCTGACTTTTGCCCTTTTGCAGAGAACTCTGTTTCTATAATGAAGATTGAATTCATACGAAAGAATAATAAAGAACATTAAGCCCACTTCTCTCTGTAAACGCCACAAAGTCATATGGGGAAGTGGAGGTACGGCTTCTTTCATGTTAACTTTGACATTAGGTGTGTTGAGGTACTTCAGGTCCTGGGAGCTTCACTGTCCAGGGAGAGCCGCCGGTAACTGCTAAATAGGAATGCCAGGTTGGGCCCACAGCTGTTTTCAGCTCTTTTTGAGGAGATACGAATGTCTTGAAGGACACTGCAGTACAAGGTGGAAGGTCGCGGGTTCGATTCCCGATGGAGTCATTGGGAATTTTCATTGACTTAATCCTTCCGGCCGCACTGTGGCCCTGGGGTCGACTCGGCATCTAACAGCAATGAGTACCAGGAGTATTTCCTGGGGCAAAGGCGGCCGGTATATAGGGATGCCAACGTTGTAACCTTCATGTGCCGAGTGTACAGAAATTTTTGCAGCCTAAACCTCCTGGGAGCCGGTCCCAGTAGCCGCGCGGTCTAAAGCGTGGTTCTGCGCCGCTAGCATGCTGAGATTGTGGGTTCCAATCCCACCGGAGGCATGGATGTTTGTCTGTTGTGAGTGTTGCGTGTTGTCAGGTGCGACGAGCTGATCACTCGTACAGAGGAGTCCTACCGAATGTGGTGCGCCGTTGTGTGTGATCTAGGAACTTTGTGACTGAGGAGACCCTGGCGCACTGGGGGCTGTCGCTCCAAAAACAAATAAACCCCCCCTGGAGATCTAAGGGCCTGTCCAGCCTGTATAGGGATTGCTCTACTTACTTACTTACTCCACGGAGCAAAATCCTTCTTGAGAAACTAACCGGTTGTCAGCTAGTCAAGAAATTCCCCGCATTTTACAGAACCCCGAAGTTTCATTACCGCATTCACAAGTTCCCGCCAACTGCCCCTATCTTGAGCGAGATCGATCCAATCCATACCTTCACATCCCACTTCCTGAAGATCCATCTTAATGTTATCCTCCCATCTACGCCCTCCAAGTGGTCTCTTTCCCTTAGATTTCTCCACAAACACCATGTATATACCTCTACTCTCCCCCATACGTGCTATATGCCCCACCCATAAGGATTGCGTTACATTTTATAAATATATTGTCCTTGCTGGCGATTGAACCAATAACCATGTCAATCGCACAGCGTAGTCACTGTACCGTCTACACCGTCGTTTGTAGAAGCAGAAGCGTCTTCCACTAACGAAGTTGCAATTGACGAGAAAAGAAAATAACAAGATGAGATGGGCCGTAAAATGGGCCTACTTTGAGAGTGCATAAAATTTAATATTTTCGTACTTCGAACTTCTGCAAATCAAATATTAACCTTGCAAATTCTAAATGGTATTGTCGACGGTATATGCAAATTCGAATTTTTCACGTTCCAGAAATATTTATCCGTCGTCTCGTGCCAGGCTGGTAAGATGCAGGCAAAGTAGTATAGAGTAGTATAGAGTAGTATAGAGTAGTATAGAGTAGTATAGAGTAGTATAGAGTCCCACGTTGTATCGGCCTTGTACAAGGCCAATATTTTATCTGACACATGTAGTTTGTTTCTGTCGGCTTGTTTATCGTATTAACGCTGCCCATTCAACGGGCTGGCCACTTACTTGTCGGGATAGCGGCGGGAAATGACAAACGACGTTTGTTAGTTTAAATAAGAAACCCTGTATAATGCAAGTTGGTTCGGCGGTCTGAGCTGGAGCAACATTTGTGCTACAGCTAATACATCGAGAAGAGAAAACGAGAAGACTGCTTTGAAAAGACCACAATATTTTTGGTAAATGTAGGTGGTACTGGAATTACTCATGCATTATTATTATTATCATTATTATCATCATCTCCTTCATGCTGGGTATTTATACTTATATCCCTGAGACAAACTGTGTCCCTAGGGAATACAGTGTTGCAGCTATTCTGTTGTTACTATTCATGGTGCTTATATCGTTAGTTTGAGTGTTGAATCTATTGTACCTTTACATTAGTACTTTCCGCAGTGTGTGTTCAGTGCCCAATATGGCTGTTTTCTGTAGTTCCTTGACTTCATGTTTTCCTGGTATGTTGCTCACGTATTTTCTGAATGACTTTGAATTATTATTATTATTATTATTATTATCATCATCATCATCATTATCATCATCTCCTTTATGCTGGGTATTTATACGTATATTCCTGAGACAAACTATGTCCCTAGGGAATACAGTGTTGCAGCTATTCTATTGTTACTATTCATGGTGCTTATATCGTTAGTTTCAGTGTTGAATCTATTGTACCTTTACATTAGTACTTTCCGCAGTATGTGTGCAGTGCCCAATATGGCTGTTTTCTGCAGTTCCTTTACTTGATGTTTTCCTGGTATGCTGCTCACGTATTTTCTGAATGTCTTTGAAATAGTCCCAGTCGCCCATATTATTACTGGTATCACCTTTGTTTTTACATTCCACATGCGCTGTATTTCTACTGTAAGGTCTTTATATTTTAGAATCTTCTCGGCTTCTTTTTTAATCTCCTGTGATTTCAACGACTATTAACATACGTGTTCCCTTTTCATTATTACTTGATTATAACTGTATGTTCCACTGTATTTTGGGCTTGGTGGCTTTGACTGTAGCTGTTATTATTGTTATTATTATTTATTTATTTTTTGGAACTTTTTTAACTTTATTTCCTCTCCTCTCTTCCGATTTGCTTTGGTTCAGTAATAATTTATGGTTATTGCTGATTTATATCTGAAAAACCTCCTATAGGGCGTTTAAACATTTTGTTCCCTGTTCAGGTCACTACACACTACTTATCATAATCTACACGGCGCATTGTGCTTCACACAAAACTCAGTGTTTATTTGTGAAATTTTTCATGCGGGCATAATGTAGGTCTGTGTAACATAAGGCTAATTGTACATTATATGTCGTCATCACGCCATTACCTAGGAAACACCCTATACTGCGTGATCTTCATCCGATGTATCGACGGAGAATGGGTGGAAGGAGATAAGGGTGCGAGAGGGATAAATAAATGGATGAATATGATGAAGATTGAAGATGCGAAACAAAACGATACCCTTTTGAATCTCAGTAGATCTTTGACCTTGTAATTTTGCGATATTTCAACGACTCAAATACATAGTTTATGTTGTCAAAGATGTAGAGAACGGGGTATGTACTCGTATATTCGGACATTATTAAATACCAAATCTTAATAGTTCTAGAGAAATTTATGCTTCTTGGTCACACATTAAATTTGTGGCATTTCAAGAACAAAATGAACAACCAGGTACTAAACAGTCGTTATGAGCGGTGTGTGTAACTTTTCGTGGCATTAAATTTGATGGAATGACCCTATAAATTCGCCACTAAATTAGGTACCCATCCGTAGGAAAGTACTACCATCAAAATTGCCATATATGGGGGGCGCGCGGTGGTGCAGTTGATTGAGGCACTTTGCTACAAACCGGGTTCGATTCCCAATAGTGTCACAGGTATATTTCATTGACATAATTCTTCCGGCCGCACTGTGGCCCTGGGGTTGACTCAGCATCTAACAGAAATGAGTACCAGGAATATTTCCTGGGGGTAAAGGCGGCCGTTGCTTAGGGCTGACAACCCTACAACCTTCATGTGCCGATTGTCTTGAAATCTGGGAACCTCAACCTCCTGGAACCCCCAGGGCTTGTCCAGACCTGTAATGGGATTGCTTTACCTTTTTACACAGCATCTACAGGGTTATTCGAAATGACTGTCGGAATTTTAACAACTTGCCACCTCGTTCTCCAGATGCAACCCCATGTGATTTCTTTCTGTGGGGTTACGTCAAGGATCAGGTTTGTGTTCCTCCTCTTCCCGCAAGTATCCTAGAACTGAAGGTACGAATCAGAACCGCCATTGAAACAATCACCGCTGACATGCTACTAACATTTATCTCAGTAATTAACCAACAGGATGCAAAAAATTTTATTTTACAATAAGTTTATTTCATACCTCTACATGTTTCGAGCACATGTGCTTATCATCAGGAGGTCAAAATTGCATTATTCCTGATGATGAGCACATGTGCTCGAAACATGTAGAGGTATGAAATAAAATTACTGTAAAACAAAAACTTTGTGCATCATTTGGTTAATTACTGAGATAAATATACTGAGATGCACGGTTAGCAAAACGCCAAAAAAAAATGCTGCAAAGAGTTTGGAACGAACTCGATTATCGTGTTGATGTTTGTAGAATCAAAAAGGGTGCACATATAGAGCACCTGTAAGGTATGTAACAAAAACTTGGAGTGTTGTTCTATTAAACAAAATAACACATATACTATCTTAAGTATATTGTAAATGACAAGTTGTTAAAACCCCGACAATTATTTAGAATAACCCTGTATAATATCCTGATGAAGTATGCCGTGCTGCAGTATGTGTATATCATTGATTCTACGTAGACTGGCCCCGTCTTAAAAATCAGACAAACAACCTGATGAGCCTAAATTGAAGAGAGGTTCTATTACCCTTAAGCATGTCAGTTGAACGCGTGATATTTACAGGACATAAGAAAGTCACCAGGCAAGAAAATGAGTGAAAGTTACGCCAGAACTAAATTGTATAGCAAGGAAGCTTTGTGTTACCAATTACTAACATGGTGAATTTATATCTCGTTTTTGTGGTTTATGAAGTAATACAAATACTGGAATGGAAATACGTGAAATTGTATAAATAATTTGGTTGGGACGGAAATTTGAAAAGAAGTTACAGTACATAAGTACAGGAAGAATTAACAGGGATAATAAAGGAGGAAGAATGATCCTTCCTACTTCATTAGAATTCAGTTAATATTTAATGAATAGAAAAGAACTGTCTGGAGAACACAGACTCACCAGATTCTTTTGTATGGCCCATATATTTAATTGTTTCCATGGTTACTTAGAAACGGAATCCTTGTTATCCAGTTGTCTCTCATTTCAAACGTTTTTTTCTTTCTGCGATTATAAGGAAGATTTATTTAGCGGCACTCCTTCCGCCTTTGGTTCTGAAAATGTTTGAATTAAAAAAAAGTATCACAAGAGGGGAGGGGGGTAAGACTTTAACTATTCTTTATACGCAAGAGTTTTTTTTTAAATAAACTTACTTTGTTTATACAGGGTGTTTCATGATTTATGACGGTACTGCAGGAGTTTCTTCCTTAGGTAAGAGTGAGTCAGAAATTTATATCATCGTGGTTTTGTTTCACAGTATTCATGGGTGTATGGGTAGTTGAGGGTGACCGCGGTAGCACAGTGGTTAAGGTGCTGTGCTACAAATCGGAAGGTCGCTGACTCGATCCCAGTTGTTGTCATTGGAATTTTTAATTGACGTAAAATCCTTCCGATCGCACTATGGCCCTGGGGTCGACTCAGCGTCTAACAGAAATGAGTACCATGAGTATTTTCTGGGGGTAAAGGCGGCTGGTGCGTAACGCTGACAATCTTACCACCGTACTCTGCTGTTGTCATGAAATTTGGGAACCTTAACTTCCTGGAACCGTCTGGGCCACTCCAGGCCTGTAACGGGACTGCTTTACCTTTACCGTATGGGTAGTTGAGACCCCCAAAAAAGATTTACATGCAAATAAATGTCAGGACTCAGTTTTGCGACCCTGTAAGGAATTTCTGACACGCTTGTCCTTCTGCAAGTTTGTCCTGCATTTAAGCACCTTCTACGGTCAGAAGTTTGATTCATAAAGAGTAAATTGTTTCCATGAACTAGTTCTTACACTTTACAGTTCAAGTACCAATAACATTTGAAACCGTCACCTTCACCTTGGTACTCCTGAATTCATTGAGTGTACAATCAAATACATTCTGTACGAACGTAAAACGAATAAAGAGGTCGAATTTTAGGTGTTGGAAAACAAAAATTTCCCTGTAGTTTTTTGTAGCTTCAGAGATTAAATAAGAGCCTACCTACTTAGAGCAGAGTATTTGTTGAGAAGCTTATAGTTTCTCAGATAATGGAGAAATTCAAATAGCTCTTTTATTGCTCTATTCACAACAGCACGACAATCTAATTCAGTCCCTCTGATGCCATCCCTTTACCTTATCATACATTTTGGTATTATCCTCCCATCTACGCCCAGTACTTGCAAATGGTCTCTTTCCTTCACGTTATCCACCAAATTCTGTATATATATTTCTCCTCTACATATGTCATGTGCGCCTTTGTCTGATCCCCCCGAATATTCACGATGCTGTAGTGGTGCCTATTCTGAGTCACATGAATCTAGCCCACGCTCTTACCATGTATATTTAATATGCACTTTAATATTATAATTTTGGCTATCCATAGGTTTTCTACGTGGTCATTTCCCTTTAGGTTTTTGACCAGAATGTTATAAGCATTTGTGAATTTTCCTATGTCTACTTCATACGCTTTCACAGCGTGATGGCTGGTCTTTGTTGTACTGCGGTAACAACTTAAACCATCTCTCCATTAATAATACCCAGAAACATATTGTAGAAACGCTCTTCAAAATATATGGCAAATTCATAAACACACTGTAGAATATAAAATGTCAGCCTCCTAGATGGCGCCTAGTATCAGTAATACTGATGTACGTTACGGACAGACATACTGATATCCCTAACAGATTTCTGAATGTATGTGTATACAGGACGTTTGATAATGTATTTCGGGATTATAAAAATTTATTTAGGAAACATGTAGGACACGTATTTACGAAACCTGTACACATAGAAGGAACAACTAAAAATGTTTTTTTCCCAGTAAGTTGTTCTTCATCGTAGTTCACATTTTTGCCGCTAGGCGATGCGAGTTTACGTAGTGAGAAAATGGCCGCTCCAGGGGAGAAGTCGTTTTGTGTGTTGGAATATCAGACGAGTAAGTCTGTGGTTACTGTGCAACGTGCATCTCGTGCAAAGTACGCAAAGGACCCGCCTACAGACAAGACCATTCGTACGTGGTATAAATAATTTACTGAAACTTGGTGCCTGTGCAAGCAGAAATCAAGTGGTCACCCATTAACCGCTGAAGATGACGTTGAACGGGTTAGGGCCAGTTTTCTGCATAGTCCGAAGAAATCAACGGGAACTGCAACTTTTTCAGTTTTCTTGTGGTTGTGAACAATTCCATTAAGGTAGGTCCTTTGGTTTTCTTGTTATAAATGTTTGTAATCACGGAGAATATTATGAAACGCCCTGTATATATATATATATATATATATATATAACAGAACACAGACTGGAAGAGGGAGCGTTATTCATGCAGAGTTCGAACGAAAGGATCAGAGGTACCCATTATCATAAAATGGATGCCCACATACAAAAATCAAACATACAAAATAAAAAAAGACCTAAAGGCATAAATGTTGTACATTTATTTCATTTCAAGTGACTATAAATGTAACAAAACATCATAATCGCGAAATTAAATGTATTATGTTTTATAAAATAAAAGTCTGAAACTTGTCCTTACGTGAACATAAATTACTTTCAAATACCAGTACACAGTAAGCATAATATCATTGCATACATTCACTAATGCAGAACGCACACGTCACGCTATATAATATCATAGAGCTAAAAAATATTCACATATTTAGTGCATCTAATATGAAATGAGCCCCCTTTTGAAGCACAATTTTCTTTGAAATAATGCATAAAAATTCAGTTTCTAGCCCACAGGAAACACACTGAAAACCGAATACCAGGAAAAGTTGGTTAAAACTGTTGGGGGGGGGGGGGGAACGCCGTTTATCGCAAGAAACACCCAAATGCAACGTGTTTACGAAATCCAAAAAAATTTTGAGCGTTAAATCAGGTGGTGTGTGTGTATATATAGTAACACCAAGCCTGACGGAAACACAGAAAGACTTGGAATATATTTAAAGGAATGTCGTTAAACAAATACGAAATAATAAAAACGTATAAATTCTTATTTCATAAAAGGCAATTAGACACAAAACTTACTGCATTTTAAATCATGAAATGCACACAGATGCATTAATCCGCAATAATACTGTAAAAGCCGCTGACACGTACATGTTTCGGACCTTATTGGCACATCATCAGGGAGTGCAATAGATTGTGGGGAACGGTTGCTTGATATATTAGTTTCAACCAGTCGTTTTACACATTTTATTTTACACCCTGAAAATGTGCCGATAAGGTGCCGAAACACGTAGGAGTTAGTGGCTTTTATAATGTTATTGTAAATGTTATACAACTTTGCGCATTTGTTAGTTTAAATTGCACTAACTGAATTGTAATGAACGGAATGGAAAATGTGGAATTAGAAACAAAAATATTTCACCATATATTTCATTCACTTCCTGTATGTACATAGGATGCCATCTTGTTCATATTCTAATGCAGGTAACTTTTAATGCAATAGTATTAGTCGCTTTGAAGAACAATAGAAAATTTTAAGGTTATGGCATTGTTGAACCTAGACAGATAACCCGATTTTTTTGTAACAATTTACCTTTTGACGAGTTTAATAGTAAAATTGGTTAAAAAATAATACTCCATGGAATCAGTGTTATTTTATTTACCATCTTAAAAGTAAACAGTTCTGTGAACCCCACTGTCTTAGAATTTTATATTAAAGAATACAGTGTATATTATAATTAGTACCGTCAATATACATCTGTAAAAGAGGGGGAACCATGATGCCGTAGTCGGTATAGCAATTAGCTACGGAAGTGATGGTGCGGGGTTCGAATTCCAGCAGGTCAGAAGGATTTTTTGTTCTCCAAAACCTTCCAGACGTGCACTGGGGTCCACACAGCCTTCCATTAAATGAGTACCGAGGTACTTCACTGGGAATAAAGCGGCCGGGGCGTCCTAGAGGTGAAGTTAAGAATGGATGGCGCTATACCAGTATTCCTCCTATAAGTTCATGACATGGTCATGGGCAGGGACGGCTTTGTTGAGCAAATTTGTTCAAGCAGTGGCGATTCTGGCTGATGCAAAAGTTGCAAGTTCATAATCCCGGCCAGGGTGCCGAATATACTGACTGTTATTGTTCGTCGTTTTACTCATTCACCC
>Ga0131853_10017956_pt1 | contig 12885 bp, 13 predicted proteins | sample TergutLab28metaG_FD_92764 | JGI IMG/M metagenome (GOLD analysis project Ga0131853, IMG submission 92764) | Labiotermes labralis P1 segment gut microbial communities from Petit-Saut dam, French Guiana - Lab288 P1 (version 2) (version 2) | ecosystem: Host-associated > Arthropoda: Insects >...
AGGCCATGGTTTTGCCGGTGACGGCGTTGGGGATTTCATGCAGGTTGTAGCCAATGGCAATCTTCGTGGCCACTTTTGCGATGGGGAAGCCGGTGGCTTTGGAAGCCAGCGCGGATGAGCGCGACACGCGCGGGTTGACTTCAATCACCGCATATTCATAGCTTGTGGGGTGCAACGCAAGCTGCACATTGCAGCCACCTTCCACTTCAAGGCTGTGCACAATGTCAAGCGACGCCTGGCGCATCATATTAAACTCGCGCTTGGCAAGTGTGACGCAGGGTGCCACCACAATGCTGTCGCCGGTGTGTACGCCCACGGGATCCAGGTTCTCCATGCTGCACACGGCAATGGCGCTGCCCGAGGCGTCGCGCACAACTTCGAATTCAATCTCTTTCCAACCGGCGATGCTCTTCTCAATCAAACATTGGGTAATGGGGCTAAGGCGCAAGCCGCCCGCGCAAATTTCGCGCAGCTCAGCTTCGTCTTTGCAGCTGCCGCCGCCACTGCCACCCAACGTGAACGCTGGTCGCACAATCACGGGGTAGCCAATCTCGTTGGCAAAGGTCACAGCCTGTTCAACGTCTGTTACCACCACGGAGGGGATGCATGGCTGACCAATGCCTTCCATGGTGTCCTTGAAGATTTGACGGTCTTCGGCGCGGTCGATCGTTTCAGGTTTGGCGCCCAGCAGTTGCACGTTGTGCTTGGCCAAAAAGCCCTCTTTGGCCAATTGCATGGAAAGTGTAAGCCCTGTTTGGCCACCAAGCGTTGAAAGCACGCTGTCGGGCTTTTCTTTGAGGATGATGCGCTTGATGGTTTCAAGCGTGAGCGGTTCGATATAAATTTTGTCGGCCATGCCGGCGTCAGTCATAATTGTTGCGGGGTTTGAGTTGATGAGCACAATCTCGAGCCCTTCTTCGCGCAGCGCGCGGCAAGCCTGTGTGCCCGCGTAGTCAAATTCCGCAGCTTGTCCGATGACAATGGGACCGGACCCAATAACAAGTACTTTTTTAAGTTCTGGTTTTAATGGCATACTTATTTTCCTCCCATTATGCGAATAAAGCGGTCGAACTCCACTGCTGTGGGCTCAAACTGTACCGAAAAGCCGAAGTCATAGTCCAGGCCTTCGCAGCTCTTGTCGTTCACATTGCTAAAGCTCACAGAAGCGCCCGCAGGCAGCTTGTTTAGCGAAATGACATAACCGTGGTTTTGGTCAACGATTTCGGTGCGGCAAACATTGTTGTCATACACCGAGTAGCCGCCGCGGTGGCCGTAGGGCAGGCGCTCGGTTGTGCCGCCCATTGCCATGGCAAGCAGTTGGTGGCCCAGGCCATAGCCGAAGATGGGATGGCCCACAAATTTCGCAATTTCGTCTGCAATGTTTTGATATGTTGCCGGGTTGCCGGGACCGCCGGTTAAAAAAATTCCGTCATATTTCTGCACCGGAATTTGCTCGGCGGTAGTGTTTGCGGGATATACCGTAACATTGCAACCGCGTGCGTTGAGCGCGCGAATGTCACTGGCTTTGTAGCCGAAGTCCCACATGGCAACATTAAATTTTGCGTTTTTGGCGGGGAACTCATCCGGTTCTTTTACTGTCACGCGTGATACTGCATCGCCAATTTCATAGTTTTTCAGTGTGGCAATGTTTACGCTTGCGGGGTTGTCCGTAATGATACCGCGCAAAGCTCCAACATTGTTGCGAATCATTTTTGTTAGCGAGCGGGTGTCGACCCCAAAAATACCGGGAACGTTATGCTCCATTAAAAAAGTGTCAAACGTCCCCATGCATGCGAAGTGCGAGGGTGTTTGACACAATTGAGAAACAATATAACCAGTTAGTGCGGGCTTGCTTTCCAGGTCTGCGGAGTTAATGCCATAATTTCCGATGAGCGGGAATGTTTGCACAACAATCTGGCCGCAATAGGCCGGGTTGGTTACCGTTTCCGTAAAGCCGGTCATGTTGGTGGTAAACACGACTTCCCCAATGGATTGCAGGGCATTTGCCCCCAATGCGTGCCCTTCGAAAACAGTTCCATTTTCCAGCAGCAAATAGCGCTGTTTTACTTGCGTCATATGTTTGCCAATCTCCTTTCTTCCGATGAAAACCTTTTCGAGCTATTATACAGCAAATGCGGATAAATGTCAACAGGTAAAAAGAAAGAAAAAGCAAAAAATATGCATGCAATGCAAACAAGTTCAAAGGCTTCACAAGAAAATTTGCCTGAAAAGCCTTTGGGCTTTACACTTCAATTTCTTCGCGGATTTGCTCAGTTTCGGTGTTTACAGCATTTAGCTCTGCCATGCGGCGGTCAAACTCCTTGCCTTCCAACTTGAAGAAGAACAGCGGCAACGGGCCCAGCAAATTTCCGATGGCCGGGAACAACGCAAAGATTGTAAACAAACCATTGAGTGTTTCAGGTGATTGAATTTGCCGAACGCCGTCAATGTCTTGCATAAATCCAATGTATTGCAATGCATATGCTCCAATCAGCCCTGCAATTGCCCATAAAATTTTACTGCCCGCATTAAATGCAGCAAGGGAAGTTGCTTCTGCGCGTTTGCCGGTTTTGGCGGCGGTGTAGTCGAAGGTGTTCATTTGCAACATTTGACGTGCAATGCCTGCGATCCCTGCGGGGATCCAGCCAATGGAAGCGAAAATTAAGATGTTTGCAATGCCCAGCCATGAGCTAAAACCAACCACACGGCCGATGAGAAACAAGATAATAAAGCTGATGCCATTGCATAATGTGCAAGCGATAATGATGCGGCTGGGACGAAAACGTTTGAGGAAAAACGGCGCCAAAGTATGTGCCAAAAAGTGCGGAACGCCCGCAACGGTCCATTGAATGGACTGAATGGCTGCGTTGCCCACGGCGTGGATATAAAACTGCGCGTTTGCTGGCCCGGCAGCGCTTGAGATCAACTGCGGGATGTCTGTGGTCCAAAGCAACAGCAAGTTTTTGTTTCTGAAAAACATACGCATGTTGTCCCAGTAGTTTTCGGTTTTTTTCGTGGGTGATATGCGCTCTTTGAGGTTGACCGTGAACAGACCCGTTGACACCCCAAGTATACCAAACAACACAGCAGTAAGCATGAAAAAGGTTGCTTGCGACACCCGGGGCTCATTGGTGTAGCGGTCGATGGCGACCAGCTCCAAAAAAGCCGGAATAAAGCCTGGGATCATTCCTGAAAGCTGGTGGCCAATGGCGCCAATGGTGGTGTAAAGCGTGCGCTCGCGTTTGTCGGCGCTCATGATTGTTGCAATGGCATCAAACGATGTGCCGGCTGCGGTGTTGACAATTTCCCACACTGCATAGCTTAAAAAGAACCATGCAAACATACGGCTGGGGCCAGTTAGAAACCCAGGCGAAGTGAACATGAACATGGAGAGCAACGCAAGCGGCACCACCAATGGCGCAATAAAAGGCTTAAACCGACCATTTTTCGTGTTTTTTCGCTTGTCAATTAAAGAGCCTATGAGTGGGTCGCAAATGGCATCAAACATTGTTTGTGAAAACGTGAGCCACCCGGCGCGTGCGGGCTCCATGCCTGCAGACATATAAAACTGCTGACGATAGCCTGCTGCCAAATGGCGAATTGAGCCAAAACACAAGCGGCCCAAAGCAAAGCTGATATACTCCTTAAGCTTCATTTTTTCAGGGTCTTTTTCGTTTTCGCGAATTTCATCGCGCACGGCAATGGCTTTGCCCAAAAGTTTTTCTTTTAGTTGCATCAATAAGCCCCTTTACTTAAGCATCTTATGTATCATTGTATCACACTTGCGCAAAAAAAGCAACCATTGCATGAAATTATATGTAACTTCCCATACTTAAGGTAAGAAACTTTGAGAGGACAAAAAGATGTATTTCAATAAAGTGGAAATTTGCGGGGTGAATACAGCAAAACTGAAAGTGCTGAAAGAAGCTGAAAAGCGGGTGCTTTTGGCTCGGGTACGTGAGGGCGACAAACAGGCGCGGGAAGAAATGGTCAACGGAAACCTGCGCTTGGTGTTGAGTGTGTTGCAAAGATTTACCAACCGTGACGAAAACATGGATGACCTGTTCCAAGTGGGTTGTATTGGCCTGATGAAAGCCATTGATAACTTCGATATTGGCCAAAATGTGCGGTTTTCGACATATGCTGTGCCTATGATTATCGGTGAAATCAGAAGATATCTGCGCGACAACAATGCCATTCGCGTTAGCCGGTCGATGCGCGACACGGCATACCATGCCATGCAGGCGCGCGAACGGTTGGGAATTTTGCACCAGCGTGAGCCAACGGTGGAAGAAATCGCAGAGGAAATGGGTCTGAAAAAAGAGCAAGTTGTGCTGGCGCTTGAGTCAATTGTCGACCCTGTTTCGCTTTATGAGCCGGTGTATTCCGATGGCAGTGACACCATTTATGTGATGGACCAAATTGGCGACCGCCACACGGAAGAGAATTGGTTGAGTGAAATGATGATTCGCCAAAGCATGCAAAGCTTAAGCAGCCGCGAGAAGAAAATTTTGCACCTGCGTTTTATGAAAGGCAGAACGCAGATGGAAGTGGCAAAGGAAATTGGCATTTCGCAGGCGCAGGTGAGCCGCCTGGAAAAAGGTGCGATCGACCGAATCAAAAACCCAAGCTGACCATTAACCTTTCTTTCCAACCGTGCATATAATGGCATGAATTCTTTTGGAAGGAGAGGTTCTATCATGGATGTTCCCGGCTGCCGCCCAAGTTGTTGCAAAAGTAGCCGCTGTTGTGACAATGGAATTTCGGACATTTGTAATGGCATTAATTGCATTGTTGGCGGGTTTGGAAAAGGTGTTTGCTGCGGGCTGAATGTGCTTTGCGGCATTGGCAATTGCCTGTTGAGTCCCCCGCGCTGCGAAAGGCGCTGCAAGCCCCGTTGTCGCCCCAGGCCCCATCCGCCCACTTGCACCTGTACTTGCACTTGTACATGCCGTTGCAGCAGATAGCAACTCGCAGCGAAAAAGAGCGTAAACCGTCCGTTTTTATTTTAAATGGGCGGTTTGGCTATTTATTGTTGACAGTGCGTTGCCTTTGGTGTAGAATAGAAGCACTTTAGATTGCGCAGGAGGAAAAACCATGAATGAATACATAAAATCAATGCGCAAAAAAATTGGGCACGACAGATTGGCCGTCGCTGGAGCCGGTGTTTTTATCTATGAAGATGGCAAGTGCTTTTACAAAAGCGCAGAGATTTTTTGGGAAAATTGCTACCCGAAACCGATGAAACTTTGATGATTTGCCGAACGAGATAAGCTTGCCTGATCAACCGTCTTTTAAAGCATTTGTTAATTATGTCAAACGTCAAAAATGGGCATAGTACACAACATAAAAATCATATATATACAAACAGGGGGAAACGAACATGTCAACCGTAAAACCTACTTGGTGGAAAGAAATGTCGGTGTATCAAATCTGGCCGCGCAGCTTTGCAGATGGAAACAACGATGGCATTGGGGACTTGCATGGTGTGCTGGAAAAGCTGGATTACATCAAAAGCCTTGGGGTGGACGCCATTTGGTTTTCGCCGCTTTACCCAAGCCCGAACTGCGGTTATGGTTACGATTGCGCGGATTACATGAACATTCACCCGGAATATGGTGACCTGAAGCTATTTAAAAAAGTGCTGGATGGCGCGCATGAACGCGGCATGAAAGTCATTATGGATTTGGTGATCAACCACACGTCTGATCAGCACGAATGGTTCCAAAAATCAAAAGAGCAGCAAAAAAACAAGTACCATGACTATTATATCTGGCGCAAGGGGAAAGGCAAAGATGGCAAAAAGCCGCCGAACAACTGGCTTTCGTTATTTGAAGGCGGGGCATGGGAGTATAATAAAAACCGTGACGAGCACTATTTGCACGTGTTCGCCAAAGGGCAGCCAGACCTCAACATGGCAAACCCGGCAGTGCGCGAGGAAGTGAAAGACATCATGCGTTTTTGGCTGGAACTTGGCGTAGATGGTTTCCGTGAAGACGTGATTACTTACATCGCAAAGCGCGAGGGCTTGCCCAACGGTTTTCCGTTGCCGATTGCTACGGGCTTTAAGCACTACACGAGCTTGCCGGCAGTGAAGGACTACTTGCGCGAATTCAAAGAAGATGTGCTCGACCATTATGGCGCGATTACTGTGGGTGAGGCACCCATGATGACAACAAAGGTGGCCAAAGATTACATCACCGGCAACGACAAAGTGCTGGATATGATGTTCCATTTTCAGCACATGGAAGCCGATTGTTTCATGAACGATTGGGTGCCCAGACCTTTTAGCCTGAAACGACTGAAGAAAGTGTTTGCGCATTGGCAACAAGAGATGTATGGCGTGGGCTGGAACGCCAACTATTTGGAAAACCACGACCACCCGCGCATCATCAACCGTTATGGCAGCTTGAAATACCGCGTGGAAAGCGCAAAAATGCTGGCGGCGATGTTTGTTTTGCAAAGCGGTACGCCGTTCATCTATCAGGGCCAGGAAATTGGCATGACGAACATTGCGCTGGAACGGTTGGATCAATTTAAGGATGTGGTGACGCATAACAACTACAGGCTGGCGAAGAAAATTGGATTCAGCGAAAAGTTCTTTGTGAAGTATGCCAACCGCCGCTCCCGTGAAAATGCGCGCACGCCCATGCAGTGGTCCGACGAAAGAAATGGTGGTTTCAGTGAAGTGGAACCTTGGTTTAATGTGAACCCAAACCACACAGAAATTAACGTGAAGGCCGCTGAAAACGATGAAAACTCCATTTTGCACTGGTACCGCGCGTTGCTGGAATTCAGGCGTGAAAACCCTATGGTTGTGTATGGGAAATACCGCGAGCACTATAAATCCAGCCGCAGTTTGTATGTTTTTTCGAGCGAACACGAGGGCAAGCGCCTGCTGGTGATTGGCTCTTTTACTGAAAAGCCGGTGCAGTTTAGCGCTCCCGCAGGCTTTGATTTGTTACATGGCAAGCAAGTGTTTGGCAACTATGCCATTCCTGCTACGCAAAGCAACACGTTCATCACAAAACCATGGGAATGCAGGGTATATGTATGGAATTGACCATTCGCTCGGCGATAACAAATGACTACGAAGCGGTTGCGCGCTTGTTGCGGCAAATCGCGCAGCTGCACCACCAGTGGCGGCCAGACGTTTACCGCCCGGCGCAAAAGTATGACCAAATGCAATACGAAGCTATGCTTGGCAACGCCGATGCGCCGATTTTGGTGGCGGAAAACGCGCAGGGTGAAGTGCTGGGTTATGTTATGTTGCGGGTGATTACGCCGCAAAACCCTGTGATGCAGCCGCGCAGCTTTCTTTGGGTAGACGACCTGTGTGTAGACCAGGCTGCAAGAGGGCAGGGGATAGGCGAGGTGCTTATGCATTCCGCGGCGGAACTTGCGCGTGCGCGAGGGCTGAACAAAATTGAGCTCAACGTGTGGGAATGCAATGAGGGCGCAATGCGCTTTTATGAACGATTGGGATACACGGCGCAAAAAAGAGGAATGGAAATAGCGCTTTAAATGTAACACGCAACAAAAAAAGTCCCTCAGTAGTATGGGGGGCTTTTTTTATTGGCCACGCAGTCCCGAGAGCATGATTTCGCGGGCTTCACAGTATATTTGATCGAATTGATTCAAAGGAAGCGGGTTTTTGCCATAGCCCACTTCGATGGTAAAGCCCGGGCGGTCAAATTGCTGAATGAACCAGTCTTTATAGCCAGCGACGGCAGACTCTGCCAGAGGCCTTTCCACGTTGTAGCCGCTGCGCTCACTCATGTGCTTGGCCAGCGCCAGAGCACCTTGTGGTGCATGACCATCAAAGTCCCAGAAGATGAGCCGACCCTGGCTGTGAAATGCTATGACAAGCTGGTAGCTTGCCGCAAGTGTTTGTTTGTAAAGGGCCAAAGATTCCGGGGCAGAAAGCGGCGATTCGCCAGGGTAGTCACGCGGGGCGGGCTGGCAAAAGCCCAAAGACTGCTTGGTTTTTTTTGCGCGCTGCCATTGGGCGGGGTAAGTCAAATTGAGGTCAATGCCTTGTATATTAGCTTTCCAACCGCTTGGAAACGGGATATTTGAAAAGCGCACGGCAATGTCCTTTACTTTGGCAGACGGTTCAATTGCGCCGAGTACCAAGTCCACACCGTCGGGGTTGACCATTGGAACAATATCGAGCGTGCACTGCTCATATAGAGTCGTGTAAAGTGGGTCTTCTTTACACACTCCAGCGGCGAATTCTTCAAGAAATTGTAGCAAAAGTGGTGCAGTGATATATTCATTGGCGTGGTGGGCGGCGTTAAATCCCACACGGCGCGGGCCCTGGCCGATGCTGAGTTGCCACAGTGGCCGCCCCAGCACACTTTGGCCGATGGTTGTTGTTTGCAAAAAATCATAGCGGCGGCACAGGCGGCAAATTTCAAATGCAAGTGCTTTGGAGGTCATGTTCCACCTCGTTCCACGAAAAATCGCAGACTTATAAAAAGCCCGCGATTTATGTCTATGCGCATTTGTTTGAAATGTTGCATGGCTAGCCTAACTAGCCCAACGTTACAAAGCCAAGCGCAAGCGCAACGCCGCCCAAAATAGCCAGATGGACTGGATAAAACGCATAGAAGAGCCACTTCATGCGCTTGCCGCGCTCGCCGCTGAAGTTTTTAAGCAAAACTGCTGCCGCAACACAGCCAATGACAAATGTCATCATAACCGGCGCGAAGGTTGGGTCGGCAATCAGGGAGTTTGCGCCATACATGCTTTCCATAGCTTCTGCAGGGCTTACCAGTGTAAGTAACGAAAGCAAAAGGAAGCAAACCCCTGAAAAAATAGGGGGCACAATGCGCCGGGCATTTTCGTTGCGGATGATGTGGAACAACAACACCATAGTGACGCCAATGAAATACCACTCAAAGAACAGGAAAGAGATCGGCACAATTACAATGATATACAGCAGCCAAAACAGCACGCGAACCTTAATTTTGTCATACAAAAGAATTACAAGCAAGCTCAGCACGATGCTGAACATAATGTTGAGCCACGGATAAGCCATGGGGTTTCCGCCGCCCATCGGCATACCAAGTGTTAGAATATGGAATGGCACCGAAATGAGCCCAATGATTAGCAGGCGCGAAATATAGCGCCCTAAATTTTTGGTGTGCTTATAGCCCTCTACCACAAAATAGCCCATGATAGGGAAGGTGAGACCGCCCGCAGCATAAAGCGGAAACGCAAGCCATGCGGGAATGATCTCCCACCAGGCAATGACCATGTGATTGAGCACCATACCAATGATAGCGATCCATTTTAGTTGATATGCGTCTAGTTTCAAAAATTTACCCATTACGTTCCTCCTGAAAAATTGATAGTTCTATTTTAACAGAAACGCTTATGTCAAAACAGTGACATTTGTCACTTAAATTTAAGAAAATAAAATCATAAGCAAAAAGAAAACGTCCAGCGGAATCCAAATCCCATTCCAAATCATTCGGACAGTCGCCCTGGCTGCGCTTATGAGACGCAGCTTTCGCATTTTAATTGTGAGATAAATGAAAACGATGGCAATGGTCAACGAAGCCAGCAGCAACAGGATGCCAATTGGCGTTGCGTTCTCAACGGACATGCTGAAAAAGTGTGTGTAATCCATTCCTGTGGACAGTTCCAGACCACCCATCAGCCTGCTGTAATAGAAGATGATGGCAGCCACCAGGCCGAGATCTATCCAGTCAACAAAGTTATAAATTTGCCGCCAGTTTCTCTGTTGTGGTTCATGTTCCATATGATATCCTCTTTTCATAAAATTATAAATTACTCGCTATACCAGGCGCCCATTCCGCCGGCAAATGCACCAAATAAAATCCCCGCAACCGGCCAGATAACCCAACTGATGTGCCAACTGTGGCCCACGAAGCTCCACAGCAGAAAGGCAGCTGTTACCGAAGGCCAATAAATTGCGGCCACCGTGCCGATGATGCGGTCGGCTTTTTTGTTGCGCATTTTTGTTTCATACCTGTGTTCGCCTTTGCCCAGCAAAACATCATAGGAGGATTTTTGGTAACAGGCATAGATGAACATAAACACCGCAAAGCTCACGATTAACAGAAATGATGATGCAGAAGCGATATTGGTTAAAATAATCAACCGGCCAAGCGTGACCTGATGAATCAGAAACCCATTCAAGCCTGCCGCCAATATGCATAATGCTACGCCAATAGCGATAAAAGCGGTGTAGCGCGGCATGAAGTGAGCAGCTTGTTGCTCCAGGTCGGCGCGGGTTTGCGGGTCAAGGCGGAGTTTGCTTTCGTCATAGTCTTCGTATTGGCTCATGCGTGTGCTGTTGACAATGAACAGCGCCACAGCCGCAGCGATAAATGAAAGCAGCACAAATATTCCACCGCCATAAAGGCTGGTGAAATTATTGAGCGCATTCATTATGGCAACGCCTATAATAATTAGCCACACACCACCGCCAACCCAAAGACCGGCTTTTTTTACCACGCGCACATACTCAAACGCTTCGTCACGCGGGACGGAAATGCCGTCTTCCGGCGCGGTTTCATAGCGCGTAAGCCCAAGCTCCGCGATGATTTCATCTATGCTGCCAAAATTGGCAATGACGCTGCCCACGGCTTCGTGCTCGCTTTTACCCTCAAGTTTTAACGCGTGGTACTTTTCTTCCATGCCGGCCTGCATTTCGGCTTTTAGCGCAAGCATGCGCGGCGTTTGATCAAACGCGGCAAATACGTTATCCAAATAAGTTCTAATGGCTTCCATTGATATTCTCCTCATCTAAAATAAATTTAGCGATTATTGTTTTGGTCAGTGCCCATTCAGCGCATTTTTGGCGGTAGTATTGCCGCCCTTCAGGGGTTAGTGCATAATAAGTGCGTTCTCGTCCGCCCGAAACGGAGCCTGGGTAAGAACTCAGGTATTGTAATTTTTCAAGGCGTGAAAAAGCGGAATAAAGCGTGGTTTCCTTCATGGAATAATGATGCCCCGAAATTTCTGTAATTGTTCGAGAAATCTCATAGCCATATGAGTCCTTTTCCCAAAGCGCGCGCAAAATCATCACATCGATATACCCACGGATGATGTCACTGCTGATGTTCAATAAAATTCACCTCCATTTGCTACTACGTCTGGCGTTGTAGTTATTATATCACAACTACTACGTCACGTCAAGTAGTTTTTGAAAAAAATTTAGCGATAGATCAATTAAGGTGCGCAAAGACTTGGCTGAAACACGTAGTTCAACCAAGTCTTTGCGTTATTGTGTAACTTTACTTTAATTTTCTAGAATTTTTCCATCCGTTGAAATGGTAACAATTTGCCAGGGTATCAATTTTCCGCAATTTTGCAATGCCGTTTTTGCAGCACTTTCAATCCCGCTGCAACAGGGGACTTCTATCCGTACAACGGTTAAGGATTTTATTTCATTTTGTGTTAAAATGTCGGTTAGTTTTTCAGCATAATCTCCTTCGTCCAGCTTCGGGCAGCCAATAATGGTGATTTTGTTGCGCATGTATTGCTCATGGAAGTTTCCGTAGGCATAGGCGGCGCAATCAGCAGCAACAAGCAGATTGGCGTTGTTAAAGTATGGCGCATTTGACGGAACAAGCTTGATTTGCACCGGCCACTGGTTCAAATGTGTTTGCCCGGCCGATGTTTTTGTCGGCGCTTTTTCAGGCGTACTTTCACGTTCAAAGCTTTTTGAGTTTGTGCCAGGGCAGCCACAGGCCAAGGTTTCGGGTTGGGGGCTTTCGGCATTAGGCTTTGTTGCGGTGGCCGTAACCTCTTGTTCCTCAAAGCCAATTGCTTCTGTGGGGCAAACGGGCAGGCAACGTCCGAGCCCATCGCAATAGTCCTCGCGCAACAACCTGGCTTTGCCGTCAACCATACCGATTGCACCTTGGTGGCAGGCCGACGCGCAAAGCCCGCATCCGATACATTTGTCCTCATCGATTGTAATTACGTTTCGTTTCATAGTGATTTCTCCTTTACTTGACTTGTTGAAGCAAGTATACTATAATAGATGCGACGAGTCTGTGGTATATACAACGGGAGAAAAATTATGAAGCAAATTTTTGATATAGCAAAAAATAACCCCTTGTTTGAAGGGGTTGCAGAGTGTGATTTTGAATGTGTGTTAAAATGTCTGGTGGCCAAGGCGGTTGCGTATCAAAAAAATGATATGATTGTATTGACCGGAGAGCCTGTAAAGTTTGTTGGGCTAATTTTGTCTGGAAGCGTTAAGATTATCATAGAAGACGTGAGTGGAAACAGTACCATCTTAAAAAAACTCACTGTTTCAGAAATATTCGGCGAGGTATTCGCCTACGCGGAAATATTTCATTGCCCTGTTACCGTTCAAGCTGACACGGACACAGAAATATTATGGATTGACCATATGAAAATTATTACGTCATGCAACAACGCTTGCCGTTTTCATGCGAAATTGATAAAAAATATGCTCAAACTGTTTGCGCACAAAAATTTAGCGCTTAACCAAAAAATTGAAATTCTTTCTAAGCGGACAACAAGAGAGAAGTTGTTTTGTTTTTTTGACCAACAAAGAGGTGCGGCAAGCAATTTTACGATCCCTTATAATCGTGAAGAAATGGCGGCTTATCTTTGCGTTGACCGCAGCGCAATGTCAGGTGAGCTGTGCAAAATGAGGGATGAAGGGTTGATTCGGTTCAATCGAAATGCATTTGAGTTATTATTCTAAATAAAAAAACAGGGGTTGCGGTTGACGCAACCCCTTAACTATAACTATCTTTCTAGAAGAACCACATCCAGATCCAGCCGAAGCCGAGGAAGAAGAGAATCCAGTTTAAGAGGTTTGATTCAAATCTTGTGGAGAAGATGAAACATGGTTGCGGAGCGTCTTCGAGG
>Ga0131853_10017959_pt1 | contig 12884 bp, 9 predicted proteins | sample TergutLab28metaG_FD_92764 | JGI IMG/M metagenome (GOLD analysis project Ga0131853, IMG submission 92764) | Labiotermes labralis P1 segment gut microbial communities from Petit-Saut dam, French Guiana - Lab288 P1 (version 2) (version 2) | ecosystem: Host-associated > Arthropoda: Insects >...
TCATTCATTCATTCATTCATTCATCCACTGCATGGAGTAGAGTCCTTCTTGAGAAGCTAACCGGTTCTCAGCTAGTCAGAAATACCCTGCATTTTATGGAGCCCGATGGTTCATTACCGCATTCACAAGAGCCCGCCTTCTTTCCCTATCCTAAGCCAGATCAATCCATTCTATGCCCCCATCCCACATCCTGAAGATCCATCTTCATATTATCGTCCCTTCTATGCCTGGGTCTTCCAAGTACGTATCTACTGTTGCCAAAATAGTTTCCGTCTCCTTTCTGTCCTCTCCTTTTCCACTTCAGTACTAGATTTATAATCTTATCGTCCTGTTCACGTCTAACCTCGTACAGAAATTTTCCTAAACTTTAAATTTTCGTACATTAGTACGCACCACCGTTCTGGGTACGCTACTTCTCGAATAATAATTTAGTCATGTACTGCCAAAAAACCCCCCCCCCCCGATCTTTGCCCCTTTTCTTTCTGAACATCCTATAAAGTTTGCGAATAGCATTTTCCTCCTCCCTACCTAAGGGGCCTTTCCTCCTCCAATCCTGTCCTTACTCCACGCATATTCCAGTTCCCTTTATAAGCCATGCCATCCAACGTCTGTCCTTCCTTGTACGGCAGACACATTCTTCTCTCTCGCACACTAATTTCGTTTCGCAGTAAAATATTAATGACCACTTTATCATGTGTGCGTTATAGCAGTCTGTCTGTCTTGTGGGTTTCTTCACATGCGTCCGAACCCGATTTCGTCTAATCCGTCTCTAAATTTCATAGCTCATGTTACCAGTGTCATCTGTTTGCTATTCCGAACCTCCTACTAGTCCGTTCTTGCGCATCTGCAAAATGCTTAGCCAATCTTTCATGGCCAAACATGGTACTTTGCCCTTCCTCTTGTCTCTACCCAACAAATTCGGTCACACCCTTGGCCGCGAGGCTGGGAATTGTCAACAGTTTCTTTTAAAAAATTACCCCAGAATCCTATACATTTCTTTCCACCCCCTGATCCTCCATATTTCCGCCCCATCAGTCTCGACTCACCACCTCGTAAACGTTTTCTAAAACGTTTATCTTCATGACCGGTGTCCTTTTAAAACGCCGATTGCCACCGAGTTCTGGCTTGAATTTGCCAGGCATCTAGACTTGCCTTTATGGTACGTAGGTACTGTTTAATGTTAACTTATAGACAAGGAATGTCATGTACTGTTGCTGCTGCTTGATCGCAGACTGTTTACAGAAACTTTCAGGCTCATTCGGTTTTCCTTTTTAAAAACTGTTAACCTCAGTCTTCGTCAATTGTAATTTAACGAAGGCTCCAATATTCTACTACTTCGTCATTCCCCTTCTGCAGACGTTAACTGTAAATGATGCAATATTTAAAGTATTTGCAAGCAACAAACCGTGTATCGACATTGGCACATACATTTTTCCTATTCTAATATAATCCATAACGTCATCTAAGGAAATGTTAAAGAAGTGGGAGCTCGGACTTTATCCTTGTCTGACATATTTTCCTTGCATGACACTTTTTAATCACCGTACTTCACACAGACTTAATACCTTCGTATGTATTGGTACTAATCTTTGTATAAGCTTAAGTCAGACACGCCAGTACTTTGTCTCATTTATGTAATATGTATTTGCGGTAGCTGTAATCTCAAAAATATGATCTGTGGCTCACTTATGTTTTACAAATCTTACTTGAAAAGTGATAAGATATTCATTAAAGGGAATAATGAGCGAATAATGAATTGGGAAGTGTGTTTAAGGAAACGATCGTGCCCTAGTTAGATGGAGCCTTATTGGCTACAAGTGACCATTTTTTCCTTGGCCTGTTTGGGGGAGAGGAACAGCGTTGAAATAAAAATTAAAATGTTACACACGTTACGGTCGTGTTTTTTTTATAATTATATCTTACATCTTTACTGTTTACCTTTCTATGCGCAGTAATGTTGGCGTCTTCGCCTCGTCGGGAAAGACTCGAACAAGATCCAAGAAAGTCAGAATTCTATCGGGAAGACGGAATAAATCGAAAAAAATAAAAAAATAAAAAGGGGCAAAATGTGGGACAAAATGAGTCCGGTACATTTCTTATTTCGGTTACTGTCCAGAAAATCGGGGGCGAATGGTCATCTTACTGTTATCTCGACATTTGTCTCAAGAAACTGAGAAAACACACGAAAACGTAAAGTAATGTGTCCCGCCGAGATTCGAACCGAGTATTACACGAAAAATAAGTCAGGAGCGTTGTCGCTTGAACAATCTTGTTCGCTTATTCGGTATGATTGTTCAAAATTCCAGAGTGTTGCTTAAGTCAACTTGTTCGCTCAGTCGATATGATTCCTTAAATTTCGTATTGCATCCTTGACGTGTAGCTACTTAGGATACACACAGAAGTTCCTTGATATACCGCAAGCGATATTCAAGATTACTACTGCAAAATTAGAATGGTCATAACTCTTCCCCACATCTGATTAGAGTGATCAAATCAAGGAGAATGAGATGAGCCATGTATGTAGCGTGCGTGGTGAAGGGTGAGAAATACGGAGGAAGTGTAATGCGAAGAACTGAAGGAAAGGAACCGTTTGCGAAACCTAGATGTAAATGGAATGACAGTAGTAAAATGAACTTGACATACATGGGATATGATCGTTTGAATTGGTCAATTTGACTTGGATATGAAGCAGCAGCCGCCTGTTGTAAACGCGGAATTGAAGTTTTGGGCTCCATAATCGGAGAGTCTCTTGTCCACCTGAGCTGCCGTTGATTTCCAAAGGACCCGGCTGCTTGTAACCAGTACCTTAAGGTGCGCCAACGGTGCGGCCTTTGCCGATCGGTAGTGTAAAGATTGTAGCCTACAACGCATGTTTTTGCTTTTAGTGTAGCAGTTCGTGAAACGACGGTGTCACGTCAGGCATGTGTACATTATATCTATATTAAGTGTGTAAGATTAGTTGACTTTGAAACACTTCTGATTGGTGCACCTAGGCTTGTTTGCATTGTGTTCGCGTACTTGCAAATTCTCCGTTATTTTTTGATTCGCTCATACTCAGAGTAACTAGTCAGTGTGGTAGCGTGTGCCTCGCTCATGCTTCAGCTGACTGTGTACGTTGAGTTTAGAAAGGCTTAAACTTAGTTCGTGTGATTTCTGTTGTGTTAATACGATTCCTGCTGGGGTGCATATTTCGTGTACAAGTAACTGTGGTTGGACATGCCGCTGTTTTTGTCCAAAATACCCTTTTGATCTTTTCGAGACGTATGAGGTTATAGTCATTTGTCATTTCCTGTCAGACGCTCCTCGAGACGTTTTCTTTCCTGATGTTCTTTGTACGAAGATGTGAGGTTGGGTCTCTTTCTCTCACCTCTACATGTTAAAGCCAAGTGTCCATTTGTCAATGGTCGATGTCCTCTGACGCCTCTCTAGAGAATTTTGTGAAGGAGGACCGCTGAGTTTGCGATGCAGTGAGGGCTATTACTCTCTCTCTCCCCCCCTCCCTATTATTTACGCCCTTCTGAAAATATATCTTCAAATCGTCGAACGATTTCCAGACACTCGGCAAATTTGTTTCAAGCAATTTCACATTTACGTCGACATTCATTGTACATTGCAGATATGTCTCTGACTGAACATAACCGTTCATATCGGCTGTGAGGCCCACCAACTCTCCTATCCAAGGTCTACCGTGGGTACTTTTTGGGTATAAAACGGTCGGGGCCAATGAAGTAAATCACTCCTGTCTAATGCAGCGTTTAAGAATGTGTGGAGCTGTACGCCTACACTTCCTACCTTTCCTGGCATGCACTTTACTTTTACCTCTAGGGTGATATAAGTTACGCTTTAGAAGTTGCCGATTGATTCCATTGCTGAACTTGTTTCATACGCGATGTGTCACAAACGGCATGATTTGTTATGAATTCGCTAAAATCCTGTTCGGCGATCAGGCGGCTGAAATTACAGTAACTTCGGAACGACTACCCGACCAGCAGGGTTGTAGTGCATATACTGGCCATGAAATTTAAAATCTTACGTTATTTAGGCGTACGTATGATTTGGTACAGGAGATGCTGTAGGAAGCAGTTTGGAGATGGGTGTGAAGCGTTCTTGCTGTTGTCTGGTGCACATTGTTAGGCACGTTCGCAAAAGTGCGAAAAGCGCTTTGTCATATCATGTTTGTCCGTCCGCCCGTCCTTTCCTCGGTGCGCATGGAACAACTCGGTTCCCACTGGACGGTTTTTCATGAAAGTTTATAATTGGGGATTTTTCGGAAATCTGTCGAGAAAATTCAAGATCGTTAAAATCTGAGAAAAACAAGGGGTACTTTACATGAAAACCAATAAACATTTTTTATCATAGGTCCCTCATTTCTTTTAGAATGAGAAATGTTTCAGAGAAAATTTGTAGAGAAAATCAAAACACACATTTTGTGTTCAGTAACTTTGTTTCCCCGATAATCATGCCGTGTATGAGATAATGTACAAAAATACAAGGCGTGTTCAAAAAAAGACCGAACTTTTGCTATAAAGACTTTATTGCTCATTTTACAGAATTCTAAGCACTGTCCCCTTCAAAGTAGTTTCCTCTACTGGCGATACACCGTTCCCGACGTTTCTTCCGTTGGAATGCTTCCTGGAACGCACTTTCTGTGATGCCGCGCAGTTCTCTTATCGCACTTTCCTGAATCTCCTCTGTGGTTTGGAAACGACGTCCTTTCATAGTGGTTTTAAGTTTGGGAAACAGGAAAATGTCTGCTGGGGCTAAGTCCGGAGAATAGGGTGGGTGGGGTACAACGAATGTCTGATGTTTTGCCAGGTAACTGCGGATGAGGAGCGACGCGTGAGCCGGCGCATTGTCGTGGTGCAACATCCAAGTCTGGTTTTCCCACAATTCAGGGCTCTTCCTGCGCACATCATTCCTCAAACGCGTTAAAACTTCCTGGTACAACTGTTTGTTTACCATCTGACCACGTGGTACAAATTCATGATGGACAATGCCTTTCCAAAAAAAAAAAAAACCAACATCACCTTGATCTTTGACCGACTCATCCGTGCTTTTTTTTTGTCGAGGAGACCCTCTCCCCATCCACTGCGGATTGCATCTTGGTTTCAACATCATACCCATAAACCCACGTCTCATCTCATGTTACGATGTTCGTAAGGAAGTTTCCATTACCATTTGCATTGGCAAGCAGTTTCTGACTGATTTCAACATGATTCTCTGTATGATCGTCAGTCAACAAACGCGGCACGAATTTTGCACTGACGCGGGGCATCTGAAGTTTTTCAGTAAAAATTGGATGGCAAGATCCTATGCTGGTCCCCACTTCGTCAGCAACTTCTCGGACAGTTAAACGATGATTTCCACGAATCACAGCACGAACTGTGTCGACATGATCGTCTTTTCTTGATGTGGAAGATCGTCCAGGCCTGCGATTTTCACCCATCGACATTCTGCCTCTTTAAAACGCTTAAACCACTCACAGCACTGCGTTCGGCTCATGCAGTCCTCCCCATATGCTTGGTTAAGCAATTGAAATGTCTCTGTAAAATGTTTACCATGTTTGCAGCAAAATTTCACACACACGTTGTTCTTCAAGCTCTTTAATTGTCACTTTGTCACTAATCCGACAAACAGCTTGTGCACGTGCTCGTTCAGCGGATGTAGCTCGACGACTAATGCCAATAGCGAAACGGGACAAATGGCAGTTTGTTGTCAAAACCTGACGCTAGGTGCGCTCAGTAGCCGCAGCGCGCTCTCTATGCTGGTTGGCGCGCTATTTAAAAAGTTCGGTCTCTTTTTGAACACGCCTCGTATTTTAGAGCGGGCCAGGCCACACATGACAATATGGCGCATGCGCATTGCATGCTGGATACCTAAGGCTACAAATACACACACTCAGGCAGTGTAATACTCATTGCTTTTCCACTACAACAATGGTTGCACGAACGTGCCTCAATGTTACGTTATACGTACATTGCCTGTCTTGTTATTTGTAACAGGAAAAGAGTAGGTTTTTGACATCGAGCAGGCTATCTGCCTGCGTTTTGTTCTTGCAGCGTTTTAACCGGGGGATTGATAAATATCACAAGATTTTATATGACGTTATACGTCATTGAAAGCCACTCCGACCTCACGCTGTTTTAATGTCTGAAACAGTACCAAAGTAAGGGACGCACCAAGTACGATACTGTCGCTGCTTCCTGCAAGGTCCTGGAATGTTACATGTTAACGGTCTTCGGAAATAAAGGTAATTTACTTGTCTTAAGGTATTATTTTTTTAGAATGTAAAATAACGTAATTTAAAACATGCGAACATTCTCATTCAGATTGTTCATGTAATTCCAAGTAAATTCACTTACAGTCCACGAACATAGATTGTATTGTATGGTACACTGTCTTCTACGTGTTTCGGCTTAAGTAGGCCCCTTTCAAAGGGAATCAATTAAAAAGTAAAAAATACATGTGAACGTAAGTAGGGACAGGTGGCAAGCACTTGTGACAGCGGTAATGAACCTTCGGTTTCCATAAAATGCGGGGAATTTCTTGACTAGCTGAAAACTCATTAGCTTCTCAAGAAGGGCGCTGCTCCATGGAGTAAGTAAGTAAGTAAGTATACATCATCGTCAGGTATGTAGAATATCCAAATATAAGATACTACTGTAAGATATCACTATTGTAGTTTATATTAATGTAAGTTGTTGATATCTGTATAGTTTTCACTATTAGAAATGAGAATAAAAAGACGTTCAAATGTTGTTGTCCGGATGCAAAAAGTTTCGTTATAGTTCATTCGTGTTTGCGTTTTTGCATTCAAACGTCTGTTCATTTTGTCTTCGATCCTAATGTGGGTCTTGGTCCGTGAAAGCACTACAAATTGGAAATTAAATAAAGTTAGTGATTAAAAAATATCACGATTCAATTAACACATGAATTTAAATTTAATGTTTTTAAAGTTAAGATCGACTTTGAAGGTAAAATGGATAGTGTTGTAATATAAAATTATACATTGTATATCATGTGCATTACGTATTGTAATATAAAATAATGGTAATATTTTGATTCAGATACTGATCACAGCGCATAACGACACTCCATTTGTGTAGTTCATAGTGTAATTGTTTAGCCACATCATTGTACAAAACTGCAGACTATTTCTGTTGTCATGTAGAAAGTTCACTATTTCGTCACTTTCACTCTCACCAAGTCGGTCCTACCCGTAACGGCTCATCAGAACGGACACCGTATATGTGTTTGTGTATGTTGTGTTTCCGACGCCCCATCTTTGCCATAGGCACACCATAACTACTGAAACTATGAAATTGTATCCTCATTGGATACGGTAAGAGACCGATAGTAGGCCTCTGTGCTGTTTTACGACGCAAACGAATAAGTGAATTGCAGCGGGAACTTAATTCCTTTATAAAACAACCGAAATAGGCAGGGTGTAGGCTAGTCGATAACCAGTCAGCATGTTGAAGGAGTAAATGAAGTGCCGGCTGACTGAGGAATTCGGTGCAGACTTAAGGCCTGTTGGAGATGCGAAGTTCGCACAGTGGTTCTGGTGAATATTCCAGTCATCATGTTGACGTTTCTTTCTCTCGAAGTTTCACCATAATGTACTTTCATTTAGCAGTCTGTCTAACGACAGGTCCAAAGCCTGTTCCAAAGCGAGCTCTCCACATAGTGCGATCTAGAGCTTCCTCGAAACGAGAGTATCCTCTCCTTTCCTTAAGGTCATCCAGTAGCTCCCAACGTCTTCTTCCTCATCTTCTTGTCACTTCTATCCCCACTTTTATTTTTTCTTCAGTAACCCGCTGTAGAGGGCAGTTTTACGCAAAATGTGACCAATCCAGTTAGGCTTTCGTTTACTTATTTCATGCAGGATATTCCTCTGCTCGTTGACTCCAATACTTCTTCATTTCTTACATGATCGGTCCATGTGAGAAATGGAGAAGTATTACTTAGAGTCAGGGAGCAGAGGATTATCCTGAATGAAATTAGTAAACGGAAGGCTGACTTGGATTGTTCACATTTTGCATAGTGCTGAATGTAAATATTTATCTTGTTCACTAGTTTTGTGTCACGTTAGAACTAGTGTAGTCTGCTGGGAGATTCCAAACCTTAAGCCCTGGGACCACTTCACCCTGTCTGAATGGACTGGCAGGCTGTCACGTTATAGGCCTATGTGTTCATGTGTTGAAACTTTTGGTCGTTTATTATAAATACTATCCACCTTTCACATAAAACTTGTTTTTCTTTAACATAAATGTTTGATTTGTTATTTTTGTTAGATATGCACTGAAAATTAAATGTCTTATTTAGGTAATAGCAGAATTGTTTCTGATTCCATACAGTAGGAGTAACAAAATTTTAGTTATTGCTGATTTACGTCTATAATGATTCGAACGCTGATTATGCACAGAGACGAGGAGGAAAATAGAGAATGCAGTTAAAAGTTTTTTAAAACTACATTTACGGAATTCATTATAAAGGAACTTTGCTCGCGGAACCACGGGGTTCCGCGGAACACTGTTTGAACGCGACTTTTGTAGCCCTAGGCCCATATCGCCTTCAGTTGAAATAGAGTCGTTAAATATTCCAAGAATTGTTATAAAATTCACACCACAAGCATAAAATAATACAGTGTAAGGCCAAATATTGGGCTTTGTTGACATTTTGACGCGAAGTGTTGTGATGTGTGTGGCTCACTGCGGCTAATTTCAAGACAGAATTCCCGGCTGATATGACATCAGTTTTTATGCCTTGATATTCATTTGTGTTGCTTTTAAATGCAAATCGAACACTGGGGCACGTTCCTGATGCTGAGATGTACGGAAAGGCAGTATGAGTTCTGATAAATGGAAGCCTAGTTTGTTGTCAGTTGAGAGATCTCGTTTCATTGTCTCAGTCTGTAGAATCCTGTTTTATGTAGTTATATGTACCACAGCGGCAGTAGTAGCCTATAGCTGGAACCTTTTCTCAATTATCGGTGTATATAGCAACATGGCGTCATGATGAATACTTTTTGTGACCATTTTTTTAGCACCACCCACAATAAGTTTGAACCCAATAACATTGGATGATCGGGTACCACGCCCGGCCGGGCAGGCAGTTGCTTCTATTTGGTTGGTTGGTCGGATTACCTGCTGTCATGGTGGAAACGATCTTTCTTTCCATCATTACGACACAGCCGCCTTTGCGGCTTCTGACTTGGCCTTGTCCCCCCCCCCTTCACCCGCTGTATTCGCTGGGGGCTTATTCTTCGTCTGTTTGAATTGGGGGGCATCCAGAGTTGTTCCAAAATGTCTCAGCGATTCCGTATGACTTGTATCCTTAGTGCCAAAACAATGTCCTGAGGAGAACTGTATCGAATCGCTGTGCCAATTACAGCGATGGATTGTCGGAATGATTGACTCCTATCATGTGTTTGAAGTTTTGTGCTGTCAGTTCGCAAATAAGGCAGTTTCATGCAAGTTCTGAGGTTCTCATAGAGGTGGTACAGAGGATCTCTGCCTCCATCTTCAGGGATTCTTGGACTACCCAGAAGTTGGAGACACCGAGATCTCCCGAAACGTCGGTAACTATTTACCATGTACACATCGTCCTGTACCATAATAAATTAATCTTTAGTGGAAATTTTTTCCCCTCCTCTAAATAAATGTGACGTCATTCTTTTTGAAAATTGTTTTTATCCACCTTCGCTTGTGTTACTGGCCTTGACTTTTCATTGAAATCGTCAGATCTTACAGAATGTTTTCATCCGACGTGTTTGTTCTCAACATGAACGTTCCGAGTAAGCTGACATTCTGTTACGTAAGGAATCTTATTTTCTCCGAAATTTCTAGGACCTGTTGCAGGGTAACGACTAAAATTCCGGCCAGAATGTACCCGGAGCAAATCTAGTTGTATTGTTTCATTTGACGCTAACAATTAACCACATGAGTAGACTTAACATGTTGTGTGGTATGCTTGCGAAACGACTGGGTCTGATAGAGTACTTACTGTAGTTATTGGGGTGTTAAGTAGTTTATTTATCCAACGTAAATATGATAGCGAGAAACATGGGTGCTGAAAGAAAATATAATTCAGAAACTGCTAGTCTTTGAGAGGAAAATCTTAAGAGGAATATTTGGGCCTACGAAAAAAAAATCAAACGTGGAGGATTAAAAACAATGAAGAATTGGACAAACTGATGAAGCACGAAAATATAGTCAACTACATCAAAGCCCAGAGACTAAGCTGGTTCGGCCATGTACAAAAGAATGCCTGAAGCCAGGGCAACTAAGAAGATACTTAAATAGAATCCCTTAACCACGAGATCAAGAGGAAGACCCAAATATAGATGGGAGGACAACATCATACAGGACATTGGTCAAATGAAGATAAAAAATTGGTTAACCTGTGTCCAGCATAGAGCAAAGTGGAAGGATGTCGTTGAGAAGGCCAAAACCTAGCATTAAAGGAGGTTCGGCGCCTGAAGAAGAAGAAATATAATAGCGAATTGGTTGGAGACAGTGAAGTTACTGAAACAAAAACAAGAAAAATATTTGGTTGCCAGTTGTAGGAAGTGGTTCTCTCAACTCCGAGCAGGCAGGGCGTTCTGTTACTTTTACTGATGAGCTAGCAAATTTCTAGTCACTAAGCGAAAACGTAGGAAAAAAAAATCCTCCCCGTCAATTTTATCATGCGTGATTTTTTAGTTACCGTCGTAAGTTCAGGTTTGACGCTGCTTAAGGACATTGCATCAGTGTGATGTTCTGGTCTCTCAGTGACTGCGTTCAGACCCCCAAATTTTACTTGCTACTTTGTGAGAACACTGCTGATACCCAAATTTCGGGTTGCATCACGATATTAATTTTACGTTAGCCTTGTACTATTTTGTGTTGGCGAAAATCCCAAGAAGAAAATTCTTATTGTGAATCATAAGTTGTATTGTGCCTCATATTTTTTCTTATTCTTTTGCTGCAGAGCCCAATATGAATTACGATAAATTTGAGAATTTGGTGAATGAAAGGAGGACGAGAAGAAGAATTCGAATGATTTGACCGTTTCGAAATTTGTGCTGTCCGGAAAGTTTCTCCGGAATATTTCAGTAGTTCGGAAACTGGCATATTATTATTATTATTATTATTATTATTACATCAGCAACGGGTCATACATAGGCCTAGGCTGTAAACAAATATCTAGTCCACAGCCATCTGACCAAATAGGCCACATAAACCTGACTTCTTAAGTAATACATATAGGACTCGATGTCCTGAATTTTGATTGGCTTACTGACTGATATCGTTAAATAGGCTGTTTATTGAACTGAATCGGAAATGGGCCCCGGTTGCCATTCTGTTACCCAGTTTTACGTATAGACGGGTAGTAATAGTAAAAAACCTGCATTTCGAAATAAACCTGTAGGCTTTCAGTTTATATATTTTCCCCCTTTTTATTTATTTTTGCGATTTGTAAATATTTGCTCTTTTTCATGTATTGGAAAGCAAACAGCGCGCTTAACTGCGGGCTACCGGCGAAGGGGAGAATTTATAAGGAAGTGGTAGGCCAATTGGTATGTGTCACATTGACGGCATTCGTGTGACGACTGCGATCGGGCTGCCAGGAGGTTCTGAACATCTGCCTTCTGAGCATGGTAGAGCGTTTTGTAAGGTTTGTGCAGCGGTTGGCCTACCGCATTCTTGTAGGCTTACCTCGTTGTGGACAACATATGTGAACAGAGCGGCATCATTGAGCCTCGTCCACTTCAAGCATGTCATTTTAAATGTCTAACGAAAATGTCTTAAGCTTTTCGATCAGTTAATTTGTTTGGTGTCCTGTTCAAGCATATGCCGGATCATCCAGTGCTACTGATGATACAGTCCACTAGTGACGTGTTCAAACAGAACAGTCTCTGGTACAGTTTGTGGTTTCTTTTCGCTTGAGCAGTAATATACCAGTTGAGTGTTACAGTACAGTTTCGTATTTATTTTGCGTAGGTTGTTAGAAAAGTGGCTTCGTACATTGCTGAGGCTCGATTATTATTATTATTATTATCGTCATCCCCATCATCATTATCATCATCTCCTTTATGCAGGGTATTTATACTTATATTCCTGAGAAAAACTGTGTCCCTAGGGAATACAGTGTTGCAGCTAGTCTGTTGTCACTATTCATGGTGCTCATATCGTTAGTTTCAGTGTTGAATCTATTGTACTTTCACATTAGTACTTTTCGAAGTATGTGTGCAGTGCCCAATATGGTTGTTTTCTGTAATTTATTATTATTATTATTGGGACAGTGAGTTTTTTACAATTGAGCTGGGCGTCTCTTAATAGTGATTAGGCACTTTGTTCGCAGAAATTCGCATAGGTATCATATTTTCTATGCTTTCTCTCTACATCGCGTTTCTTTTAAACTTAGGGTGCCTGATGTGTTTAATCCATTAAAACCCAGTGGTAACTATACGTACCACCACCTTTAACGTTAAGGTATTTCGTATGATGTTACGATGAACACCGATTATTTCTCTAAGCAGCATTAACCTAATGGTTTCTGTAATGGACATGAAGTGTGTTCTGTGTAAGGTAGGATCTGAGTGTTTTTGTAGACTGACATAATTTGATTGAATGTTTGTTTTCGAAGTTTTATATTAAATTAAGTGTTATCCCACTTAATGAAAGTGTTAATATGGTATCTTGTATTAATTCTATTCGAACTGGTATCTATTATTACCTTACTTACGCATTTCACCCTTGTTTCTAAAGTTTACGTAGGGGTTTTGAAATGTGTGATGGACGTTTCTTTAAGAACAAATAGCCCCTGCGCCCCCCCCCCCGCGTCCACGCACACGCCCCCACACACACACACACACACACACACACACACACACACACACA
>Ga0131853_10017960_pt1 | contig 12883 bp, 11 predicted proteins | sample TergutLab28metaG_FD_92764 | JGI IMG/M metagenome (GOLD analysis project Ga0131853, IMG submission 92764) | Labiotermes labralis P1 segment gut microbial communities from Petit-Saut dam, French Guiana - Lab288 P1 (version 2) (version 2) | ecosystem: Host-associated > Arthropoda: Insects >...
CATTCTTGATAATCCAACACGAGAGGCCATACGACGAGTGGACAGACGTGGACTTCTCTGCACCATGTCAAGAATGTTCTCCCGCGCGTTTATCGTTCGTACAATCTGTCTTTCAGAATGCAAGGCAAAGCTCGGAAGACAACCATTGTCATGCAATGACTGCTCAACACGCGTAAATACGCGTTTAGACGGAATTCTCCTTTCGGGGTAACGGCGTTGGTATTCGTTCATGGCAGCACTTGCATTACCATCGCAATATCCGTAAACATAATACATATCGCAATATTCAACGTGGGTAAAGAGAAAATGCATTTTAGTACCTCAAAGTTAACCAAATCACTGTCTTGCAATCACAAACACAAAACATATATTAGCACCTCAAACGCAATCAACTGATTGTCTATCACACTTCACGGCTACTGCAGGATTCGCGCGTTGAAGGTCAAGTGCGTATGACTAGTATGACGTCACGGACAGAGTACAGTACGCAGACACAAAAGACATCGACACTTTTCTCTGGCCAATATCTCCGTAACCATTGAACTTTGGATATAGGTTTTTTGGGTTATAACGGTATAGTTTGACCTAAGGAACACTCTCCCGAAGTTAGGTCCTTTCCTCCTGGGACACCCTGTATGTAGGAGGAATCCTACCCCTACTAATATATGGAGCGACGGTGTGGAACAACTCTATGAGGAAAGAAAGCTACAAGTCTGAACTGATTAGAGTGCAAAGGCTAATAAACGTTAAAATGTCAAAGGCAGACCGCATGGTTTCCCACGAAGCACTATCTATACTCACGGGCATGTCCCCTATAGAGTTAAAAATCGAGGAGGCGACACGTTTATATTATTTCATCAGGGGAAATACAAAAGACAAAACAAATTTTGAAAGGGATACGGGCGTAAGAAAATGGCAACATCCGGCGGATGCAATTATAAGAGTGCTAAAAGAGGAAGAGGAGAAGAACCCAACTGAAATATTCACAGACGAAAGTAGGTCAGAAAGAGGAGTAGGCTCAGGGGTAGCCATATACAGATCGGGAGAGAGCACTGATACAATACACTGTAGACTAAACAAGAAATGCACGAATAACCAGGCGGAACAATTTGCAATTTTAACAGCCTTGGAACACACAGAAAAAGTACAATTTAGCTATGTCATGAAGAAGATGAACCATAACTATACTAGTGGAAGTGGGTGCGCATACTAGGAAGACACTACTACACAAGAAGATAAAGTTAGGATGGCAGATTTGCAGGACAGAGGACTACCTAGTTGCAACTAGATGTTTCAAATGCTCTAGGCTCATCATAGGCTCCGAGATTGCAGAGGGGAAGTAACCTGCCCCCTGTGCGCAAGCTCCACACTTTAAAAGAGTGCAAGGGTGACACAACGACATGCTAGTGCATCAACTGTGTGACATACAATAAACACAATCCCAGCAAGAATATCAGTGTTGACCACTCATCCCTAGACAAGAAATGCCCCAGTATGCAAGCCATTATAGAAAAATACAGACTGAACACTGAATACTAAATGGCTGGTTGTCAAAATTCTAATGCTAAGCAAAGAACTAGAGAGCGAAAAGTGGAAAAATGGCTCAACTGCATACAAATTAATTTACAACACTCCAGGTTGGCTACAGACAATCTGCGAAAAATAATAGAAGAAAAAGGCGCGGATATTTTATGTATACAGGAACCACATACGATCGGAAACAAAACTGTGGGCTTACCACAATCCTACAAAGTCTTCGCCTCTGGAGCAGGAAGAAAACGGCCAGCTACAGTCATCAACAACAAACAATTAGACACAATATTAATAAACCAACTCTCCGATGAAGATGCGGTATTCCTGGAAATAAAGGTTGACAACGTGAGAATTATAATCGCTAGCATGTACTTCGATATCAACCGGCTGATAGATATCGACACGTAAAAAATACATGCAACACTAGCGCATGCAAAAGGAGTGGGAATCATCTTTGCGATGGGCAGCAACCCACGACCAACCTCGTGGCATGATGCGCTTACCAACAAGAGAAGGAAAATATTGGAGGAATTTTTAATGAGAAAGCAGCTGCACAACATCAATGAGGAGCTGCCATACCACCTTCCAGACCTGTTGAGGTGCTAGCAACATTGACTTGACAGTCCTCAATAACCAAGCACTCAATTTCATTAGTGACTGGGTAATAAGTGATCAGGAGAGTTGTTCTGATCACAGTATCTTGAAATACGTCCTCGGGAATGGTATATCCCGATTGACATATATTAATACAGAAGGAGTGAGGTACAAAGTCACGCAGAGGGATATTGAGAAGTTCCAGAGCAACCTCACTCAAATAATGGAGCAGCAATTCTGCGGAACAAACAACGAGGTAGGAGGAGCAGAGGAGCTGGATGAAACCCTATGCCTAAGAGTAGCTAAAGCACCTAACATGGAAACAGTAGTTGAAGAACTCCACGGCATCCTGGAATTGGCTTGCAGAAGCTCTTTCAGAATTCTAAGGACAACAAAGAAGACATTGCCACAAAAGTCAATTCCCTGGTGGACAGAAGGACTTACAATCCTGAAGAAAAGGGTTAATGCACAGCGATGCAGGTATCAATGGACGAGAGGAAATAACGACCTACGGGACCAGCGGAAAACACAATACTTAGCCATCAAAGCAGAGAATGCCGCAACCATCAGGAAAGAAAGAAGCACTTCTTGGAAGGAGTTCTGTAACGTGACCTCGACAACCAATGCCTGGAATGAAATATACAGGACAGTAATGGGGAGAAAGAAGCAAGCTGTACAAATAACCATGCTGAGGAAACAAGATGGAACGTTAACAAATAACCTACATGAAACTCTAACGCACATGCTAAAATACTTTACACCAGAAGACAACCATAACAATGATACTGAATACCATAAGCAGCTCAGGGCACAAACTCAAGTATCAATCGACAGGGCTGATGATAAGGAATTCACCGTTCAGGAAATCACAAACGCGGTGCCAAGCATGGGAAATAAAAAGACGCCAGGGGAAGATGGTATAACCAGCGAAATCTTCAACAGTCTTGTCGAAACCCTACCCAGGTATATAACAGCTATTTACAATAGTTGTCTCAGGAGTGTAACTTTTCCCAAGAGGTGGAAAAAAGCAAAAATTTTGCCAATACCTAAACCAGGAAAGGAAAGCAGTGACGAAGTGTCTAAATTTCGCCCCAGAAGTTTACTGGACATAGGAGGGAAAGTGCTGGAAAAGGTACTGATCACCAGAATAAACCATCATGTGTTCTCACAAGGATTTATGAACAAAAATCAGTATGGTTTCACACCACGAAAAGGCACCATAGACGAGGCCACGGCAGTTAAAGCTTTTGTTAAGGAAGGCCTGTTGGCAGGAGAGTTATAGCACTAGTGAGTCTGGATGTCAGGGGCGCTTTCGATACAGCGTGGTGGCCGAGGATACTGAAGGAGCTGAGAGCTTGTGGTTGTCCCCAAAAACTCTACGAACTAACAAAGAGCTACTTTTCCCAGCGCACAGCGACTTTGTCAACTAACAGCTTTCAATTGGAGAAAGAAATAAGCAGAGGATGCCCGCAGGGGTCTTACTGCGGCCCAGGCTTCTGGAATATACAATACAATTCGTTGCTGAATTTGAAATTTATGACACGAACAAAAGTGGTGGCCTTTGCGGATGATTTAATTGTGGCTATATGAGGCGATTCAGTAAGAGCAGTGGAAAATTATTCAAACGCAGAGCTAAGTAAAATAACGTTATGGTCAAAGAACAAGAAGATAATATTTAATGAAACAAAATCCAAAGTAATGCTGGTTTCAAGAACATAACGGAGAAAACAAAAGGAATATTACAGTTTACCTAAATAACAAACCACTGGAGCAAGTTAATCGGATGAAACGTTTGGGCATAATTATAGATCACAAATTTAGATTTCAAGAACACATAAACTATGCTGCAGAGAGATGCACAAAACTTATTTACAACTTATCAAAAATGGCCAAATTGTCCTGGGGAATAAAACATCTGGCGATTGTGACTATATACAAGGGTGCTATCCTACCTCTGCTAACATATGGAGCTCCTGTCTTGACAGACGCCACGAAATATGAGCACAACAGACAGAAATACATCAGAGCGCAGTGTCTAATGAACGTAAGAATAGCAAAGGCATATCGTACCACATGAAGCGAAGTGCTTTGCATTCTGATGGGAATGATCCCCATAATCATTAAACTGGCAGAGGTGGTTAAATGCTACAACATTAAGGAAAAGATGGTTAGTCACTCATTCCAATTGGACTCCGATGTGGAACTTAACCAATGGCCGCACTCGGCAGACGCAGTAACAATGAAAGAAGTAGCAAGCAACGAGGAAGCATCGGTACAAGTATATACCGACGAAAGCAAGCGCGATCAAAGGGTTGGGTCCGGCGCAGCTATCTTCATAGGCAGCAAAATGGTAGCCCAATTATAGCTAAAACTGGAAAGCAGATGCTCTAACAACCATGCTGAGCAGCTGTCCATATTTAAAGCTATGGAGGCAATTGAATCGCTGCACAAAAAAAGCATCTACCCATGCACGGCTACTATATTCACTGACAGTAAGGTCACATTTGATTCCCTTCACAATGCTAACAACCATGCAAACTTTGCCAAAGAGATTAGAAACAGGGTAGCTAGCTTGGACAGAAGGGAATGGAAAATAACGTTCTCATGGGTGAAGGTCTACGTGGGGATCTACGGCAATGAACTGGCCAACAAACTAGCCAAGGAGGCGGCACGAAGCAATGGCACCAGCATTGCATTCAACAGAGTTCCGAAGAGCACCCTATATTATGAAGCAGCAGAAGAGGCCAAACAAAAACGGCAAGACGAATGGACAACATGCGCAAAGGCAGCCACTACAAAACAGTACTTTCCAACCGTACGGGACAGGCTGGGGATAAAAATTAACCTGACCCCAAATCTAACAGCCATGCTGACTGGGCATGGGAGAACAAGGCCATACCTCCATTGCTTCAAATTACGAGACGACGCAATGTGCATCTGCTTAAAAGGTGAACAAACAACAGACCACCTGTCGTTCCACTGTACAAAGACTCACACACACAAAGAGAAGTTCTAATACAACACGTAATTAAAAAAGGCCAGCCAGTAAACAGGAACTTATAACCAATTACCGGAACTCGTTCAGTGCTTTTATTGAATCGATTGACTTTGAACTCCTACAGTAGAGTGTAATGATTACATAGCCCAAACATGCACATTAGAGATGTGTAACAAAGCACCTGACTAAATGAAAAGGGGTGGTGTGATCCACAAACACTACTCCTCTCTAAGCTGAATAGTTTACTATGTGATAATAGCATGTAGTATTACCGAGGGTAGCGGAGCACGCTCAATCAACAATAAAAATAAAAAAAAATACATACATACACACAAACATACATATATATACATACATGCATACATACACACATACATACATGCATATATACTATACTATATTAAACTATACTATACTTTGTCATTTCAATGCTGTCTCTGTGCCGGAAGAGGTCTCGGAAAGAATGGTCATTTTATCAAATACTGTTCTGGAATTAAACGTGTAAATAAACCATTCAGCCTATAATATTCCTTAGATTAGCCACAATTTTATGAAACCACTTTCTAGTTCACTTACTTGTATTACACACAGTCATTTTACTGATTATTTAATTACTGAAGAAACAATCCTGAATTGGCAGACCCCAACAGTTGAATATGAAACTTATAATACAGTATAGCAGTACCAGATGGCAGCACCCAACATGTAGGATTAATGTTTGCTTTGCTCTAACCTCGAATCCATGAGAGAAACAACTTACGAAAGAGTTCACAGAAAACCCCTGGCAATGGCATGCATGGCATTTTAACGAGTGAATAAATAAACACCAGATTTCAGCCCTCATCAGTACCAATGCACTTAGGCCTTTGTGCCCCTTAAATTAGAATCACCATCATGGGAGCCCTGCCCCTCAATAAAGATACAGATTGCTCTCAGGCTCAGATTTCTAACATCCTCAGGGACCCCCATAAAACTCCCCTCAAAAAAAAAACAGATAGGTAAGCACAAAACATGAGCTGAGGTTTCTTCCTCAGCTCTGCACTTCCTACACAAAGAACATTCTGTGAGCCCATTATGTGGAGATGACTGTCATGTCCAGTTACAAGGCCTGTTATCACCCTGTACTGCTCATTACACATGCTGGGCATTTAAATACTTCCTCAGATTAGAAAGACAATAAAAGTTATATATTTATATATGTACAATGCACATATTCATTTGTACATATGCCAGCAGTTTAAATTAATTGACCAGCATTATTACCACCACAGTCATTATTTACTGACTGACAGCCACCTGATTTGACAGACACCACCTGAAAATGACTTCTGCATTATTTATTAAACGCCTCTGGCTAGACTGATGGCACACGCTTACAGTACTCAAAATCGATTTCTTTTGATCCAACCTAACGTTAGTGCATGGCAAAAGCTGTAAGCTATGTAACACTTATTCCCATCTCACATATGCCCCATCATTTTTCAACCAGTACCAAGCAAAATGGAAAATTACATCTATTGCCTGCAGTCTGGTATTTCTTTTTCAAACGTAGCCTTTGACCAACTGAAAAACACGAATGTTAGTGAGAAGATCAGGATGGGAGATCATAGTTTAAAGTACATCCAACTAAGGAGGGGACTTTTACTCCTCACATTTACTGAGATCAAGTGTTATCTCGACAAATGTAATGTCAATAAATAGTACTGGAACTTAAAAATTTCAGAGAACTTCGCCGTGAATAGCTATGTATCACAACAATGTAACAAAGAGAAATACAATATTTATAAAACATACAGGATGTCTATTTTATTTGGTCTCTGAGCACAGAAGTTGTAATGTATACAGTGCGTGCGTCTACTAGGACATCCCATAACAGCCATAGTGCACAGGGACATAGTGAAGGGGACATTCTGTATGTTACTTATTTACCAGTGTAAAATTTAATATTTATTTCTTTGAGTTCAATATCCCTGCATTATTTGTTTGGACCATACTTGTGTGAAGTACTCATTGAAGCAGAACTGTTATCAACTCTCAGATGGCAGCCTAGTACAGTGCAAGACCATACATGGTGTGATACTTGCCACTCTGCAAAGGTCTCTGAACACACTGCAGAAAGCATCAGCAAGCAACCTGGCATTTTTGAACGCACATGTCAAACTCTGCTGTGTCAGCGTTTGATGTGTATCAAGGTCAGTGGCCATACGTTTGAACATCTGGTCACAATTGGTAACAAATCACAACATTATTTCAGAATACTTCAGTGGTTTCGCTTCATTTCCAACCTTAGCCAGACCCATTTTGATGACCCATGGCCCTGCAAGGACGCATGTCCAACAAATTGTTGCTTGACACTAAATTTTGGTTTTGGTCCCTCCTATCTTCTCATGAAGATTGGGAATGGAGTTTTGCCATGCACTGTATAGTTGACTTTGTTGCCAAAGGGTTAGTAACTAATAATACATGGCATATTTCTCTATAATTTGCTAGCAGTGATATTTAGAAAACCACATGCAGCAATAACTGTCAGCAGGCAGCTGTTATAAATTCTACACCCTGTTACAGCCAGCTGTAGTGAGTATCACACAGACATATTATCACAATACAAAATTACTAACCTAAAATTCATCATGGGGTAAGTGAGATTGTTGGTGGTGGTACTGCAGTAAGACATGCTCTATATGAGCAATGATATGCTCTGCTGACTGACTTGGAATCTCGTCCCCCTGATAATTCCGATCAGCACCATGGTATAGCATCACGGTAGGGTAACTAGATATGCCAACTTGATAACACAGTTGCCGGAATGCATTACAGTTCACCTTACCTGCTAGGACCCTTCCCTCCAGTTTCTGCAACATATAACAAAGATCATCAATAAGAGGAGTCAGAGCCTCTAAAGCCACCTCTATCTATGTGCTACAAGAGTGTTTTATGAGGACTCTGCCATATTTTGGGAGAATGGTCCTTAGGTTAATTCACATCAGTGTAACTGAACATACATATATCTTAGGTTCAACAGTTATAGAGATAATAATGAGAGAAAGATTCAGTCTCCTTGCGCAACTACATACTGCACCCGTTTAACATGTGTTATCCATACACTGTGCTGGGCTGTTCTTGAGCTGAAAACAAAGCCAAGCTATGCAGAAGTGAGCTGCTATATAAAGTATTTGGAATCCTCATGACGATATTTAAGAAACCAGTGTGAGTTTTTCTTCATGTCACTCAGATATTAATTACATGTTAAGTGCAGGCATGACAATTACAAGAACTACAAATTCTTCCTCATTGTAGCATGTTTTGTAATAAACAAATGTTTAACAGCTATCATTCTTTAAAAATTATATCCATAACTGTTCAACTTCAGATTTGGGTATTTTTGGTTATATCTATTGCAGGTTTTGACTGAAATGCCCTGTATATGCCTACACTACAGACTCTACTGGCCCTCTGTATTTATGCCTATATTGGAGACTAGTGAAGCCATTCTATATGTCTCTGTAAAAGAGTTTCTAGTGTCATCCTGTAACAGTATCTATGTATCAAATGGTACCATGCATTCAGTATAGCCATTAACAGAACTAGTTGTGACACACAGTACCTACACATAAACAGTACAGCAATATGCAGTCACAATTTTCAATATGCTTTTGTGGTTATACCTGTGCTATTATCTGGAACTCTGGAGCAAAAACAACACAGTGTCCACACCATGGGGCATAGAAATCAACAAGCCATGGTTCATCACTGTCCAACACCCGATGCTGAAAACTATCAGGTGTCAGCTCTTCAACTTTTGAAGGAATGAAGCCAAACAGCCACTGTCGCAGGGAGTGTACATCCCTCTGGTATCCACTGTAGATACTGTTGCAACAGTCACAAATGTATCAATAACTTCATGGCATCAAATAAATAACAAAAACACCAATAATATTAGTTGAAGTTAAGTTGTGTGACATCAGCTTATTTGTGTGATTATTTGTTAAAGAGGAAATCACAAAAAAAATCTCAGTCTTTAGATTGGTCTTCAGATTTAAATGTGAATGGAAATTTTTACATAACCAAGACTCCTCTACCAATTCTACACAATAAACACCTTCAGGACCCTGAAAGTATAAAAAGGTAAATCAGTCCCATTACAGGCCTGGAGTGGCCCAGAGGGTTCCAGGAAGTTAAGGTTCCCAGATTTCGTGACAATGGCACAGGATGGTGGTAAGGTTGTCAGCCTTACGCACCGGCCACCTTTACCCCCAGGAAATTCTCCTAGTACTCATTTCTGTTAGAGGCTGAGTCTACCTCAGGGCCATAGTGCAATCGGAAGGTTTTCACGTGAATGAAAAATCCACTGACACCAACTGGGATTGAACCAGGGACCTTCTGACTTGTAACACAGCACCTTGACCACTGTGCTACCACGGTCCCCACCCTGAAAGTACAGCAACTTGAATTTTCTAAACAAAATTTCATGCATACTGTGGATTTTCATGCAATAAGTGATAAATATAATCTCACTTTTGTACTGTAAGTTCAGGACAATTCCAACTGTGTGAAAGAAGTTTACGTATGATAAAACAGGACTGCCAATCATTTACTCCATGACCCAACACACAAACTTTGCCAAGGCATACTTTACTTTCAAAATGGCATACAGTTTAACAGTACATGTATAACTGCAATTTAACTGAACCCCATAAAAAAGCTCAACCTTCTCTGTGTTAAGTTTTATGAAACTAACAAATTCTCAGCAGCATTATGTACACGTCTCTTGTGCCAAATTAAAGACAAATCAGACAAACGTGGCTAGGCTTTGGGTAAAATACAGTTTTCACTGTACCTATTTCCATGCAATTCATGATCCATCATTCAAGCATTGTACACATCTCATGCTCCTAGTTATATCCAAATCAGACAAAAAATATAAAAGGGGTGGACAATATTTCACAAATGCTTTTAATTAAAGTTTGGCTTTCACAGCACACATTTTCACAAAATCACACATGCGTAACTGCATTATGTGCAGATTATCTGTGTCAAATTCTGACCACACTGGTCACTAAATGTGGAAAGTGTAGGTATAAATTCACTAATGCCATGAAGTACGGTATCACTGTCACTGACCCAATTTCAACACAGCTCAGGCTGCCTCAGCAACTTTTGTAAATACTCCTATATCAAATTTTACAAAACTCTGGCCAATGGTGCTTTCATTGATACTAGGTCACAGATGGAGGGGACAACATACATGTTCTCCACAGACAGCAAAAACTGGTAATAAAACATTTCATCTGTGTACTAACTTTCCTCTATGGGTACCAGGTCTCTCTCCCAGGGGTAGAGTGGCTAGGGCATTGCACTGACCACCTACCCCCATCTAGCAACAAGTTTAAAGAATGAGTACAGCTATAACACTACTCCCCCTCTGGGCCTTCATGGCTTGCTCTAGAGTGAACAATTTTCCAAATTTACTCTTCTGTATAATTCTGCACTGTAAACAAGGCAGTGTCATACATGCCCTCATTTTATAGATTAGAGGTATCTGGTGAAAGTGACAGAACTCAGATAGTAAATACAGTACTTTTTTTTTCTGTTACATTCAAACCACTGCAAAAACTGTTTGTTATGCTCACGAAGATTAATACTCACGCAATAGTAGACAGACCCCGACCACCAAGAGGGTACAGCCTGATGGTGGGGTAAGAACGCACTCCCTGCTGCCTGCATAGTGAAATCTCAACTTCACAGTCTACCGCTCCAACGTGAATGTTCGACATGCTTGACACCATCTGCTCACAAATCACATTCCATCATGATTAGTTCTTCAACTTAAGGCTAATAAAATAAACAGTTAACATATACAGCAGCACAAAGAATGTTTTCCTTTCATCCACATTTGTTCTGCAATTTATTTAATAACCCTTTTAAGCTAGAAAGTTTTATATGACTACAGATCCAAGCATAAGTTTAATGATAAACTGAAAAGGATGTAGAAGGATGCAGAAATAACATATTTTATGGCCCTGTTCTATTACATGCCCAGTGAGGATGCGGAACAGCACTACAAATCATACAGTTATTAAAAACTTAACCAGCAGTCAAACCTAGGACATTCTGTATGTGAAGAGTGTTAATCAATTTTAAGCTCATGGTTCCATGCATCGTAATTCAGTGTTAATAAAAATCCAACCAGATGCAACAGTATGTAGATATTTATTTACTGCAAAGTCACTCTACATGTTTCGGGTGTCACAGCACCCATCATCAGGAGTATTAGAAACTGTAACTGCAGCCTCCAGTACATGTCGTACTGTAAAATGCAAGGATTAACTGGAATGAACTAACAGTGTGTGTTGGCTTGTTGAAATGAACTAACAGTGTGTGTTGGCTTGTCAACAAGCCAACACACACTGTTAGTTCATTCCAGTTAATCCTTGTATTTTACAGTACGACATGTACTGGAGGCTGCAGTTACAGTTTCTAATACTCCTGATGATGGGTGCTGTGACACCCGAAACATGTAGAGTGACTTTGCAGTAAATAAATATCTGCATACTGTTGCATCTGGTTGGATTTTTATTAACAGTGATAACCACTCAATCATAATGTTCGGTGGAGTCTGAATATGATAATAACAAGTACAAGACTTGCAAAAAAAATATATCGAGACGAATTCGTGAAGGTGAATATACTGTGCTTTCAGAGAAGGAAGTTAATCTCCTTCAAAGTGGGTTTATTTAGCACATTTCTACTTCCTTAAACCTTCCCACCAGTCAATAGAAACACGATGGAAACACATCTCACGCTCACTTAAGGTTGAATTCGGAAAACATTAGTATTTCTTCCAATGCATTACACTCAACTGTTTCCACCTCTATAAATCTCCTGACTCTAAAGATTTACATTAGTTTAGAGAATAGCAAAGTCACGGAAAGACACATCTGACATGCGGTGAGGAATGTCTACTTGTGGAACATTGTATTTACCAAAAATTATTTAGTGGACAGAAGCAGGGACACAGTGAACTCTCCACTCAGTGGAGAGCCGCTCTTGTGGTTATTTACAAAGTACCATGTCCCATATCACAGATAATTAAGTTTATGTTATGGTGGTGTCATCATACACTTCACTGGCAGATAATCTGCAACATACCTTAGCAAGTTTTCTCCACTCCGGTGCCAGCTGCTGACATGGGCCACACCATGAGGCAAAGAAATCAACGATCCACAGTTCATCTGGAGATTTGTTACCCACACTCGAATAAAAGGACTGTTTAGTAAGCTTCACCACTGTAACAATTCAATATTCTCTTAATGATCTGGTGATGTACGTGTTTCTGTCTACCATACATCCTTTGTTTCTTGCACAGCAGACACCTGACAGTGTTTTCACCCTCAAATTACATTAGAAAATACTGCTACGCTTCTACTGCCTTCCATAATTTTTTTCCCCTTGTCTGTACAGAGTTTAACAACATTCAGTAAGTTAAGGGTTCTAACTAAATGACTAACTCTCTGGCACTAGAATCCAAAGTTTCAACACTGCAAACAGACATGTTCCCGGATAAATTCAAGCCTCTTATACAGGGTGGCGCAGAGCTGAGTGACACATTTCAAATGGTCATAAATATATGGAAGTAGGGAAAAATAAGCGAAACCGTCTATAAATACGTCCAAGTATGCTATTTATTACCCACAAATTACAAGCTTATTTTCTGAACATCAGGCAGATGGCCTCCGTTTACATCAATGCATTGTTGCA
>Ga0131853_10017961_pt1 | contig 12883 bp, 11 predicted proteins | sample TergutLab28metaG_FD_92764 | JGI IMG/M metagenome (GOLD analysis project Ga0131853, IMG submission 92764) | Labiotermes labralis P1 segment gut microbial communities from Petit-Saut dam, French Guiana - Lab288 P1 (version 2) (version 2) | ecosystem: Host-associated > Arthropoda: Insects >...
GGGGTTCCGACAGCCGGGCAACTCCGTTTGCATAAAAACACCGGTATTTTTGAAAATCCCCAAAACGGAGAATACAAAAATCCCCGGTTTTCAAGCACTTTATCTCCAGATAGCCTCTTAGAAATTTGGAAATTTGGGCACAACCCCTTCCGCCCCGCTTGAAAAAAAAGGGGGATAACGCTAGAATAGGGGGACGTGCTGTTTTTTTATTGACAGGAGGCTTATTCCTTGTTCGTTGCTGCTTCGACATCTTGTATTCCCGACGAACCGCTGGTGGAGATTTTCGACCGCCTTGTGGATTTGGAATACACGAATACTGAATTGGTGATCGGTGAGCGAGGGACGATCTCCCCCTCGCAAATCGCTGAACGCCACGAATCCATTGTTCAACTCCGCCGCAGTTCGAGGCGGATCATCCCCATTTCAATGTTCTTCGATGTCGAACCGGAAGACGCAGAATACTTCGAGAAGTTCACCCTTGCGTGCCGACTGGCAAAGGACTGCAAAATCGTCGTGATGACCGTTCACTCTGCTGTCCCCGGCACTCCCTTCAATGAAGAAATCGATCGCCTCCGGGAACTGGTTAAAATCGGCGTGTACCATGGAGTCGTTATCGGCATTGCCACCGAAGCGGGACGCATCACCGAGACACCAGAAACAGCCGTAAGCCTCTGCAAGCACGTCAACGGACTAGGCGTAACACTTGATCCGAGCCACTACACCTACAATCTGTCAAAACCAAAAGATTTCGAGGCGATTTTGCCGTACATCTACCACGTCCGACTTCGGGACACCACTCAAAAGCACTTTCAGACACGGATAGGTCAAGGTGTCGTTGAATTCGGTCGCCTTGTAGTGCAACTGAACAAAGTAGAATACAGACGGGCACTGTGCGTGGACATCGCACCACTGCCGGGTGTCGATCAATCTGCCGAACTCCGCAAAATGCGGCTGCTGCTGGAAAGCCTGCTCTGACCGGTCGGTTACCCCGCAAGCTTGTGTACAAACTATTCCCCCGACGGCGGACGGCAGGGGCTTGCAATCCCCAACAACCGGTGCTAGAATCGCCGGTTCAATTCGTGCAAATGAATTCAAGCAAATTGCGAGAAACCGTGTTGCATTTTCGTCCCTGACCCGAAAAATGGCATGAAAACAACAGCCAGACTTTTCTTTGCGTGCCTCTTCTGCCTCGCACTCCCCCTTTTGAATGGCTGTGGGAGCAAGGAAGACATAGAGGAGATCACTGTGGAGCAGGAGTCCAAGCCGATGCCGATGCCATCGCTTCCATCACTCCCCCCCGACATTGAACCATTGATGGTTCGCGGACATCAGGCATTGGAAGTTTCAGCGTGGAACGCAGCACGTGTTTTTTTTGACGGTGTGTTGGGTCTTGACTCGCAACACGCTCCAGCGTATGTGGGATTGTTACTCACAGAATTGCAGATACAATCCGAAGAAGACCTCGGCAAACACCACGAACCGATTTCTGGACTCCGCAATTTCCAACGGGCAATCCGCTACGCAGACGCTGCATATAAAGCGACGTTGGAAGGATACGACGAAAAGATAAGGGAACGGATTCGACAAAAGGAAGAACAAATAGAACAAGAACGCCGTGAAGCGGAAGAACAACAGGAACGCATACGCCAAGAAGCCGAAGCGAGAGCCGCTGCCAGAGCCGCCGGCGAAACGATCACCTACTACGTTGGTTCGGATTTCTACTTGTACGGCAGAACCTTGGGCAACACAATCTTCGACTGGGAAAACCTTCGAGGAACATACGTCTTGGTAAAATTCACGGCAACGTGGTGCGGTCCCTGCAGGAGGCAGATTCCCGGTATGCTGGAAGCCTACGCAACCTACCGCGACAAAGGATTTGAAATTGTGTCGGTGTACATCTGGGAGCGAGGAACAAATCCTGTCGCAACGGTCAGGCAGGCTGTTGCACAGGACAGATTACCGTGGATCATTCTTTCGGAAACACTCACAGAACGGGCAGGACAACCGCCACAGGGGCGTGCCTTTGACATAAGAGGCGTTCCAACGATGGTGCTTGTGGACAAAGAAGGCAAAGTAATCGCCATCGGTACGAATTACAGACAGGAATTACGGAGGATATTCGGCGAATAATCGCATCGCAACAAAGAGTCGGGAGGGGAGTGCCTTGTCCCTTCCTGCCCCTTCCCTTTTCATGTTGGGGGGATTCGCTCGTCATTCCCGCGCAGGCGGGAACCTAATTCGCCACCATCTTTCCCAATGCTTCTATTGTTCCTTCAAATTCCAATCTTCATGCTGCCGAAATAGCAAGGCGGCATTTTGTCTAAAATTTTGTTCAAGTTCTTCCGCTTTTTCCTCGGCTAAATAAATCCGATTGATTGTGAACAAGCCAAAAAACTTGTAATTGTTCTCAAGAAAGATGTGTTCAAAAGTCTCGTGCGATGGTGTCGTTGAAGTTGGCAATGTGCTTTCCACCATGACCACCCAAGGACGAAACGTTGACCAATCCATGCCACTCAATACTTCTTTTTCATGTGCTTCTACATCGACTTTCAGCCAATGAACATCTACGGGCATAGAGAAATCCGTTTGAGAAGCGATCAGAGTGTCAAACCGCGAGGTTGCTACTTTTCTCTCTTCAAACTGCAAATTTTGACTCTGCTTCAGCCATTGTACGCTTTCGGCACTATTTGAAGTCAGTTCGCCTTTCAAGTATAACGTGGTAGGCAGGTTGTCGGTATCTGACAGCGTAGCGATTAGATTAAGGTCGCGTTTGCGGAACTTATGATAATTTTCCATACATTCGGCTTGGGCATCGATATTTATACCATGCCAGCCACGTTCATAGAAAAACAAGCCGACATTATCCTTACGCCAGTCATAACAGCCAATATCAATGTAAAAGCCTTGTTGAACATGGGAAAGGAATTTATATAACAAAATGTCTTCACCAAATTGACTAAAACTGGTGAGGCTGGTAGCACCCAAACAGATTTTCATTTTTTCAAGCATTTGTTGCAGATAGCCTTGTCCTCCGATAAGATGGTTTAGGCCATTCCAAAGGCTGACAATTTCCTGCTGCTGTTGTTGTTCCAATTTGTTACTGAAATCATCACGCAAGGCAACAATTTCTTGCCGCTGCTGATCCGCTGATATATTGGAAAGATTGTTTTGCAGGGCAACAATTTCTTGCCGCTGCTGATCTAGTTTATTGCGAAAATCACCACGCAAGGCAATAATTTCTTGCCGCTGCTGATCTAGTTTATTGCGAAAATCATCACACAAGGCAGTAATTTCCTGCCGTTGCTGGTCTAATGTGTGGACAATCACGTCCAATTTGGCATCAATGGAGGAAGTAGCACGACTCACGAATCCCTTAAATGGTCTCTCGATCTCTCGCCAGATTTTTGCCAGTCCTTTTGGTTTTGGTGTTTCTCGCATACTTCTACTTAATAAAAATGTAATGTTTGCTATAAAATGCTCAACGGCAATTCGTCTGTGTCCACAAGTTATTGCTTTTTGACTTTTGATTTGAGCCAAGTCAACAGTGATTTGATGCGATACAACAACCGCTTGCTTCGGCGTTCGAGCAAGCGTTGTATCTCGGCATTGGCAGCATTGATTTCGTCCTGCTGACGTTGGATATAAGTGTCGCGGTGCTGGATTTCTGTCTGTAGATGTTGGATTTCAGTGTCGCGGTGCTGGATTTCTGTCTGCTGATGTTGGATTTCAGTGTCGCGGTGCTGGATTTCTGTCTGCTGACGTTGAATTTCAACATCGCAGGCACTTTTCTCTGACCTAATTGTGTATACATCCTGTTGAAGCTGACCAATCACGCCACATCGTTCTTTCCAGAGGTGTGCCGTTATTTCGGCGCATTTTTCAAGGGTTAAGCCATGGGGCGAGTCGACTTCTTCGGGGTACATGGAGACATCTTCGCTGAAAAGTTTTTCTCTGCGCAGATATTCACGGGCAATCCAATCGTTACCTTCCCGGCACTGTTCCAAGATTTGCTTCGCTTTTCCTTGTGTCAAAGGAAAATTCTTTTTACTCGCTTCATTGTCTTTCCGATTCCGTGATTGTAACAACTTCGCAAGGTAATCATGGTCAAGATTGTAATTGTTCGGATCAAGTCGCCTAGGAATATGAAAATTTATCAATCGCAAAAATTCCGTTTCGGCACTACCCATTGCCTCATTTGTCTTTTCTACTCGTTCAAGTCCAGCCATTTCAAAACCAACGGCATGGGCAAAATCTGTGAGGAGATCATTGTCATAAAACTCCTGCTTGTCAAAGAGGCGAATCTTGATTTTATCTTTTCCGAAAAGCGACCAGCGTTTTACTATTTCACGATAGTCCATGGGATGCTGATTATGGAAATCAAAAACATTCTTTGTTTCGCCTATGCAAACATAAATATAATGAGAACTGAGAAGATACTCCGGTTGGCGACGAAAATACATAATGACGGTTATATCTTCAAACGTTGATCCTAATAATGTTTTGACCCGTTCAATCTCATGCTTGTCAAAAAAAACTAACTGCTCACAGGAAAAAATCACTTGATCATCCTCTGTACAGTTTGCTATGATTTTGTGTCGGCATTCTTCCCAGAGTTTATCTTGATCTGTAGTAGTATATCCAGCAGGGAGCATGGTAGTAAACCAGCATGCACCACCTGCCCACTTGGTGGGATCACACGCAACAGCTGCTAAGTCCACTTGATTGCCGGTACACCACCCAGCAGAACTTGTGGGGATAAATATACCTTGCTTTTTTAGCACTTCACGATTTTTTCCAAGAAAATCTTGGATTGAAGTAGTTCCTGTTCTGGGTGTACCTATGTGAATGATGGCTTTCATGGTTTTTTTACTGGATTTTTGGTAAGGGGTATCCGTCAATTATGTCATTAACGGATTTGTTCTGAAAACTCTGGTTTATACATTTTAAATGATGCTTCAAGGCGAAAGCCTTTAAGTAAGCCACAGCAGCAAGCGTTTCTTCCGATAGCCCCGTACTAACCTCTTTATGATCAACTGAATACTCAATCGACAGTACGCCTGCATCCAAACATTTATTGATGAACATTTCGAGTTCGCTATGCTCGCGGTTACACGCCATGACAATATATTTTGCTGCAAATGAACCTCTGTTTTTGGCTGAAGTGAGGTACTTCTTGATATTTTCCCATACTTTATCGAAGCGGTCGACTCCATGAACTCTTTGATAAGTTTCCACAGTGCCGGAATCGACACTAATATTAAAATATGTTCGCTCATCTTTTGACAGGACATAAGCCCAAGCTTCAGAAAAAATTGTACCATTTGTAAACATTCTCTGGGTATAGCCTTTGTCGCAAAGGAGTCGAGCCAAGTCATCAAATTCCGGTAAAATCGTACTTTCTCCCCCCCCCCACCTAAAAATACAATCCGTGCCTAACATACCGGCATTGATCAAAAACTCTATCGGCTCTCTAACAGAGTATGGTTTCACTCTTCGAGATATCGCAGCTTCGGAAGCATAACCACAGTAAATACACTTGATATTGCACCACAAACGGTGAGGATTTATGCACACCTCTTTCAATCTAAAATCTCGAAGAGAAACCTCTTGAGGTTTTGAAGCATAATATGCCATCGCGCATTTCCCGCATTTTTCAGGTTCCCTTGCCAGAGTGTCGTTAATACAGTTAAGATATTTAAGGACTATATCTCGTGAAAGTGCTTCTCCTTTATAGGGATATTTCGGCGAAAAGGCTGAGAAATTGCAGCAAAGAGGTCGAAGGCAGTCGTCTTCAAAGTTTAGATAGGAAAATAAACCCCTACAACAAAGATATTTTTCTTCGATGATGGGTGTGGAGCACGGCTGTTGTTCTTCGGAACATTGCTCTACTATGTTCGTCAAACAGGATGGATGTCCAATGAGGCTTTGCGAGACAATATCTTTGGGCAGAAATTTCTCTCGCACCTTGCGGCGCAATTGCCGTAGAGGAATTAACCCTGCGATGATATATCCCAAAAAATTTTTCATGGCTAAATTCATTTGCGGTATTAGATCAATTACGGAACGCATAGCACATGGTAGGCTCCGTGACGAACTGTTTTTACGAAATTTTCGGCAAAGGATAATTGTCTAGCATTTGAGCAACTGAAACATTAAAAGGTGTTACAGCATTTTTGCAAACGAAATTATTCTTTTTTGCTAAAGCCCGCAAGTAAGCCACTGCTTTAATGGTTTCCTCTGGAATGCCGTTTTCTATTGCTCTACTGTCAACTGAATACTCTATAAAGTGTGCATTTGCCTCCAAGCATTTATTTATGAATCTTTCCAGTTCAACTTTTTCCTGATTACCCTCCATCACAATGTACTTTACGTGCAATTGTAAATGCGATTTCCATTGGTGTGAGGCGATATATTTTTTGATGTTTTCCCATACCTGGTCAAAATAGTCAACGCCTTTAATTTTTCTATACGTTTCAGCAGTGCCAGCATCGACGCTGATATTAAAAAATGTCCTTAAATCATTTGCGAGTACATAATCCCAGGCTTCTGAGAACACAATCCCATTGGTGTTCATACACTGCGCGTACCCCTTTTCGTGAATCATTCGCACAACTGTATCAAATTCCGGCAATATCGTACTTTCTCCTCCTGCCCACGTGAAGTAGCATTTGCGGTCGAGAAAATCACTGGCAAGCAGACAACTGATAGCAGGTTGAACAGGGTATGGCTTGTTTACTACCGCAGGCCTGCTATGTTTATCAATAAAACCACAATAGGTACATTTTGAATTGCACCACCAGCGATGATGATTTATCAGCACATGTTTCAACTTGAAATCGCGCAAAGAACTCTTTTGCGGACTAGAATCGTAGTAAGCAAAAGGGCACTTCCCGCAACGTTCTGAGACTATCATTTTAGATATGCCATTCAAGTATTCTGCTAACTTTTTTGTTGAAAGTTCCTCTCCACTATAGGACCACTTAGGAGCATCGTTATAACTCGGACCGCAACAGTTCGGACGAAGGCAATCATCTTCAAAATTGAGATGAGAATGCAATATCTCACAACAAAGATGTTTATGCTCACCGTTGGGCGTACGGTGCAATTGCGGCTTTTCAGCATTTTTCTCGTCCATGTGTTGAGTCGTACGGCGATGTAAAATCTTCTTGAGCGATCTCTTAATTTCCCGCCAGATTTTTGCCAGTCCTTTTGGTTTAGCTGCTCCTTCCATGTTACTCTCCTAATATTCTGTTTTAGCCATTTTCGCCTTGAGGCTTGCCATTACAAAAGCCTCTGACAAGCCTTACTTTCTCATGAAGAGCATCCCGTTTTAACTCGTAATGCTTGCGTTTTTTGCCAAACGTCAGTTTTGCGAGCACTTTACATCGGTAATAGTGCCTGAGAATCGTGTTCTTCTGCTGCAAAAGAGCAAGGCAGTCACGTACCCGTTGGTTTTCTTCCTGGAGTCTACTGATTTCTCTCTGCTGACTTTGGTTTGCTTCTTGTTGACTCGAAACCATTGGAGACATTGACGCGTGCCCTCCTGCCAGCACTGGGAGGCTCCCGTAAAAACTGGGGTCGTCTCTGTCATATTTGTCAATGAGTTCGGCATAACAAGAAGCGAATTCGGGCGACACGTCTTGCAACTGTAAACTTTGCCGTGTGAGAATGTCGAGCCATTCGGTGACATCAATATACTTGGCAAGTTGTTCTCGATGTACAAGGAGTACCTCTGCAGCATGGTCAGGCAATTTGAACATGCTATAGATCAACACTAGGCTAATTAACTTTTCCGTTGAGAGAGTGGGAAGAGAGTGCCCCTTTGTGTTACAAACATCTCTTATGTACAGTGCGTCACCCCACAATGGTCTTCCTCCCGTCGTTACTCCAGGATTTTGATGCTGAAATCGGAACGGCAGACTCGCCCCAGAGAGTTGACAAAAATTCAGACCGAACAGATCGAAGCCGTTTTTACGCATGAATCGATCTGTATTATGAAAGGTGTGGTCTGTTGGTGCTGCTGATCCTGTGAAATGCACTTCTAGCACCGCCGCTAGTAAACCGTAATCTCCGAATTTACCGTCTAAAGCCTGCATCACCATGAAGTCAGGACCGTCTATGTCAACTTTTAGCATGTCCACATCGGAGACATTTTGCATCGCAAATATCTCCGCCAAGGAGAGTTTCTTTTCTGAAAGTGCAGTATCCCTCCATTGGTTATCCACGATCTTGTCCTTGTAATAATCGGGCGGACGATTCTCTTTTCGCTTTGCGATTGTTTTGAGGAAACTGATACGGTTGTAATCGTAGTGTACCCAATTCGCTGGCGCATCTTTGAACATTGCATAGGCAGGATGGCTTTGCGGCAGATCCACAAACGCATCTATGTACTGTATATTCGGGTTAGTATTGGCTGCTTGCAACCGCTTCACCTCGCCAACGCTGGCATCGACCGCCAAGCATCTCAATTTATGCTTCAGAGTATGGAAAATCTGCAGTATCCCCCCACTACATCCGATATCGACGTACGTAAAAGTAGCAGGCTGTTCCAACTGACAATAAGGCTCCATCAGTGGGCTTGATGTAAAAAATTCGTACATGTCTCTTGTTCCTTTTCTGTTATCAATTGTTAACTTTTTGGATTTTTCGCTTTCTTGCGAAAGCGAACCATGCTCTCCTTTATGTGTCCAACTCTTTCGGATATGCAAAAATAGCGATTTCCGCAAGCCAGGACAACCAAGGATCAAAGCGTTGTATTGTGATTGTGTAGTTCAATTCTTTAACGGCTTCCTCCAGAATCGGCTTCATATCAAAAAACTCTTCCGGTGTATGGTAGGTTGCCAGAGATAGCACAGGTCTGTCTTTTTTGATTGTTTCTAACATGCCTTTCAATGCATCAACGCCCGCACTCTCCAAGTCTGCTTTGACAAATCCGACATGCAAGCCTTTTTCTTTCGCAAAAGAATCCAGATCGGTTAACTCTATTTTTGTGTCACCGGTTACTGCAACCCATCCACCTTGATCGCCTGTATCATTCATATAGGCTTCTTTTTTGGAATCCGATAACCCCTGAAGAACAAGTTCAAACTTGTCTTCGGAAATGTTGTTCGTCTTCATTACTTCTATGAAGCGTTTGCCGTTGATATCAGATATTTCAAAAGCATATATTTTCTTCGGATTGTAAAGTTTGGCGAGCATGATGGCACTATCACCAATATAGGCACCGCCATCCACAAAATCCTTACCCGCAATATAGTTTTTCAAATTTTGCGTTGTGTATTTCAAACCGTGATGAAACAGGTATACATCTGCATTGTGAAAAGCATCTTTGGGAAGCAAAAAATCTTTCTGCCACTGCCCGTGAAGCCTACAATACTCCTGTTGCCACTTTCCCTCTTCCTCGGTACATAACGAATCCCAGTATTTTTTAGATACCCTGTAATGCTCGTACATTGCACCGTTATCTGGGATCGTAACCATCCTTTCGAGGTACATGTCGATATTTTTTTGCGATTGTTCATCCAGTCCTCTCTTCAAAATCGCAGTCTTCTCTGGCACGTTGTTCCTTAGGAAATAACGCTTAAACCCATCGCCAAAATCAATAATCCCGTTGGCTTGGATAAAATCATCAACAGGGGGCACACTAACGGGCGCAGGGACATTGACGACAGATTCATCTGCAGACGCGACCTCATTGCCCAAAAGCACATCTCGTACCTTTCGGCGTAAAGCCTTATCTCGAATCAGTCCAGAAAGCATACGAGCATACAGTTTATTCATATTTCACCATCCATCTTTCTTCGTCTTATAGATCGGAAAGCAACCGAACAAGTAATATTTCGTTTTTGTGCCTACATGGTTTGTTTTCGATGTCAATAACGGGACGGAGCCAAAAAGATAACACCCAGTTCCCGCATGATTTTCAAAGTATTCATGCAGCCTTTTCAAGTAATACTGACGAAAACCCGCGTTTTGGAATTTTTCAGCAAGTGTGAGACAATAGTCCTTACTTTGATTGTCAAACAAATAAAATCCTCTGATTTCCGAACATTCTTCAAAGGTCATTCCCCAAGATTTACCCATTTTGTCGTAAAAATGGTTTACGTAATCTAGTACGAACTCATTGCCTTGTTGTGCCGAAGTCCAGCCACCGTCTCTAAAACTTACCAGTGGTTTATTGACGCTGACGATTTTTTTGTCATTGAACAAAAACGTCCTCATCATGTGGTCGTCAAGTGAAAGTTTGTAGTTGAAGTCAAATCCGCCTAATTCCAGGGCATCTTTGACCCTGACCCAGACGCTCTGGTGATTGGGACAGATGCCGACATAGAATTCCCAGACATCTGCCCACCAGTAGCCGACCGTGCCGCCTTGGTGTATCCTGTTTGAGCCAGAATAAAACATATCTGCGTTTTCTTCAACCAGTCTATTCGCAGCAATCTCAACAGCTCTATCATCGCAAAAGTAATCGTCCGAGTTCATGAAGTTGACATACTCTCCGCTTGCAACCTCAAGCCCTTTTTGCATTGCATGCCATAAACCCTGTACCGGCTGAAAATGACAAGTGCTCCAGCCTTTTTGGACGTATTCGTCGATCAACTTGGGCGTATCATCGGTCGAATTGTTATTGATGATGATATGTTCAATATTCCCGTAAGTTTGACTATGAATGGATTCCATCGTTTGGCGAAACGTTTCCACTCTACCCGCTTTATACAGGTTCCAAACGGGGGTTACGATTGTCATTTTTACCGAATTAGTCATTGTACCCTCCCGGTCTCCACCCCCATGGATTATAGTTGCAATTTTTGCGTGACACGAATTTCAGGACAGTAATCCCGAAAAGTTTGTATTTCGTTTCATTTCCCGCCTGTTTGATTGTGATAAAGGGAATGAAATGAAACAGATATGTTCTGTATGCTTTTTTTGTTTGTTGCATTCTCTACACTCCTTTGCTTTTACTCAGTTCATTCTCCACCATCTCCTCGATAATCCGCTCACAGTTGTATTCGAACTGCCACTGCGGGTAGTGTTTCTTGAACTTGTTCACGTCCGAGATGTACCAAATATGATCGCCGATGCGGTTTTCTTCGAGCAGGGAGTATTTCATTTTGTATCCCAAGATGCTCTCGATTTTGTGGATTGCTTCCAGCATTGAAGTGTTGGAATGACGCGAGCCGCCGATGTTATAGACTTCCCCCGGTTTCGGATCGTTGAAATAGTACCAGAATGCACTGATTAAGTCGTGCGAATGGATGTTATCCCTGACCTGCTTTCCTTTGTAGCCGAAAATGCGGTATTCCTTCTTTTCGACTGCGCAATGGATCAAATAGGCGAGGAACCCGTGGAGTTCTGCTCCGCAGTGGGTCGGTCCCGTCAAGCAACCGCCGCGAAAAGAGCCGGTTTTCATGCCGAAATACTTTCCGTACTCTTGAACCATCACGTCTGCCGCTACTTTACTTGCACCGAAGATGGAGTGTTTTGAGTTGTCAATCGACATGCTCTCATCTATTCCGTGCTCATAATACGGATGGTTTTTGTCAACCTCCCAGCGGGTTTCGGTTTCCACCAGCGGGAGATAGTTGGGGGTGTCCCCGTAAACCTTGTTTGTGGACGTAAAGATGAATGGTGCATCGAAGGCGTATAGCCTTGTCATTTCCAGCAAATTGATGGTTCCAGTGGCATTGACACTGAAATCCGTGAAGGGCTCCTTAGCTGCCCAATCGTGCGAAGGCTGTGCGGCAGTGTGAATGACACCTGCGATGTCGCCTTGGTATTCTTTGAAAACCTTTTCCAACGCGGCAGCGTCCCGAATATCTGCCTCAACGTGCCGATAATTGGTCAGTTCCGTCCTTTGTTTAGCGACATTTTTACTGGTTGAAGCTTCTTTGCCGAAAAAATACGCCCGCATGTCGTTGTCAATTCCAACGATATTGAAGCCTTTTTCATGCCAAAACCTCACGGCTTCATTTCCGATCAATCCACTTGAACCGGTTACTATGATTGATTGCATTTTATGTATTCTACGAGGTATCCTCCCTGAAAAGTTTCCCTATTGTAACATTCTTTCGAAAGCGGTCAAGGGCAATCTTGGGGAGTTTTCTGATACTGCGTATTGTATCGGCAATGCCGGTTGGGTACTTGAAGGTTTTCTGGCTTTTCCGTTCGTTGTGGCATGTTTTTCCTATCGCGGATCATCCTGGTTTGCCGCATTGCTGTCTGCTCAGTGCATTGATCCATCTTGCCCAGCAGAACAGCCCGTAGAACTGCAAAGTCCCCTCTCCCCCGATTGGCAATAGCATCTACACGTCTTTTTTCCCCTGAAAGGGCATTGGCACAATGAGCGGCGGGCGTTAGCCCGCCGGTGGCGTGTAAAGCCCCCTCTCCCCTGGGAGGTACGTGCATACACGGGCTGGGGTGAGGGCGTGCGTGCAGTTTTTGAAGAGTTCCCCCTCACCCGCCTTGTTCAATCAGCATGGCTCTCCCAGAGAGAGTCTGGCTGTTTTGGGCTTGTAAACAAAGGCTCTCAAGGTAGTCAACCGACCGCCGGGCGGTTGGTCGGCGATAGCCGACTGGCACACCGATACGTCTTCCGGGGTGCTATTCGGCTATTGCCGAACAGTCGCCCGGCGGTCGACTGACTACCTTTGGTGTATTCACTATGTCGCTCATATTGCCCAGTTAACCGGATTCTCTCAGAGAGAGAGGGGACAGGCTTTTTGCTAGTTTGCAATTCTACTGGCTATCGTACTTGATTTTTGAGCGAAAGTGGGGTACAACAGAGGTTGACAAAGTAAATCCAACCCAAAGGAGACCTCAACGAATGAAATTTGCCCTCTGCAACGAAATGTTTGAAGCGTGGAACACCGACAAGGGATTTGAC
>Ga0131853_10017962_pt1 | contig 12882 bp, 13 predicted proteins | sample TergutLab28metaG_FD_92764 | JGI IMG/M metagenome (GOLD analysis project Ga0131853, IMG submission 92764) | Labiotermes labralis P1 segment gut microbial communities from Petit-Saut dam, French Guiana - Lab288 P1 (version 2) (version 2) | ecosystem: Host-associated > Arthropoda: Insects >...
TCAAATTCGTATACCAAAAGTTCATACAGCACTTCCGATTCATGAACCTCTGCAATCAACGCCTCATTGATTTCTAGGTATTCCATATCATCATCAAGCTCTCGGATTTCAACCATCCTAATCCTTATCAGATCTAACTCTCTTAGCCAAATTTCAGTATCTCGCAAAACAGCATCTCCATTTACAGCTGCTGTCTCTGCATTTATCCAAGAGTCAGCTGTAAATTCCGCCTCGTCTAATTCTAACAAATGATCAACCCATTCAGTCACATCATTGTATAATTGGCGTGAATTATTCGCATAGTTTTGAATTGGATCTGCAAATGTTGGTGGCAGTACAATCGCTACTAACCACACTGCCAAGCTTAATGCAAATAGCTTGACTACATTCTTAATTCTAATGTTCTCATTCACGTTTCTTCACTCCTGTCCGCCTGTGTTTCAAAAAGTCATTTTATAATTTCTTTCTACCGCGTTCGAATACGTAGTCAAGTATACTGTTTTTTAGTCGAATTGTAAATAGCACTTTTCACGTCCTGCAATTTGCTACCCTACATCTTACATTTTGGTAGGCTGCAACTTGCATTTTAAAACACTCAAAATACAGCCTCTAAAACCAACAACACCTCGTATTTTCCAGTTATTATTCTTTTTTTGATATATTTCGGCTTATCGACTATGTGCTTACCGCCAGATAACCTTTCACCCATTAGAGTCTGCCCATGTTAGACAAACAAAAAATTGCATCTCATGAGCACCGCCATAAATGCAACTTTTTTACGTTAAATCTTTTGTTGTAGACTACTTTTCTCCAGTTCTTTCATTACAGCGGCTAAAAACTCATATCCCATAAACTTCCTTCAATCTCGGTACATATTGGCGGGAAATAATTGCAATTTCTTCATTGGAAAGTTGCGCTTGGAATCGGCCAGCACCTGCTGGAGAGATATTTTCAATTACCTGCAAATTGACAATTTGTTGCTTACTTATCCGAATAAAGTCACCCTTATCTAATATCTTTTCAATCTCATAAAGCCTTGATTTGCTTAAATAAACTTGATCCTCTGTGTAGACATAAGTTTTCAAATCAACCGTTTCAACATAAAAAATATCTGAGGTCGCAATTAGAAATACTTTATTATCCTGGTAAAGTGTTAAGTCATCAGGTTGCTTCATCATCTCAATGGCTCTTAAAATTTTTGTTGTTACCTTTTTGACCTCAACTGTCACTCGCTCTTCTGCCTCTTTTTCTACTTCTTTTAAAATAACTTCCATTTGTAACACCTGCTTAATTATCGAAATTTACACTTATGGTGCAAAATATGAGCATAATCCCGAGTTTAACATTTTTGAAGACTTCAAATTTTTTGAAGGAACGTAGAATATCAAGTCTTTGAGCGTTGATACGATAAGGCTTTCGAAAATATGATCAAATAGCTTAAAATCTTGCACAAAATTCAAAAATAAAAAAATGTTATAACATCACCATGTTTGAAGCTTTCATTTTGATCAAATTGTCAAAATCAGGAGTCGCTTTATAAATTTTCTAATACACTCGAATATATAATCAAGTATACAGTTTTCTTGTCGAATTGTAAATAGCATTTTCCACATCCTGCATCCCCTCTCCTATTTCTTACATTTTAACAGGATGTAATTTGCATTTTAACACATTTAAAATACAACCCTTAAACCCTGCAACACCTCTCACTTCCATTTTTCATGTTTTTAGACAAAAGTCGAAAAATTCCTAAAAATATTGGCTGGCTTAAATTCAATAAAAAAATTTGCATTTCATGACCACAGACCATAAATGCAAATTTCTTATATTTTAACTGTAGATATCACTTTTTATCAAGCTCTTTCATTACAAGTGCTATTTCCAACTGTTGTTCAAGCTTACGTTGTTGAATCTGCTCATTAAACTGCTTTGCCAGTTCTTTTTGACTACGACGAAAGGTTAAAATAATACAAAAATAGATGACTAAATAATATACCAGTATTCTCATCAACCTGTAAAAAGGCAAATAGCTTAAGAAATGGTTATCAGGATAACGCCAAGCGAAATAGAAATGGGTACCAAAAACAATGACAGTTGTTAAAATAAAATGCAAAGCAGAGCGAATCCGTAAATGCTTTCGAAAAAGATACTCACTGTCAATAAAGATTAAAATTGGCAACACACTTCCAAAGCCAAGAGTAACATAATAAAGTAGATTCGCATGAACAACGATTCCGAGTGAAACCCTCGTTAGAATCACAATCAACATATGCACCGTTGTGATGACACAGCTCAAAGTGAATATAAAAAATAATAGTTTCTTAATAGCTGTGTCCCATAAATCTTTTTTAACTTCTTTACGAATTGAGAAAACATCATTACCCTCAAGCTCTTTCCTTATATCTTCAACTTTCTTCGATTGCTCAAGTTTACGTTGCCTGATTCGTTCATTAAACTGCTTTGCTAGCTTTTCTTGGCTACGATGAAAGATGAGTAAAGCAACCACATAGATAGCTAAAAAATATACAGACATGCGAACAAAAGACACATAGCTAAAAAACAAGTTCTCAGGATGACGCCAATCGAAATAAAATTGAATACCAAAAACAGTCACGGTCGTTAGAATAAAATGCAAAATGAATCGAAGTCGCATTTTTTGTTTCGAAATATGTTCGCTGCCAATAAAGATTAATATCGGTAACGCACTTCCAAAGCCAAGAACGAGGTAATTGAATATGGCGAAGTAATAACGCAAAGGTGTTCCAACTAGTGCTAATCGTACGACTACAATTAATAAGCGTATTGTTATAATCATACAACCCAAAACAAACATCATACCTAAGAACTCAAATAATTTCTTAAAACTCATATCCCGTAAACCTCCTTTAACCTCGGTACAAATTGACGAGATATGATCACGTTTTCTTTATTAGAAAGTTGCGCTTGGAATCGGCCAGCACCTGCTGGAGAGATATTTTCAATTACCTGCAAATTGACAATTTGTTGCTTACTTATCCGAATAAAGTCACCTTTATTTAATATTTTTTCAATCTCTGAAAGTCTTGATTTGCTTAAATAAACTTGATCCTCTGTGTAGACATAAGTTTTCAAATCAACCGTCTCAATATAAAAAATATCCGAAGTCGCAATTAGAAATACTTTGCTCTCCTGATAAAGTGTTAAGTCATCAGGTTGCTTCATCATCTCAATAGCTCTTAAAATTTTTGTTGTTACCTTTTTGACCTCAACTGTCACTCGCTCTTCTGCCTCTTTTTCTACTTCTTTTAAAATAACTTCCATTTGTGACACCTACTTATTATCGATTTTACACTTATGGTGCAAAATATTAGCATAATTAATTCGACTTTTCAACCGGAAAATGTTTTCTGGGTGTTTGATGCGATTATTCAAACTTGCTAACTGGCAAAAAACTACATGATTGATTGGGCAGTCAAATCAGCACTTAGTCGCTTGATTTAGCAGTCAAAAACTTACGCTCTAACATTTGAGCCACACCCTTCGGCACAAATTTCATCACATTTCCGCCAAATTTAGCCACTTCTTTCACCATGGATGATGATAAATACATATGCTCCGTATCGGCGGTCAAAAAGACTGTTTCAATACTCGCACTCAATTTCTGATTGGTCAGGGTCATCATAAATTCATAATCAAAATCAGTTGCACCTCGCAAACCTCTTAATATAGCTGTCGCGCCTAATTCCTCGGCAAAATCCACAGTTAATTTATTCTCTGAAACAATCACTTCAATATTTTCAACATGAGCCACGGCTTGTTTTGTTAACTCAACTCGTTCTTCTAAAGTAAAAAAGCTATTTTTATTGACATTGTGACTCAAGACGATATAAAGCTTATCAAATAACTTGGCACCACGTTCAATGATATTGACATGACCGTTTGTAATAGGATCAAATGATCCTGGATAGATGGCTATTTTCATTTTAATTCACACCAACCCTTTTTCTCTAATATCAAAATTTCAATTGTTCCATATCTTTCATATCGGATTTTTTTCAGTTGTAATTCATCATAAGCTACTTCCATGCCCTCCCCATACTCACACATGATTACCCCACCACCATTTAATAAGTCCTGTGCCATAATGGTTGCTAGTAATTCTGTAATGGAAATCTTACCGTAAGGCGGATCAAGAAAGATTAAATCAAATTTGCTTCCTTTTTTGCCCAAAACATTTAACGCCTTGAAAGCATCGTTGCGATAAACTTCTGTCCGCTCTTGAAGTTTCAACTTGGCAATATTTTCTTTAATGATTTTGATGGCATTAACATTCATATCGACAAAAATACCATGCGCCATGCCACGAGACAAGGCTTCAATACCTAAATTTCCACTTCCCGCAAATAAATCAAGGACACGACCTCCATCAAAAAATTGCCCCATCATGTTAAAGATATTTTCTTTCACTTTATCCGTAGTTGGTCTTGTGTTATCCCCTTTAACCGCACTAATTTGTCGACCTTTAAACTCTCCTGCTATTATGCGCATATTATCACCTGTTTATTATTGTAACAAAAAAGACCAAACTCTACAATAGGATTTAGCCTTTTATTTCCACTTCCCAGTGATTTTAGAAATCGGGTATCCTTGTTTTATCGCACAAAAACCTGTATAATAATACTATCTAATTTATCACAAGGAGCATTTTTATGAGCAGTCGAAAGAAATTTAAAAATTTCCTCATTAATCACCTCATCGGCCTACTGGTTTTCATCAGTCTCGTTTCCATTATCGCCATCATCACTTTAAACCTCACTTTCACCTATCCATGGATCAGTCGTCATTTTCAACTAGATGCAAGAACAGGTCTTGACCACGCCACTTTGTTTTATAATTACAGGCGATTAATTCACTACAACAATTGGCCTTGGATTACCACATTATACATGCCAGACTTCCCCATGAGTGACACGGGCGAATTCCATTTTTGGGAAGTTAAGATTATTTTCCAAGTTCTCCAAGTCATCTCGCTCTTATTTATCACTTGGATCATCCTTTCCATTCGCAAAAAATGGCAATTATTAAAATACTTCAACGCTTCAGCAAACTGGACCCTTCTAATTTTTGGCATCCTTCTTGCCATTATGCTTATTGATTTTGGCTTTTTCTTCTACTGGTTCCATCGCGCTTTCTTTAATAATGATTATTGGATTTTTAACCCGCGTTATGACCCTGTCATTCGAGCATTGCCAGCTGAATTGTTTAAAATCAAAGGGCTTATTATTACAGGATTGCTATTCCTAGTTGCAGGGGTTGTCAAAATCATGTTTTATAGTCGCAAATTAAAAAAAGAGCATTCGGCATCTAGCTGATTGCTCTTTTCAAATGATTATGCACGTGACACATATTCACCTGTTGACGTGTTAATGATGATTGACTCATCTGCTTCAATAAACATTGGTGCTTGTAGACCATACCCTGTCTCCACAACGATGTTTTTTGTTACATTTGAAGCTGTATTTCCTTTGACACCTGGCTCGGCTTCTGTGACTTTTAATGTGACTTTTTCTGGTAACTCAACCCCAAGTACTTCAGATTCAAACATTATGATTTTAACTTCCATTCCCTCTAGCAAGAAATTTCTTTCATAAGTTAAATTTGCTACAGGAATTTCTAATTGATCATAAGTGTCATTATTCATGAAGACATATGAATCTCCCATTGCGTATAAATATTGCATAGAAGAACGCTCAACATGGGCACGCTCAACTTTTACACCAGCATTGAATGTATTATCAATCACTGCACCACTTCTCAAATTGCGTAACTTTGTACGGACGAAAGCAGGCCCTTTTCCTGGCTTTACGTGTAAGAATTCGATGATTTGGAATAAATTTCCTTCATACTTAATTGTCATACCTGTTTTAAATTCATTTGTTGATACCATATTTCTGCACTCCTTTAGTTAGTAATCTCTATTATAACCCAATTTCTGTTTATTTGTCCATCATTTTTGTGCTTTTCTCTTTATTTTTTGCGAGAAATTTTGTATAATGAGAGGGCGAGATTATTGAAAGTAGGTTTTATCATGGAAAATTTTATGGCAAATCTTAATTTACCAGCTATTTTATTTGCAGTCTTACTCACTGCAATTGTTGTGTTTATTATTTACTCACAACGCACAATGAAAAAAAATGTCACTGCGTTAAGTGAAGAAGAGTTTGTTAAGATGATGCGGAAAGGGCAGTTAATTGACGTGCGTAAGAAAGAAGAATTTGCCGAAGGTCATATCAATGGATCACGCAATTTTCCCCTTGCAATGTTGACAAAAAGCATGAGTCAGCTACGTGGTGACCAACCCATCTTCTTGGTTTGCGCTAATGACAAACAAAATCAACGTGCGACAATGCTATTAAAATCCAAAAACTTCATTACCGTTTATTGCCTTGAAGGAGGAATCTCTAGCTGGAGTAAACCACTTAAAACGAAGAAGTAACTCAAAAGTGAGTTGCTTTTTTGATCAAAAAAAGACAAGACCGAGTGAGGCCTTATCTTCTTTTTCCATTCTTGCGTGCTGCTTCTGATTTCAACTTACGTTTAATACTAGGTTTAACATAATGCTCTCTTTTACGAACTTCAGCAAGGGTACCAACTTTAGATACTTCACGCTTGAAACGACGAAGTGCATCATCCATTGATTCATTGTTTCTGACAATCGTTTTAGCCATCATTAACCCTCCTTTTGTTCACAGATAAGGAATATTATACAGGAAAAAGAAGCCGTTGTAAACACTAAAAATGAAAATTTTTACATTTTTTGCAACTGCCACAATTTTGCCACAAATCTACCCATAGTCATCACATCATCCTAACATAACTCTACCCTAAAAAGTAGTGGTTTGATGTTGGTGAAAAAGACCGCCAACATTGAATCACTATTCAAGCAGCCCTTTTCTGTTCTGAGGAGCGGGTATAGGAACATCATAGGAACAAGCCAAAAGACACGGTAGATTAAGAGAAATAAACTCAAGCAACCACCCAAAACAAGCTAAAATGAGACCTCAAACTGATCCCTGAAAGGGTTCACCATAACCCACTACTCCGGTACAATCTTAAAAACAGTCAATCTATCATCACTAAAATAATCCTTAACGACAGTCTGAGCCTCAATCACCGTCAAATCTTCAAGAATATCGACTGCATCAAAAAGCGTCAAACCATTAAAAGCATAGTCCGTAAAACGATTAGCAATAAACTCCACGGAATTCAACGCTGCTAAAATTTGGCCTGTTTTTTTACGCTTAACTCGCATAAATTCGTCTTCATTCAACTCAATATCAGCAATGGCCAATAGCTTTTCTTTCAAACTAGCTGCTAATTCATCAGGCTTATTAGAGTCACCACCCACCAAACAAAAACTAAAATTTGGCTCATGACCGTTCTCAAATCCAAATGAATCATTGGCAAGTTCTGCATTTAAAATTTCCTCGTAGTAATCTGAGCTGCTTCCAAATAACATTTCTAAAACCACATCTACAGCTAAATCAATTTTCAACATTTCTTTAGTCGACATTTGCTTATCAACAATTCCCTTTGCACCAACGAAGACCTTCGGTGTACTAATTTGCATCTTTTCTTCAGAATAGGCCTTTGCCACATGAGCTGGCTCTTCTGGGAAGAATCTTTTTATCACAGGTGCATCTGAATAACCTTTCGCATCTTGATTCTCACGAATAACCTGAATGAGCGTGGTTGGGTCAATATCGCCTACGACAAATAAAATCATATTAGAAGGATGATAGAAGGTATTATAACAAACATGCAAGTCATCAGCGGTAATTTCATAAATAGACTCAACAGTTCCAGCGATGTCAATTTTAATAGGGTGATTAACATAAAGGTTGTTCAAGATACCGAAATAGACTCTAAAATCAGCGTTATCATCATACATTTTAATTTCTTCTTCGATAATGCCTTTTTCTTTTTCAACAGTCTCTTCTGTGAAATAGGGTTCTTGTACAAAATCCAATAAGATTTCTAGGTTAGCTTCCACATCACTGGTCGTTGAAAAAAGGTAGCATGTTCTTGTGAAAGAGGTAAAGGCATTAGATGAAGCACCATTTTCAGAAAACTTTTCGAAGACATCATAACCTTCTTTTTCAAATAATTTGTGTTCTAAAAAATGGGCAATCCCATCAGGCACACGGACAGGAGCATCTGCACCTAATGGCACAAAATGATTGTCAATTGAGCCATATTTTGTTGTGAAGGTGGCGTATGTTTTATTAAAGCCTGCTTTCGGCATTAGATAAACCTGTAGGCCATTCTCAAGTTTTTCATAGTATACCTTTTCTTCCATTTGAGGGAATTCTTTGATTTCCATTATTCTGCAACCTCCGATTCCACTGTAACCTCCGGTTCCAGGGTAAAGACCATGTCTTTTTTTATTTTCTTTGCAACCTTGATAACATCTTCTGTCGTGATGGTTTCAATTTTTGCGACAAATTCATCTGCGCTCAAACCTAAAATGCCACTAATTTCTAAATCCGTGAGCATCCCAGCTGATGAGTCCAACGATTCTCTTTTCGCATTAATAATAGATTTTTTTGCAAGCATGATTTCTTGGTCTGTGATGTCGCCCGAACAAATATCTTCTAACTGCTTATCAATAATGGTGATGGCTTTTGGAATTTGTGCAGAATCTAAACCTGAATAAACGTACATAAGCCCTTTAAAATTGTCTAACTGTGAGGCGCAATAATAACATAGAGATTCTTTTTCGCGAACGTTGACAAATAATTTAGAATGAGCGAAAGCACCAAAAATGCCATTGAACACCAACAGCGAGAAATAATCCTCGTCGGTAATTCGAGTAAATGTTCGGTAGCCCATATTTAACTTTGCTTGATTAACAAGTTGCATCTCCTTTAAAGCAGTCACATCTGTTATTTCTTTTTCTTCCCAATCTACACTAGAGTGTGGATTTTCTACTGCTGATAGTGGATTTTCCACGCTTGAGTCAGCACGCATTTGCGATTTGAGGTTAAGATTTGTTTCAAACATCTGCACCACTTCTTCATGATTCACATCACCAAGAACAGCAATGCTAATTTGATCATGATGAAGCATATTCTGATAAGTCTCCACTAACGTTTTTTCATTAATGTCAATCAAATCTTCAATATAGCCGTCACCATTAATACCAAAATTTTCAGTTTCACACATGTGAGCAACTAACTTTTTGAGTGCGTAGGTTGTTTTATCATCATAAACAGCCTCAATGTCTTCTTTCAAAAGGCGCGCTTCTAGATGAATAACTTCCTTGTCAAAAGCATGATCTGTCATTTTGGGTTTCATGATAATTTCACTTAATGTCAACAATGCATCTTCAAATAACGGCGGGGCTGATTTTAGGAATTTCTCATTTGCAACTTGCATATAGAAGCTAATGGCGTGATTTTTTCCTTGTTTCTTAGCACTGACGGACAAATTGGCACCATAAAGTGCCTCCAGATGGGCACTTAGCATTTTCTTAGACGTGAATTTTTCACTTGAATTACGCAAGACATTAGCAAGCATGATCCGCGGGGTCACATTTTCACGGGTTAATTCCGTCTTAAATGACACTTTGATGGTGGTTGTTTTGAATTTTTCAGTGTTGATGGTTGTGATATGGTTCGTTGTTTGTCTATTCATACCTTGACTCCTTTTTAAGTTTTGCTCTTTCGTGAGATTGGTTCTGCGAAGATCAAAACTTCCAATATTTATATTTTACCTAACTTCGCCTGAAAATACAACAGTCATACATAAAAAACTACCAAATGGTAGCCTTTTAAGCACTAAATTCGATTCGTGGATGTAGCGCAACATTAAGCGCATTAGAAACCAGTCTAGATAAATCTTCCATTTCAGAGTCAATTGTCTTGGGAGTCACAATAAGATTGTAGCCTGCAGGTGTTAAAACCTCGGCTAAAAGTTGTCTTTTTTCCTCTTTACTTAATATACCAATTTTTCCCAAAAATTCTTTTCTCACTGCTTCATTGGGCAAACCTTCGTCTTGAACATGTTCTGCAAAGCCGCCATCAGACGATAGATTTTCTTTTTCCGAAAGGCTTTGTCCGATATGCTTTAACAAAAGATCGATGGTATCGTGGGTTACAGAAACTGCATCTACAACCGTTGGAATACCGATGGCAATAACTGGAATACCGAGGGATTTTTCGTCAATACGACGTCTTTTATTGCCGACCCCACTTCCCGGAGAGATACCTGTATCTGTCATTTGGATCATTTTATTCACCCGACTAACAGCTCTAGCTGCTAAAGCATCAACCACGATGAGAAAATCAGGTTTCGTTTTCCCGACAACTGATTCAATGATATCGTAAGTCTCAATACCAGTCAGTCCCATAACTCCCGGTGCAAGGGCACTGACTTTTCGATAATCTCCTTCTAACTGATCGGCGATTTCGTAAAGATGCCTTGTGACGATGATATTATCTAGTACCATGGGGCCTAAAGCATCTGGTGTGATATGTTCATTTCCTAACCCTACCACTAAACAAGTTGCGTTTTCTTTAATATTTTTATGGATAAAAAATTTTTTCAACTCTTCGGAAAAAACTGCCCTTGTCTGCTCTAATTTATCCATTGAATCTAATCCCAATTTCGATGTGTCAATGGAAATATAACGTCCCGCCTCCTTGCCTATTTTTTTTTCATAACCTTTCAAAATGTCAATACATGTGATTTTTAGCTGGCCTACTTGGTGTTCCTCTTTGATAATACCACTATTTTTTCCACTAGCCTCACCAATAAATTGTGCGACTACCTCAATGGCCAAATCCGAACGCCGCAATGTTAAATCTTCCATATTACCCCTCCACTTTCACCTTTCTTTAAAGCAAATCTAGTTAGATATGCTTTAGTATGGACGTTAAAATTAAAAAAACACCTCCAAAATAAAAAAAGACCCTTCTATGAAAATGTCTTCTCATAGAAAGGTGCTTGGAATTAAGCTGATTTATTTTTATGTTGTAGACGTAATCTGTCAGCAATCATGGCAATAAATTCAGAATTCGTTGGTTTTGCTTTTTCTTTATTAACTGTATATCCGAATATTTTTGATGTTGCGTCATGATTGCCACGTGCCCAAGCCACTTCGATGGCATGGCGGATAGCACGTTCTACTCTTGATGATGTTGTCTTATATTTCTTAGCAACATCTGGGTATAGCGTCTTTGTAATTGAACCTAGTAATTCAATTTCATGGTAAATCATGTCGATTGATTCACGTAAATATAAATAACCTTTAATATGAGCAGGTACACCAATTTCATGTAGAACATGTGTGATTTCTGCTTCTAGATCGAATCCATCAGTCATTTGATTGATAGCACCAAAAACTGGATTTGGTGATTCAGATTTTAAAGTATATGAGAAATTCTGATGCACATCTCTGATGGTCTCAATGATTTTGTTCATCTCAAATGGCTTCATGACGAAATAACTTGCGCCAAGTTCCACTGCTTTTGTCATCACTTTTTCCTGATTAAAAGCTGTGAACATGATGATGTTTTTTGGACGCTTATAGGTGTTCTCATTAGCCTTTAATGTTTCCAACACACTGATTCCATCTGCTTCTGGCATAATCACATCAAGTAATAAAATATCCGCTTGCTGGTATTTCATTGCCTCTAATACTTCTGCCCCATTTTTGTGACAGCTCATCACTTCCATATCCGTTTGCAGATTGATAAATTCTGATAATGGTCCTGCTAAATCATAATTGTCATCTGCGATTAATACTTTAATTTTATTCATTATATCCTACCCCCAGAAATTTTATTTTGTTTATAGCCCATCCATTTTTTTTTGTGGTATGTGAATTTGCACTAATCCGCTTTTTTGCTAACAAACAAACTTACAAGTAAACTAGATTTGCTATTACAACTACTATTAAAATACACTTTGACCAAAATTGCAAGCCCTAAAGTGATTTTTTTTTAATTTTTTTTAACTTTTTTAACCAAAACGACAGCATTCGACAAACTCCGACATAATCACTTACGACTTTCGCACTGAAATGACAATATTATCCACATATTGATAAAGGGACTATCACGCTAGAAATTAACAAAGAAAGCTCCTTTTATCTGTTAAGATAAATAGGGATTATTCAGTTTAATTAACAATTTGAGATAGTAATCGCCACCTGTAGCATTAAATTTATCTCTCTACTTGACAGGGCACACTTTTAGGATTGCCCGTTTTTAATTACAAGCATTTCCCAGCATATTTTGAGTTGTCTGTGTAAACCAACCGCAAATTGTTTCCTGAACCGCATCTGGTAATACAGCTGAATAAACCAGAATTATCGCAATAACACTAGTTAATATTCCAAAAATAATGATCCAATTTAATCTTTTTCTACCTACAATTTCGACAATTTTCAAGTCGAAACCAAGTTGTTCGGTTAAAACAATTAGGATTGCCGAAACAACAACAATTAGTATCATAATAAAAATTATCCAATCTAACATCCTTACACACCCTTTTTGCGTCAATAAAATTATACTAATCCTAGCATCAAAATATTAACTAAACTTTAATAAAACAATGCCATTTGCCATTGTTTAGGCAATTAGGATACAACTCATTATAGTATCAAGAACTAATAATTAAAGTTAGGTTAGGGCAACCGCATAAAAATTACCAACATATTATTGGTTTTGTTGAGAATCGAGTTAAATCAATTCAAAACTGTCTCGACTTTTGTGCTTTGAGCTATTTTGAGACAGTTTCCTCGTGAAATCAGCTCAAAACTGTCTCGATTTTTGTATTTTGAGATAATTTGAGACAGTTTCAGGTAGTGTCAATAATTATGTGTAAATAGAATATCCA
>Ga0131853_10017963_pt1 | contig 12881 bp, 9 predicted proteins | sample TergutLab28metaG_FD_92764 | JGI IMG/M metagenome (GOLD analysis project Ga0131853, IMG submission 92764) | Labiotermes labralis P1 segment gut microbial communities from Petit-Saut dam, French Guiana - Lab288 P1 (version 2) (version 2) | ecosystem: Host-associated > Arthropoda: Insects >...
AAAACGAAAAATACCAGTGTCACATAGATACAGTAAGTTCTCCTGATGATGGGCACACAGTTGCCCAGAACATGTAGAGAAGTTGAAATAAATATACTAAGAAGTAGTGTGCACCTAGTTGGCTTCATTAGAAAAAGAAAGGAAAAAAAAAAGAACACTGTTGACCATCAGGCATGGACGTGTATTATAACAGTGAAGAATGGAATGGAGAGAATATGGCAGAAGTCACTGTGGGATAATTTAAGGCACTTTTCTGCCATGTGCCTGGACAGACTCAGAGAAACTGTGACAATGAAATGCAGAACGGGTGGTGTCAAAAAAACGATAAGTTCCAGGCATACTAAGTATGTAGTTCACAAGTAATGTCAGAATGGCACAAAAATTCATGTTCTGATGTAACCAGGTCCATTTTCCTACAGAGGAAAGGTTCCTCTGAATTATGATCATCTTATAGCATCTGAAGAGAGATGCACCCAAACAACCTTCCAATACAGACCATGATCTCAAGCTGCAGTGACATGCACTGGTTAGTCAGTGCACTATCAACTGAGATTTTGATGACTACAACTGCAGTCCCATAAGATGCAATACTGTGAGGTCTGCACATGTGAACTGACGTTTCGTAAGAACCAACTGCTTCCACCTTTATCGCACGGCTCCAGTTTTAACCTGAATAAAGACACAGCATGTTCCTTCAGAACACTGGTACTCATGTGACAGACTGCAAGGCAGTACACCCCTAAAGAATGCAGTGTTAAAGGCAGCTACATGTCTGTTTACCAACAGGACTTGCTAGACTCCCTGATGCCAGTGTTTTACTGATTACTTCAAGTTACCTTCTGTATCAAGATCCACAGCCAAATTCTGAAATATATCCATATGCGCAGAATGTGCTATGGTTGACATGTTCGGAGTATGCCCTTTGTTGCGGATATAGTTAATTGCTTGTGTGCCAACATACAGCACAAGGGCGTTCATCAGAGGGATGTTGTAGCGCATGCCTGGCTCATTTGAAACCTGCAAGTTGCTGCGTAGCTCAGACAAGAACGTCACTGGGGCTCGGGCCTTTAAGTACGAGTCCAGATCCTGCAAAACATGATACAATTTTTTTTAATTCACATTTACTCTACACAAATTTAGCAGGATAGTGGGAAAAACCAACTCCCCAGCCATGTATTCTCATTCTGATTTGTTAGAACAAGCAACAAAAGGCTGAAAATGGTAAGAAAATGGCTAATAATGACAGGCTGAAATCCTTCACAAGACTCTTTTGCAACTGTACCATATAACAAGGTCGCTAAATACCTTCTTAAAAGTCATCGGCTGGATCATCGACGCAAAGTTGGTCAGAACCCGCGGAGCATGAGCGATCTCAGGTAGCATGTCAACCTTCAGGTTGGGTGTGAACGGGTCAGGAAGCCGCATGTTCCTGGGAAACGCCGACAGGATCAAGTTCCGCATCTACAACACAATACTGATGCTTCATGACAAACGCACATGTAACGGCACTAAAAATACTGTTCCCTGTCGTTATTGCCCTGAGCACAGTAGCTTTACTGCACAGACAGCATGCACCCACTGGGACCACGAAAAAGGCACCCAAATACAAAACAAATGCACATACAGAAACAAATCAGTAATTACATACAAGCAAATAAATTAAACTGAACACAAAAATAACATTTCACAGACCTCATCAATTTACCACAAGGCACAGAGGCCAGAACTGAATGGCTGACGCCTTATTAATGACAGCCCATTACTTGACTTAATCAAAAATATTCACAGAAATGCACTTATAAGTGATTCTGTCTGTTCAGTCACCTGAATGCAGTTTGGTGGAATCACATCACAGAATCCATAGTGATAATCGCAGAGGAATTCTGGGAAGTCATGCAGAAGGACCAACAGCACTCGTAGGGTTCCCTTGTACAACAGAGTCACAGGCTTTGCAAGTTCTGCGTTACGAAGGAACGGAGCCAGGAACTTGAAGAGGTCGATCAGAAGCTGAGCATACATCCCCCAGCCCTTTACAGCAGAACAATACACAGTACATTACAACATACTCTCATCTCACATTAAAACAATGACGCTGAGTCAATGCAATTCTGTTAGGAGTAAGTCAACATCAGCCTGAAACTAGCTACATAAATACTAATTACTTCATGAACCTTCATGACTGCTACTGATACGTAGAAACCACAATCATTATGACATGTGGATGTAAACATAGCATCACCATTTCATCCGACACCTTTCAGATTGTTATGCATGACAGCAGGTAGTGTAGCAACTGTCAGTATTTCCAATTTGCCTAAAGCCATAATGATCATGTTTTAGTTCAATGTACTGCACTTAATATTAAACTTGTTGTTCATCACACGTCCACCATCTACTATGAAGCAACCCAGCGTGAAGTAACTAGTTGCAGTTGTCAGATAAAGTAGTGTCACTATACACAAAGAGTGGATAAAAAGGAAGACTACAGTCAGATTCTGTGCTGTCATGACAATAGGATGAATATGTGGTGTTGTGACCTTGAACAGTACATCTCTTAGAGCTGTGAACTGCGTATGGACTGTGGCAGTCACCTGTTTAAACAATTTCCAAAACTGAGTTGCATAAACTTAAGATGTAATGTCACTTGTTACCATGCTGTATGTAGAGTAAAAAATAGAAATTTGAAAGTGTCACCCCCCCCCCTCCCCCAAATACAGAAAAGTGGACAAGTGTGTAACATACACATTGAGTCGTTACTGTATTAAGATAAAACTAGGCAGATTATCATCTAAATCAGAGGTGTACATATCCCTGGTGCCAGGTCCCTGTGGTATCTAGAATTTGTGGGTTTCTCATTATGGAACTTGCTTTATGTCACCCGTCTGGAGTCTAGAATTTTCAAGTGCTTTCTAGGTTCTTGGAAAAGATGTGCACCCCTAATATAAATACTGATAGTAATAAACAATTATAAGTGGTTGTCTTAAAACCACTGGCTAAAAACAGCAACTTTTGGATGCAATGTCTGCCTTCGACAATGTTCTTGTGTCACAACAATACCTAGACACGAGCGGGACAAAGTAAGAAGTGACAGGAGAAAACTATGTAAACAGCTGCATGATTTGTACTGCTCACCAAATATTATTGTATGATTGGAGCAATTAATCAAGAAGGATGAGATGGGTGGAACACTTAGCACACATAGCAGCAGAGAGAAAAGAGGATGCAACTGTACTTGGAAAACCTTTAAGGTACGAGGAATCTTGGAAGACCTAGGAAATGATGAGAATATTATTTTTAAAAAAAGGTAAAGGTACAGATGTGCCCGTCCACACCATGATAACAAATATATGGAGGGTACAAACAGCACCACTCACATGTAACTTCAGGACTAGATAAAGGTGAGCTGTCAGTTTCATGCTTCTACCACTTCACCACTAGGGAAAGAATCCTACTACCCATGGAATAGAAGGCTGGATGGGCCCCAAGGCTGGTCTGGGAACTGAGCCCTTGATCATCCAGCCCACAGCGCATTCTATAGACTGACTGGGCTAAAACAAGTCTTAAACAGATTATGTTGTGCGAGGGGATGAAGAGGATTTACATGATATGCGATGTTGTGAGTCAACAGCAGCAGGCTCCTATGAACACTGTCAGGACTGAGGGAAGTGACATTGCACCTGCTACTGGACTTTGTTGCATGAGGCCAGACTGTGCAACAAACGTAACTACAGCTACTTCTACCATACAGCAATAATCTTAGATTACTAGACAAAATGCTCATTACAATTTATCAGGGATAATTTCTTGCATATCTTCATCCTTCAATACTTTTCTTACATTCCTTTTACATTTCTGGTTATTTTTACATGTGTTAAAGGATGAGTCTCCAATACACGGCCCGCCGCATTGTATTCCGCAGCCTGTGGGCATATTTGTAAATTGTTTATGTACTATAAATTTTACTCTATAATTTAGGTGGTTAAGTATACCAGTTTATTTTTATTCTTTCACTTGCAGTCCACAAATCAGCCCACGATAATGGGTGTGGCCCTTTGCCATAAAAAGTCTGCATGTCCATGTTCTGAAGTGTCAGGCAGAGTGATCTGATTTAAATATGGTTCAACATGAACTAATGCAGTCACAGATCTTTTGTTTTTGGTTTGTTCAGACTCGATGGCAGACATTACCCTTGTTTGACAGGTTTACTGTATGTGCCAGAGCAAGGCCTTTAAATTAGGTACACCTTGACCTACTTTGTTTAAATCAAATTTTAACCCATCATTCCATGGGACAAAAACAATGTGGACTGATCCCATTTCTGTGGACCAATTGAGATTACTGTTGGCTTGACATAACCCATAATGATCCTAAGAATACTGCCAAAGTCTGAGGAAATTTACTGAACTGGAACTAACATTCTTATAACAAGCATAAAGTCATACCTTCTGCTGTGGAGTAATGGCTAACATCCGTCCTATAAACACCCGGTGTGAGACAAGCTCAAGCCATGCGTAAGCAAATCCCGGAGCTTTTGCGGGTCTCAGAATATGCAATGTATGGCAAAATGCTGTTAGAACCTGGTAGTTTATGGCCTCAAGGATTGGTTCGGGTGTGTTAAGTTCTAGGAACAACATGATAAAGATACGATGATAAGGCAACTGCTGGAACTCGGCGTGGCGAGTGTCATGATCCTGCAGCAACACCCCAGCAACAATACCCAATACCTGTAAGGTAACATCCAAAACACACCATTAATTGAAAGATTTGAGTTTTTTTGTGGTGGTCTTGCTAAGCAATAAGTCTCCTGGGATGTGCCTCTGTTTCACTGGGCCAGCAGTCTCTGATACTTCACAGCCACTACAATAATCTGAAAAGCTTGAAAACTTTTCAGCCAGCAACACAGTGTCACATCCCAGAACACTAATCCTCCACACCATTAACTCTTCTAATTCCTTCTGACAGAGTCTGATTTACATTTAAAACTTTTTTTACAGTTAAAATGACCAACTATCAAACCCAGCACTTTATATATGATGGACTTAAGATATAAAACAGTGGAAGCTCTGATTCCTCTTTTTCTCCTCTCCAGATTCCAAGGCTAACCTTCCTGAAAGTACTCAATTTTGTACAACATGTGACAGCTTTCATACACTGCTGTAATTTGGTAACCATTCTTCTCAAATTTCACAAATGGCAAACAGTTCCAAGGGCAAGATATGGTGTTTCCATGGTAGTGAGAATTCACACTGTGGTTATTTTGATTATGAAGCTGTTGTTTAGTAAGTGACCGGCAATACCACAGGGGAGAGTTTGGCATCCTTCTTCTGTGCTCAGTGGGATACACAGGTACACAATTTTTACTTTCCATGAACACAACTGGCTCTTTCAATACCCCACAGAATGTACAGCCCAGTAACAACAGCTGCTATAGCAACCACTACTTGACTCACTCAATCACTTATTCACAATAAAGGTATTCTATAAGTAGATGGTTCTCTTACAGGTAGAGTCCAGTTGAAATGTGATGGCACACGGTGACGCACAGGAGGGGGAGTGAAGGGGAAACTGGTGAATGGAGTGGGTAGCCAGTACCCTTCACACTTCCTCAGAACATGGTGTATCTAGCACTACTACTGCTGACGCGCACACCTCGGTTGCCAGTAGTCAACTGAACTGACATCCCTGCCAGTTTAAATGGACTCATCCGTTTGGCTGAAAGACGAAATCTGGTTTCTGCGCGTGTGTCATCACATTTGAAACGCAGTCTACTGTTGGAACCAGAGACCATACCACATATGCACGTGAAAAATGATGCTAGATAATAAATCATGAAACACGAGTACGCTTGGCAATGACTGTAGGTGAGTGGACAGGTCGGGGCCCCGGCCACCCCCTATATGCAATGAATAGGAGGCTAGGTGGGCACCAGACACACTCCTGATTTTTTAAAGAGAAATATCTGTTACTCTGCTAGAATCAAACCTACCAACTATAATGAACAGAGGAAAAAAGTACGTATACGTTCCATGTATGGGGATAAGTTTATTTCACACAGCTGCTAAAATGCTGTGTATTCTGAGTTCATGACACAATGCAGGGATCTGTGCACAGAAAGAATGACACAAGTCATAGAACTATTTGTGCCATATCACCACTCATCATGCATTCCCACTGTAATATGCTGAAGAGCAGATAAGTGGGTAACAAACTGGAAACGATGTGTAAAGGGTTGCAGACAAATTATAAGTAATATCCTGGCAACTGCCTGGAGGAGATGAGAAAAAGCACTGAAGTTCAGTCATTGCATTGTTGGTGTTGTGGCTGTGGTCTGAACTGGGACACACACATTCCCAAGTCAGCAGCATTCCTTATGCAGCAGACTAGCAGTCTTGATTGGTGGCAGACAAGCTAGATGTTTCACGAAGAGGTAAAGTAGCTATTGTGCACATGATTAAGGTGGCGTACATGTAGAGAAGATGCGCAACTGTACTCATTAACCTCAATGCTAGATACAGGTAAAAGGTCAGCCACATGCTCCAGCTCCTGTATACCTGGGGAAAAAAACCCCTTATACAGACTGAATGGGCCCCAGAGTCACTATGAATGTTTTTGGAGAAGAGGGAATCACTTGCCCCTGCCTGGAGTTGAACCTTATATGACCTAGCCCATTGTTAGTCACTATAATGACTATGCTATCCTTGCTCCTATAAGAGGTTCACGTACAGAGAACATTTTTATTTCTGTGCTTGCAGTAAATGAACTTTATGTTTTAAATGCACACTCTTACAGCCTCCTACTATAGGGAAATAAATTTCAATCCAATTTGGAATAAAATATATTATAATGTAATTACACTTACTTTGTTTAGCAGGTTGATCTTCGTGTTCGTGTTCGAAACATCTCCTGAATGTTTCACCAGCAATGCTATGAGACGCACGAATGCATCAAGAGCGTGGAAACACTTTGTTCGAACCAACGTCGGAGTGTTTGGCGTTTCAGCAAGGATCCGGTAACACAAATCAACACACATCTGTGTGCTTAGGCGGAAAAACCTTGTTATAAGATCATCAGTTTTCAGAATTCCATGGCCATTCATCTGAAAAAAAAGAAAAAAAAAAGGCATATCTGATTTCAGCATCTAGGTCCTAATATATTAATGCTAAAGGGTCAACACTTTATCTGGGCAACTGGCTCAGTTGGCTAAGTTACTGTGATAAACCTAGCTGGCAGGAAGTGGTAACTGGTGTCAGAACAGTACCAACTGTCTGTGCTACATTTACCTGCAGGATGTAACACATTAACCAATGGATATGAAAGGCCCAAAATATTTCAGACATCTTTCTTTTGTACAAGTTTTCTAAATATGGAATAAATAAGATCTGCTGAAAAGGACACCCTCTGACAACAAAGTGTACATCAACCACAATAGGCCCCAAAACATGGAAGGAAACTAAGACAAAAATTTAATTTTAGGATCAATATATGCTTACGATTGTTCTCCATACATTGGGGTTAAGCATAAAGAACAGATGCCAAAACATAAAAAAGCAGTTTCAGCCAATTCTTGTAACATCTTGCACATTCTAGAAAGATTTGTTTATCTGCATGGTAATTATAATTTAGTGTGTATTAAAAGAGTGAGGGGCATGACACAAGACGATACAACTAGCACATTGAAAATAAAAAAATTACATTCTTTAATGATATATTTCAATAAATAAATTTGACTTATGAAGAACAGGATACCCCTTGTGGTATGGCAAGGGTAAAACTAAGGAATGTTACCAACAATCAGATAGAAATATACCAATATATGTACAACAATGGAACAAGTGATAACAGGAGTAAGATAATGAATACCAATATTACAGGTTTTGCAAATATTAAACAATGTGAAAGACGATGCATCCATGTAAACAAAAGAGGTATATGGTGCGAGATCCAAGGTGATGAAATTTTAGCTGTGCTTTTTACTAACTCTGTGATTTAAAAAAATAATAAAAAAGAAAGAAAGGAAAATGTTTCATCAACATGCAAACCAAATATCTTCCTCTTGGACTGCTTGACACTGAAGATGCAGGCATTACAGTCCTTTGAAAGGTTGTGAAATACTTGCCCAGTGAACAGAAGAATTCCAGACGAATTTAATTTTTTTTCCAGAATCAAACTGGACAAAAAATCCATCCAGCAGTCAATAAAGTCCGTTACGTGTGGACAGAAACATGATGAAGCTAACAGGTGTATGTCTACAACAATCTCTTCCAAATGCCAAAAACAGTAAACACTGTGTAGATAATGTGAGGAATTATCTCAGTGCTGTCTCCACATTTTGTTTTGTATGTTTTTAAATAAATTCATAAATTAATGAACTGTAACAGCAAACTGTATGTAAATGTACAGAGTGATAAGCGATACTGTTAAGCGCCTACACTGACATCACATCACACACAAATCTGCTTTCCACAAATAAAGTTATTTATTATATACAGAACGGTGGATGAACGGCATGAGAATTTGTTGAATATACCAATCTACCCATTGAGCAAAGAGAGATAAGGTGTGAAGACATACCATAAACAGTAGGTACTCTCCCTCCATCATGGCCAATAAAACTGAGAAAGCAGAGGTGGGAAGGGCAACAGGAATGAAGGAAATAATATAAATGACATCTGGTGGAAACTGGGGAAGACACAACAGATTAAAGGTTGCTGCTAGAGAGATGATGTGTCCATTCTTTGCCTGACCCACTTTCAATTTAAAACAATCCAAAAAAAAAACATATTCCACGCTATAAATGTAATGGTAGTTTCTGGTAATAGCAATGTTCACTAAAATAGAGAATATCAGTCATCTGCTATAGAAATGGATCCAGCATGCAAACACAGCCTATGTGTACAAGCTAAGGTTTCTGTATTTCTGTATAGCACACCTTTTGCTTACTGCAATAGGCCTTACCTGCTGTACAAATATACTGAAGGCTCTTGTTGGATCTCTTCCAGCTGTGGCAGTATAATGTATGGATATCCACTCTCGCAACAAATATTCTGTCTTCTCCATCAAACCAGGAGGATCATCAAAGTCTCGAGCCTGGCCAAAAACATTTTTATGAAGACCAGAGTGCTTAATGTGACACCACATACACTGGCAAATACAGCAGTGTATTAAGGTTTGCAATTAACTGGCACCAATACAACCATCACAAGCAAAGGATAGCATACATTTGGTTCCAAGAATTTATGAAGCATCAATAATAAAAATATAAAATACCCACAAAAAGCAAAAAAGGCATAAAAGTTTATTTTAATTAAAGACAAACAATTTTTGGAAAGCACAAATACACTAAATAACTGCAAAATAACAAATTGGAAAAAAGGTCAAGAAACAGAGCTGACTGGGAGAAGTCCATTAAGAAGTGGAAGCTCCACACTGGACAGCAGTGCCATCTGAGGAGAAGACAATGAGCTACATTAAATTATCGAACAGACAGTGATCTGCACAATGGCAGGACAATTGGGGAAGCTGACTCACCAGTCATGTGGTGCTGTACCAATGAACGAGTCACAAAATTTCAAACCAATGGTGCCAAAATAGGTTACCAAGAAAAGTTGAAATCCCAAACAATGAAGTTCACAAACATTGAGACTCTACTGTAGGTACCAATATTTTGCAGGAACCCATAAGCTCCATCCATGTGAGACTCTACTGCAGGTACCAGACTCTACTGTAGGTACCAATATTCTGCAGGAACTTGTAAGCGCCATGTGAGACTCTACTGCAAGTACCAATGTTCTGAAGGAATGTGCAGTCTCCATAAGACTACTCTAGGTACTAACATTCCAAAGAAACCTGCAGGCTCCATCTGACACTCTAATACAGGTACCAACTTTCTATAGAAAGCTGCAGGCTCAATCTGAGACTCCACGGCAGACACCAATGTCCTGAAGAAACCTACACACTCTCAATATGAGATGTTACTATAGGAATCAATGTTCTGAAGGAAACTGCAGGATCCATCTGAGACTCTACTGCAGGTACATGCAGGCTCTATCTGAGACTATTACAGGCACCAGTGTTCTAAAGGAACCTGCAGACTCCATCTGAGACTCTACTGCAGGTACTGATTTTCTGCAGGAACCTGCACGCTCAATCTGTAGGTTAGCTGTGTACATTGAAGACACAAGCCACAGCTGTTCAACAAATGTTTGTGTCTACCACATCACAGAACACTGTAAATCTAATATTCCAAACAGCCACAATAACAAATCTCACATCCTTCAAACTTTATAATATGCCATATTTTCTGCCTCATTAAGAGGGCACAAGTGATAAGCTTCGGTGACACTATTCTGGTAACACAATGTGTCTCATGCCATTCTTGACTCCGTAGCTCGCTAAGTGCCTGCCACAAATGAAGTGACCATAAATGTGATAGCGTCCTGCCTGGTTAGGGCTATAGATAAGTATAGAGCAATCATGGAGTGGTGATTGGCAGGGAGAATATTATAATGTGTTGCCTGGTCAGGGCTATAGATGAGTGTAGAGCAATGGTGGAATGGTGATTAACAGGGACAGCGTGATAATGTGCTGCATGGTCAGGGCTATAGATGAGCACAGAGCAATGGTGTAATGGTGACTGGCAGGGAGAATGTGACAATGTGTTGCCTGGTCAGACTTATAGATGAGTATCGAGCAATGGTGGAATGATGATGGGCAGGGAGAATGTGATAATATGCTGCCTGGTCAGGGCTATCATGCAGCGATAGTCAAGCATGGAGCAGAGGTTGAATGGTGACCAGGGGAGACAAAATAGAAAAATCTGCAATATAAAATATGTATTGTAAAGGAATATACCCTGGCTTGCAAGATTCCAGAGTGAATGTGTGCCGTTGGTCCTCCCTGGGCTCGGTCTGCAAGGACGCCGGGGTCATGATTGGCTCGAAGCAGTTCAATCAGAGCTGTTAACCTAGAGTATAATTCATTATGTTAAAACAGAGTGTGGAAACAACAGCACTGCAATTACAACAGAATATTCACTGACACATATTCTATGACAATACACCTACCGTCATGTTGACATGCTGGTGTTCAGCATTACAATTATATAACAAACTCACAACGGACCCATCATCTGACAGGTTGACACAATATGCATGCAATACTCTACAGTGTTTCTTGAGTCATCATAAATCACAAAATCATTATAACATACATGACTTAACTCACAAAATGTCAGTACCATTTATCTGACACTTGGAGCAGAACCAAGTGCAGCCATCTGGCTGTGCCATGTTAAGCGACTCAGAGTAGTGCACGGTCTCCATGAGACCAAACCAATCAATCTGTGACATCACACACAAGCCAAGCTCTAGTGTAACAATGGAAACAGAGAAACAGTGGCAACACAGCATTGCACAATCCATCAATCGATACACCAGGCGCATTACTTTTTTTTTTTTAATTATCCCTTGGTTGTTACAATCTGTCCGGAGACATTCAGTAACCTTTGTGTCGATAGCGTTAGAGGCATGTAGGAGATACTTCCAGTGAAGTTCTTCCATTCTATTCTCAATTGCAAGGATTGATGTTGTCTCTGGTGGATGTTGCTGAGTTAGTTAACCATTAGTGGCGAGGTCAGTAGGATACAGTCTCTTAAGTCTCTGAGTTCCGAATTTCTCTTTAAATAATGTATTTGCTAGGTTGTTGGGTTGAGTGTCAAGTCGTTTTCGGTAGTTTGCACTGTATTTTTGTGCTTCTTGTTTGACAGTTGGTTCTTGTTTGACAGTTGGTATCTAAAGATCACGTTTGATTATAGTATTAGGAACATACCATGGAGCATCTGTTATTATGCATAGCACTTTTGAATGGAATCGCTCTAGTATCTCTACATTTGAGTTCGATGCAGTTCCCCATAGTTGAATTCCGTAGGTCCAGACTGGTTTTAGGATTACTTTGTAGACTAGGAGTTTGTTTTCAAGTGACAGCTGAGATTTGCGACCGATTATCCAGTATAGGTTCCATAGTTTGAGATCCAATTGTTTTCGTTTAGTGGTTATGTGTTTACGCCAGGTGAGTCTTTGGTCTAGATGTATTCCTAGGTATTTTACCTCATCCGCTTGGGGTAGATGATCATTGTTTAATTTGACAGGTGGACATATCTGATTGAGGGTGAAGGTGACCTGTACTGATTTTACTTCGTTCGCCTTCATTCTCCATGTTTTTAAGCATGAATGGATTTTGTTTAGGCGCATCTGTAGTCTATGCGCAGCCATTGTAGGGTCCTCATGGACTGTTAGGATAGTGGTATCATCAGCGAAGGTGGCAGTTGTACTGTTTGCCAGGGTGGGTAGGTTGGCAGTGTAGATCAGGTATAGGAAGGGGCCAAGTACACTGCCCTGCAGTATTCCAGCGAGGATTTGCCTGAGGGACGAGTAAGCCTCCCTGTATTTTGTCCTAAAGTATCTATTCGTTAGGTAAGATTGTAAGATTCTGTACATATTGTCCGGGAGGAATGTGCTGAGTTTATAGAGCAGTCCTTCATGTCACATTTTGTCAAAGGCCTGACTGATATCTAGGAAGGCCGCAGTGAAGTACTGTTTGTTTTCTATTGCCCTGTGAATTATATTGGTGATGCGACGTACTTGTTCGATGGTGGAGTGTTTTCTTCTGAATCCAAATTGGTGGTCCGATATTATTTGTTTGGATTGTAAGATGGGTTGTATTCGGGTTACAAAGAGTTTCTCAAAAACTTTAGAGAGGAATGGAAGTAGACTGATTGGCCTGTAGGACTTTACATCTTCTGCAGGTTTACCAGGTTTGAGTATTGTGACAATTTGGGATACCTTCCACTGTCCAGGGAAATATCCAGTACGTAAAATGCTGTT